>CESC01027674.1_pt1 | contig 36164 bp, 36 predicted proteins | sample 531131 | NCBI WGS metagenome assembly CESC01 (sample SAMEA2621295, study PRJEB7988) | marine metagenome | biome: marine biome (ENVO:00000447); feature: mesopelagic zone (ENVO:00000213); material: "saline water (ENVO:00002010), including plankton (ENVO:xxxxxxxx)" | depth 800 m
ATGTTCATAATATTGCGTTTTACAGTCTTGTGCAACGGTCACCTTTGTTATAGTCTGGCAACTTTTTCTATGCTGCATCATTTATGGCCGTTATACGCCAAGGCCAACTTTAAAACAGAACTTAATGAGCTTTTGCGGCCTATGTTAGGGCTTATAGCGGTTATGTATATCTTTTGGGAATTGACTTTTATGGTTTTTGACAACCTTCCGAATAATCTTGTTTTTTTTCCAGCCTTGCTGGCGCTTTTGTCATGGTTGTTTTTCTGTACACTAATCCCTGTAAAAAACAAACATCCAGATAATTTTGCGTTGTATATTATGGGCGGTGCTATGGGAGTAATGGCTCCTTCTATGTTTATCTATGAATTTCTATGGTCTAATACTGTTGTACTCTACTTCTCTTTGTTTTCTATGATTGTCTTAAAGATCTTTTTAGTGAATTATCTAATCAAACTTCAGAATATCTTAAAATCACGCGAGGAGTTTTTCTAGTATAAAAATTCATAATTCATTAAATTTAAGGAGCATTTAAAGATATCCATGGCTTACTTTTGAACCAATGAAAAGAAGAATCCAATTTATCAAGCCGTCTCTAGTTTTAATTACTGGTATGTTCTGTTGCTTGCTTTTTATTTTGGGTTCAAGCTTGATTATTGATTTAGGTTATTTCTTTCAGCCTTTTTTCTATTTATTTTTCTACTTCTATTACTATACCGCTTTAAAACGACATAATATCGTTTTTGCCTTATTTCTTATTACGGCTTATATAGGAGAGGTCTTTTTAATAATAGATGTTCATAAATATTTTGTAGAGATTATAGTGATGTTCATTTTGGCAGCCGCAGCAATGTTGTACACCTTTTTGCCAATTTTGAAGCTCAAATCTCGCAAAATAACTAAGGAGATGCTGGTTGAACCGGGTATTGGTCTTATTTTCTGTGTGTATACGGTTATCTATCTTATGACCATGTATTACGAGTTGGTCCCCAATAAATTCTTATTTATTTCAGGAGCAATCTTATTGTTATTTTTTACAATGGTTTGTTTCTTGATCCCTTTAAGAAACAGGCATCCGAGTAATGTTTATCTGTATCTGATTGGTGGAGGTTTGCTAGTTGAAGCGGTATTGGCTTTTGTGTATACCTATAGTCTCTCAATTCCTATCATTGCTGTTGGAACAAAGATTGCTATATGTGTGCACAAAACCTGCGTGACGCTTTACTTTGTGAGTATAGACGAGGTTTGTTCAGACGAGAGTCGAGAAGGCTATTAAACCGTGATGGTACGAGCGTTATTTGAAACGCTTCCGTCTAGGTTGAAGGTGAAATCGATTCTTCCTAAATTGATCCCGGCCCAACCTACTTGATTTACAAGAACTTCAACACCATCTGCATTATTTACGATAACCGGTTTGTCTAAAAATGTATGTGTATGACCGCCAATGATCAAATCGATATTTCGCGTTTTTTCAGCAAGTTTAATGTCTGAAATCTTATCAAACTTATAATCATAGCCCAGATGTGATAAACAAATAACCAGATCACATTGTTCTTCCTCCTTTAGAATTCTGCTCATATCCTGTGCGATTTCAACAGGATCCAAATATTCTGTTTCCTTGCTTAAAGCTTTGGTAACCAAACCTTCAAGCTGAATTCCTAATCCAAAAACACCAATTTTGATTCCGTCTTTAATAAAAACTTCGTAAGGCTTGGTGAGTCCTTCCATAGTTGTATTAGTAAAGTCATAATTGGCACTCAGCATTTTAAAGCTTGCATTAGGCATTTGGGCTGCCAACCCGCCAACGCCATTGTCAAAATCGTGATTACCTATGGTTGCCGCATCATACTTAAGTAGACTCATTAATTTAAACTCCAGCTCACCTCCATAGAAATTAAAATAGGGGGTTCCTTGAAAAATATCTCCCGCATCTAATAAAAGTGTGTTTGGGTTTTCTTTCCGAATGGCTTCAACAAGAGTGAGTCTGCGGGCAACACCTCCTTGATTGGGATGCAAAGCATCCTCCGGAGAAAAAGGATCTATATGACTATGCACATCGTTAGTATGCAAAATGGTAATTGTTTTTGTCTTTTTGGTTTCAGCAAAAAGATCAAAGCTGGGTAATGCAGAAATTGCTGCAGTTGCAATTCCGGTTTGTTTTATAAAGGTTCTTCTTATCATAATTACTCTTGTATAAATCGGTCGTCTCTAACGGGGGCAATCGTGTCTTTGGCTTTAAAATAGTCAACCAAAATAGTTCTGATTTTGTAATCTAAAACTTCCATACTTACAGGTTTGCTAAAAAACGTCATTCGGTCTCCGCCCTGTTGTAAATAATCATTGGTGGCGACAAAATAGGTTTTGCCCTCTTCAACAGGTTTGCCATTAATGGTGGTAGATTTAAGCTTTTCATCCTGATCTAGAATGATCTGCATATTTGAGATAGGATGTGCTTTGCCCGATTCTAAATAGGAAAACATTTCTTTGACCTGGTCGCTGCTCAATTCAACTACCACGACACTATTTTCAAATGGCATAATGTCAAAAGCGGTACGCATAGTTACATCGCCTGCATTTAAGGTAGATCGTATACCGCCGTGATTAAGCAGAACTGCATCGATCTCCTTTCCGGTACGTTTTTTAAAAACAGGATTACTCAATTCATAAACAGCATCTGCCATCATATTACCAATGGCGGTATTATACGGGCCTTCGCTTTTAGATAAGCTCGTAGGCGCATAAGCGAGTACGGCGCCCATTTCATCGTCAATGCGTTGTCGATAAGGAGCGATATATTCTAAAATGGCTTCGTCACCTTTTAAACTATCGGTTATGGCGATTTGTTTGCCGTTGATTTGTGTGAGTGTTGCTTGTGAATCTTTGCAGCCAACTGCGATGCTTGCAAGAAAAAGAAGGGAAAAGAATCGAATCATCAAGGATTAAATAAAAGATTTGCTTTGCGCGATAATTAATTACATTTGCGCCAAAACAAATTTAGATGTTTTTAAACGGATTGAAGCACAATTTGCTTAAAACTAAGGTTAACAAAACCCGTCAAAAACCTGTTCAAACAAGGCAGGCAGCTTGTATTCAAACGATTGGTGTTTTGGTTGATTCGAGGTTTTTTGAGGAGTGGTCGGGTTTAAAAAAAATGATGGATAACCTGTCGCAATCTGTTGAAAGTAAGATCGTTTTTTATACTGAAAAGAAAGAGGCAAACACCGCTGAAAATCAAATCGCACTAAGAGCTAACGATTTTAGTCTTGTAGGAGGTTTAAAAAATCCAGAGATAGAAGCGTTTGTAAAGAAACCTTTTGACCTCTTGTTAAGCTATTACAGTACAGAAAATGTATTTTTGGATTTCGTTTCGGCACAATCCAATGCCTTGTTTCGAGTAGGCGTTTCTGAGGATATGATGGAATTTAATGATCTCACGATTAAAACTCCATTAAATCAGATAGATGTGTTTGAAAATGAGCTGATCAACTATTTAAAAATATTAAAACGCATAAAATAACATGCAGGAATTGAGAGGAACCGGTGTAGCATTAGCCACTCCGTTTAATGAAGATTTGAGTGTAGATTTTGACGGTCTTGCCAAATTAATTGACTACAACATCGACGGTGGTGTAGATTATCTTGTGGTAATGGGAACCACGGCTGAAAATGCCACCTTATCCGCCCAAGAGAAAGACGCTGTAATCAAGAAAGCGATCGAAGTGAATGCAGGTAGATTGCCTTTGGTTTTAGGTGTAGGAGGGAACAATACCGCTGAAGTCATCAATGAATTAAAAGAAAGAGATTTAAGTGCTTTTAAGGCAATACTTTCTGTTTCTCCTTATTATAACAAGCCTACTCAGGCAGGTATTTTTGCGCATTATGAAGCTGTAGCGGCGGCTACAAGTTTGCCTATCATTTTATACAACGTACCAGGGAGAACCGGCAGCAACATGCTTCCCGAGACTGTATTAAAGCTTGCAAATACCTTTGATAATATTATCGGAGTTAAAGAAGCGGCTGGAGATATGGTTCAGATGATGCGTTTGATCAAAGATCGTCCAGAAGGATTTCTAGTGATTTCTGGTGATGATGTTTTGGCTTTACCTACAGTGACTGCCGGGGGAGACGGAGTGATTTCAGTTTTGGCGCAAGGTGTTCCGGCAATTTTTTCATTGATGATCAAAGAGGGATTGCACGAGAATTATACCGAAGCCTATAAAAAACATTATACTTTGATGCCTGCTGCCGATTTGATTTTTGCTGAAGGAAACCCTGCAGGAATCAAGGCTTTACTTGCTCAAAAACATATTTGCAAAGAGGTGCTTAGGCTTCCACTGGTCGCGGCAACCTCCACTTTACAAGAAAATATTGCAACATACTTGAGCGAGACAGGTCTTTAAGTTTTGTAATCCCTAGAAAAACCTTATTTTTGCCCGATGTTTTTAAGCTTAATGAAGAAAACTTTAGTAATACTATTAGCCGCAATCTCACTAGCTTCTTGCAGTGAATATCAAGAAGCCCTAAAATCTGAGGATATGGGTTTAAAGTATTCTTTTGCAGATTCATTGTATGATGCCGGAAAATACCGCAAGTCTGTAAAATTATGGGAACAAATCGTTCCTGCCTACCGTGGTAAGCCACAGGCAGAACGTATTATGTATCTTTATGCAGATTCTCACTATCAGGTTGAAGATTATTATTTAGCAGGTTATCAGTTTGACCGTTTTGTCTCTGCGTATCCTGACTCAGATAAAGCAGAAGAAGCACAGTACAAGGCTGCTGTGAGTTATGCCGAATTATCACCTAATTATCAGCTTGATCAGTCTGAAACTGAAAAAGGTCTTGACTACTTACAACAATTCATTACCGCATATCCTGAGTCTGAATACGCTGCCGATGCAAGTGAGCGTATTAAAGAGTTGAGTATAAAACTTCAGAAAAAATCATATATGGTCGCAAAAGGATGGCATAAGATCATGGACTATCCGGTGGCTATTTCGGCATTTGATGATTTTTTATCAGATTACCCGGGCTCTCCTTTTCGCGAAGCTGCGTTTTTCTATAAGTTAGATTCGCAGTATCAGTACGGTTCAAAAAGTATTTATGTACTTGTGAAGCCGCGATTAGAAGAAGCTATTGAAATGTATGAGACTTTGATCCGTTATTTTCCAGAAGGAGAGTATCGTGCTCAGGCCGATGAGATTAAAGCAGATATTGATCAAATTTTAGAAAATTATTCCTAATTAAATAAAGTGAATATTATGGATGTTAAGAATCTAGATGCACCTGTAAATACAGTAACGCATAACCGCAGTGAGATTGATGCTCCTACCGGAAACATCTACGAAGCGATTTCTATCATCGCTAAGCGTGCAACACAGATAAATACAGAAATTAAAAGAGAACTTTTAGAGAAACTAGACGAGTTTGCTACTTACAGCGACAGTCTTGAAGAAATCTTTGAAAACAAAGAGCAGATAGAAGTTTCTAAATTCTACGAGCGCTTGCCTAAGCCACACGCAATGGCTGTTCAAGAATGGCTTGAAGATAAAATTTACTTCCGCGATACGACTGCAACAGAGTAGTCATGTCTATACTAAGCGGTAAAAAAGTATTGCTTGGAGTAACCGCCGGAATAGCTGCTTATAAAGCGGCTTTTTTGGTTAGGGGCTTTATCAAAGCAGGAGCAGAGGTTCGTGTTATTATGACGCCTGATGCCAAGGATTTTGTTACTCCGTTAACGCTTTCTACGCTTTCAAAAAATGAAGTGCTTTCTACGTTTACTCAAGAGGAAAACGAGAATGCTGTTTGGAATAACCACGTAGAACTCGGCCTTTGGGCCGATTTCTTGGTTATAGCTCCGGCTACGGCCAATACACTTGCTAAAATGGCTTCCGGTACTTCAGATAACTTATTATTAGCAACCTACTTATCGGCAAAGTGTCCCGTGTATTTTGCTCCGGCGATGGATTTGGATATGTATAAACATCCAAGCACCCATCAATCTTTTGAAAAGCTCATTTCTTACGGAAATATCATGATTCCGGCCACAAGTGGTGAACTCGCTAGCGGTCTTGAGGGAAAAGGAAGAATGGCAGAACCTGAAGCTATCGTCTCTTTTATAGAAGATGACATTTTAGACAAACTTCCGCTCAAAGGAAAAAAGGTATTGATTACTGCCGGTCCAACTTATGAAGCAATTGATCCCGTACGATTCATAGGAAATCACAGCAGCGGGAAGATGGGGTACGCCATTGCAGAAGCGGCAGCAGGTTTAGGTGCCTCCGTGATTTTGATTTCAGGACCTACGCATCTTCAGTTGAAACACAATTTAATCGAAGTTATTCGCGTTACTTCAGCAGCACAAATGCTGGATGCTGTGCAGGCTAATTTTGACAAGGTTGATATTGCCATTGCAGCTGCTGCTGTTGCTGACTATAGACCGGCACAAGTTGCAAACCAAAAGATCAAGAAAAAAGAAGCTTCGATGTCAATCGCTCTGGAGCCAACGACAGATATTTTGGCATATATGGGTGAAACTAAAGGGAAACAGTTTTTAGTAGGTTTTGCCCTGGAGACCGAAAATGAAGTAGCTAACGCTAAAAGCAAATTGGAGCGAAAACATCTTGATTTAATAGTACTCAATTCTTTAAATGATCAAGGAGCTGGCTTTAAAACCGAAACAAATAAAGTAACTTTCATTTCGAAGTCTGGTGCTGTTGTTCCGCAGGAATTGAAGCCTAAAGATGAAGTCGCTAAAGATTTATTGCAAATGATTCAAAACTTGATGTATGCTTAGATTGCTTGTTGCTCTTTTATTGTTGAGTTTTCCTATTCAGGCGCAAGAGCTGAATTGTTCGATAATCATTAACGCTGAGCAAACCGGTCAAAGTAATCTTCAGGTTTTTAGAACTTTGAAAACCGAACTTACCGAGTTTATGAACAATACCACCTGGACTGACCTCAATGTGAAGCAGCAAGAAAAAATTGATTGTAGTCTGGTGATCATTGTTTCAAATATTGATTCAGATTATTTTACGGCTTCGGTTCAAGTGCAATCTTCCAGACCGGTGTTCAATACTACCTATAACACGCCTATCTTCAATTTTAATGATAAACAATTCAATTTTAGATATACAGAATTTCAGCCTTTAAACTACAATCCAAATAGTTTTGATTCCAATTTGATCTCAGTGCTTGCGTTCTATGCATATACTATTATTGGCTTGGATGCGGCTTCTTACGAATTGAATGGGGGAGAGCCTTATTTTCAAGAGGCATTGCGTATTGTAAATACCGCGCAGCAACAGGTGACCGAAGGTTGGTCTCCGCAAAGCGGAACGCAAACCCGATTCAGACTGAACAACGATTTGCTCTCGCCCAACTTCAGAACCTTTTCAGATATCATGTACGCTTATCACAGAAACGGATTAGATTATATGGCAGACAATCCGCGGGAAGCAAAACAAGGCATTGCTGCAACTTTAGAATTGTTTAACCAGCTTTATGCAAGCAGACCTAACAACTTTGTGACACGGGTGTTTTTTGATACCAAAGCAGAGGAGATTGCAAATATGTTCTCTGGCGGACCACAGGTTAACGTGAGCAGTCTTGTTTCTGTATTGAATAAAGTGGCGCCAACCAAGTCTTCTTTCTGGCAGCAAATCAAATTATAAGACGGCATTAAAATCTTTGAAAGTGCCGCTAAACTCTGTTATATTTGTGCTTAAGCTAACAACCCATTTTACTTGGGTATTTTCTTTCATTTTTTAAAGTATTCGCTAGTTGCTAACCAATCTACAGATTAAAAACTACGCTTTAATAGAAGCGGTTAACCTTGATTTTAAAGACGGTTTTACTGTGATCACCGGTGAGACCGGTGCCGGTAAATCGATTCTCTTGGGAGCATTGGGCTTGATTTTAGGCAAGCGTGCCGATTTGAGCAGCATTGGCAATCCTGAAGAAAAATGTGTCATCGAAGCTACTTTTGACGTAAACGCGTATGCACTTAAATCTCTGTTTGAAGAAGAAGATCTGGATTATGAAGCGCAAACTATTGTGCGTAGAGAGATTTTAGCAAGCGGAAAAAGTAGAGCTTTTGTAAATGACACTCCCGTAACCTTGAGTCAACTTTCGGCTTTGGGAGCGCGTCTGGTAGATATTCATAGTCAGCATCAAACCTTAGAGGTTACCGATGTAGATTTTCAGTTTCAGGTTTTAGATGCTTTTGCAGATAATCAAAGTCTGCTTTCAGATTATAAAGGAATTTATACCGATTTCCGTAAGAAAGAAGCACAGCTTAAAAAGCTTCAGAAGCAAAAAGAGGAAGCGCAAAAAGAAGAAGAGTATAAAAGCTTTTTGTTAGAAGAATTGCTTGCTGCAAACTTAAAAGCAGGCGAACAAGAACACCTGGAAAAAGCTCACGACGCACTTAATAATGTAGAACAGATCACCGAAGGTCTTGCTGAAGCTTATCAGGTTTTAGGTAGAGAAGAAGTAGGTGTCAACGAAATGCTGCTTACCGCAAAACTGCGCTTGTCAAAACTTTCAGGTTTTAGTCCGCAGCTTAAAGAATTGAGCGATCGCCTAGAAGCGGTGAGTATAGAACTTGACGATGTAGCAGAGGCTATAAATGATTTAGCTTCAGAAACTGAAGGAGACCCTGAAGAACTCACGCGTTTAGAGCAAAGATTAAAATTGCTTTTTGATCTTCAGAAAAAGCATAATGTAGACAGTGTAGAAGCACTCATCGAGATACGCGATTCATTAGATGATGAAGTACAGTCTTTGAATAACCTAGATGCTTCCATTCATAATTTAGAGCGTGAGATCGCAGAGGCTAAACTCGATCTTGAGGAGCGCGCAAAAGTACTCACGCAAAAACGAACAAAAGCAATAACGCCATTAACCAAAAAGCTTGAAGAGATCTTAACCGATCTGGGGATGCCTAACGCACATTTTGAGGTGAGCCTTACCAATAGTACTTCATTCTTAGAAAATGGTAAAGACCAACTTCACTTTCTATTCACTGCCAATAAGGGTATGAGAGCGCAGGAGTTGAAAAAGGCAGCTTCCGGTGGTGAACTTTCCCGAATAATGCTTGCGATCAAAGCAGTTCTAAGTGCTTATGCACAATTACCCACATTGATCTTTGATGAGATCGATACGGGGGTGAGCGGCGAGATCGCACTTAAAATGGGGAATATTATGAAGGCAATGGGGACCCGTATGCAGTTGATCAGCATCACGCATTTACCTCAGATTGCAGGTAAGGGTGCGCAACACTTTAAAGTGTATAAAGAAGATATTGCACAAAAAACTACCACCGGAATTCGCGTACTTACCAAAGAAGAGCGCATTGCTGAGTTGGCAGAAATGTTAGGAGGGAAGGCTTCGTCCGAAGCAGCTTTTGACCATGCAAGGCAACTTCTCAATGAATAAAACAGTATATTTGACTACTTAAATTAAACCACTATTATGTCCTATAATTTATTAAAAGGAAAACGAGGAATCATCTTTGGCGCCTTGGATGAAAATTCAATTGCTTGGAAAACTGCAGAACGTGTTCACGAAGAAGGAGGAACCTTTGTTTTGACTAATGCGCCGATCGCGATGCGTATGGGAAGTATTAATAAACTTGCTGAAAAAACAGGTTCAAAAATTATTCCTGCAGATGCAACTTCGGTTGAAGATCTAGAAAAACTGGTTGCCGGAGCTGTTGAAGAATTAGGAGGGAAAATTGATTTTGTTTTGCACAGTATTGGGATGTCGATCAACGTACGTAAAGGTCGTCACTACACCGATCAAAAATATGACTGGACACAAAAAGGAACAGATGTAAGCGCGATGTCTTTTCATAAAACCATGCAAGTATTGTATAAGCAAGATGCTATGAATGAGTGGGGAAGTATCGTAGCCTTGACTTATATGGCTGCACAACGTGTTTTTCCTGACTACAATGATATGGCAGATAATAAAGCCTATTTAGAAAGTATTGCGCGTAGTTTTGGTTATTTCTTTGGTAGAGATAAGAAAGTGCGTGTAAACACTATTTCTCAATCACCAACACCTACGACTGCCGGTCAAGGCGTTAAAGGATTTGACGGATTTATCGCTTATGCAGATAAAATGAGTCCGTTAGGAAATGCAACAGCTCAGGATTGTGCAGATTATACCGTAAGCTTATTTTCAGATTTGACGAAGAAAGTAACGCTACAGAACTTATTTCACGATGGAGGCTTTAGCAATATGGGCGTGAGTGATGCTGTTATGGAAGCTTTTGTAGAAAAAGAAGAAGAGTAAATAGTTTAAGCGTATTTAAAATAGAATGTCCGACAGTCTAATGACTTTCGGACATTTTTTATAATCGAAATTTTAAATTTACAGCAGTTTCCTACTGAAGACGATCTCAATGAATTTGCATTTTTCAATCGTGGTTCCCGTATACAATAGGCCTCAGGAAGTTTTAGAACTTCTGGAGAGTTTACGCGCGCAGTGCTATGAGCAACCTTATGAAATTGTGATTGTTGAAGATGGTTCTACAGAAACTTCAGAGGAAGTGATGAAGGCTTTTACAGATTTAAATATTTCGTACTACTTCAAAGAAAATTCCGGCCCCGGTGCTTCCAGAAACTATGGGATGCAACGTGCCAAAGGCAATTACTATCTCATTTTAGATAGCGACTGTGTACTTCCGGAAGACTACCTGAGCTCTGTAGAAAATGCACTTACAGCAAGGTATACCGATTTTTTTGGAGGTCCAGATGCGGCGCATGAAGATTTTACGACCTTGCAAAAAGCGATCAATTATGCCATGACCTCTTTTTTAACCACCGGCGGAATAAGAGGTCGTAAAAAGACGTCTACCAATTTTGAACCACGTAGTTTTAATATGGGGATTTCAAAAGAAGCCTTTGAAGCCTCAAAAGGTTTTGGAAATATTCATCCGGGAGAAGATCCTGATTTAAGCATTCGACTGTGGCAAATGGGATATACTTCCCAATTAATTCCTGAAGCTTATGTCTTTCATAAACGGCGTATTTCCTGGTCCAAGTTTTATATGCAGGTAAAAAAGTTTGGTGCCGTACGGCCTATTCTTACTCGTTGGCATCCGCAAACGGCACGTTTGACCTTTTGGTTTCCAAGTTTCTTTACATTAGGATTGGTTGTGGTCGCAGTGAGTGCGCTTTTTGGTTTTTTCTTGCCGAGCTATTTTCTTTTTGTGTATTTGGGAACTATAGCACTCGATTCAAGCTTTCAAAATAAAAGTCTGATAATTGGTCTTTTGAGTGTATGGGCAGTACTGGTTCAGTTCGTTGGGTATGGTGTAGCTTTTATCAAATCAAAACTGATGATAGGTTGGTTTAAAAAGGACCCGCGTTTACAGTATCCTCACTTATTTTTTAAGTAATTTAGCGTAAAGAGTTGCTATGGCTAATCCTAAAAATCGCGGTAAAAATTCAAACCTGAGGGTTTTTCTAACCATATTACTGGTGGTTGCTGCAATTTCTGTGATGATCAAGCTTAACCGAAACTTTAATTTTTCAGTCACGGTCCCGCTCACTTTTGAAAACTTAGGAGATGACCAGATTTTAAAGTCAGCTTCTACCAATCAGGTTAAGGTAAAGGGAAAAGCAAGCGGTTATGATTACTTCAAATACCGATTCTTCTCTCAAAAATTCCCAATCGATCTCTCACAACTTCAGCAGAAAAATGGCAAAGCATACTATGTTTTTAATGCAGAAGAAGATGCTTTAGAAGGAAGTTTGACGGGAAGTGATATCACTTCATTTCAGCCCGATACCGTCTTTTTTGATCTGGATAAAAATTTTGAGAAACGGGTTCCTGTGATCCCGGAATATGCTATCAGTTTTGCTGCCGGTTATGGGAGTTTAGAAGGTTTTAAAGTCGACCCTGACACCATTACGTTAAGAGGTCCGCAATCTGAATTAGATACCATTACCCGAGTGTATACCGAAGCGATCAGTTTTGAAAACGTGCGAAATTCTGTCTCAGACAGTCTTCAGCTTAGCTTTAACGCAGCTATACCTATGGTTGAAATTAGACCTGATAAAGTATTGTACTCGTTATCGGTAGATAAATTTACAGAGGGCAGTGTTTCGGTTCCTTTACAGTTGATCAACGTGCCTTCAAATGTTACGGCAAAGGTATTTCCGAAGCGTATTAATGTTATTTTCAATGTGAATCTCAGCAATTACGAGTTGGTTAAATCTTCAGACTTTAAAGTCGTAGTTGATTTTGATCAAGTCGAAAGCCTGTCAACCTCCTTAACTCCTGAAGTTAAAGAAGCTCCGTCTTATGTAAGAGACATCAGGCTTAGCGAAAGCACCGTGCAATACCTTTTAGTAAAATGAAAATTGTAGGTATCACAGGCGGAATAGGTAGTGGTAAGAGCACCATTGCCGCATATTTCAATTCAGAATTTGATATTCCGGTATATTATGCAGATGCAGAGGCAAAAGCGTTAATGAATACCGAATCCCTAAAAAAAGCCATTACCGCTCTTTTAGGGGAGGAGGCTTACCAAGAGGGGCAACTAGACCGCAAGTATGTCGCAAGTAAGGTTTTTAATGATGATCAATTATTAGAACAACTAAATGGTATTGTTCATCCGGCAGTTGCAACCCATTTTAAGTCTTGGTGCAAAGCGCAAAATGCGCCTTATGTTTTAAAAGAAGCCGCTATACTTTTTGAAAATGGAACGGCCGATGCTCTTGATGCGATCATTTTAATAACAGCACCTAAACAGTTGCGAATTGATCGTGTTTTAAAACGCGATCAGACCACTCCGGAGGACATTGAAAAGCGCATAAATAAACAATGGGATGATGCGAAAAAAATCCCGTTAGCCGACTTTGTGATTGAGAATATAGATCTTGAAAACAGTAAAAAAAAGGCAGGAGAAATACATCTTCAACTCTTGCGAGACCGCGTAAACACATAGCTTATTCTTGTTAACATTTGGTTAAACCAGCAAAGTGCTAAATGTTAAAATCATACATTTGGGCTATGAATAAAAATCTATTTGTACTCCTTGTCGTGCTGATGAGCTTGTCTCTGATAGGCATCATATTTGTGCAGGGCTATTGGATTTCAAATAGTATCGAAGCGAAGCGTGGGCAGTTTGCTTTTAGCGCAAAACAGGTATTAAAAGAAGTCGCTTACGATATTCAAATGAAAGAAGTAAATACCTGGTACAACCCGGTATTGCGCATGCGTGATAGTCTTGGCGTTCCTGACGATGTGAGTTTATACGATTTGATCTATAAACAAGAAGATACACTTTCTAATGAATCGTATATTTTTAGAAACAGCATTGTGGAGCAGGATTATAAATTGAGTGCTCCGGTTCTGGATTATGAAGTAGATAGCATAAAATTTAAGCGCTATTTACAACGCCAATATACCCAGATCATTGATAAGAATGATTTAGATCGATCTGAAGTAGACCGTACTACGGTTCTCACCAGAATGTCTGATCTAAGTGAGATCGAGCGTTATAATATAGAGCAAGCTGTAATGTATATTACACGCAAGATCCCTATACATAAACGTGTTGACGAAGAAGACTTGTCGCGGTTACTTACGATGGAACTCGCAGAGCGCGATATGGAAACCAATTTTGAATATGCGATCTACAGCAACAATCTGGTGACCAGTGTACGTTCTAAGGATTTTGATCTAGAATCACCGGATCAGAATTTCAGCGTGCCCTTATTTACAGATGCAGAAGGAAACAGCGATTACCAGTTGGTCGCAAACTTTCCGGGGGAGAAAAAATTTGTTGTTTCTTCAGTAATAGGAATGGGAGGCTTAAGTATTTTGTTTACGTTGATCATTGTGATCGCGTATAGTAGTGCATTGCAGCAACTCGTAAAGCAGCGTCAGATTTCAGAAATCAAGACCGATTTCATAAACAATATGACGCACGAGTTTAAAACACCTATTGCAACGATAAACCTTGCTTTAGATGCAATTAAAAATCCCAAGATCAGTAGTAATCCGGAGGCGTTAACGCGCTATATGGGAATGATCAGGGAAGAAAATAAGCGCATGCACGCTCAGGTAGAAAATGTACTGCGTATTTCTAAACTGGAGAAGAACGAACTTGACATTAGAAAAGAGCGTCTGAGTTTACACGATATTATCGAGGATGCGATTACCCATATTGAGTTGATCGTAGAAGACCGTCAGGGATATATCAACACGCATTTGGGAGCGGTTAAAACTTCGGTATTGGCTAATGAATCCCATTTTACCAACGTGTTGGTTAATATTTTAGACAATGCGGTGAAGTATTCTTCTGACACGCCTAAAATTGATGTGTATACAGAGAACCTAAAGAATTTTATTTTGGTTAAGATCCGGGATCAAGGAGATGGAATGACTAAACAGGTTCAAAAGAAAATATTTGACAAGTTTTTTCGCGAGCATACCGGCGATATACATAACGTAAAAGGACACGGTTTAGGTCTCGCGTATGCAAAACGAATTGTAGAAGACCATGCAGGTCAAATCTGGGTACAAAGCGACAAGGGTCGGGGAAGTACCTTCATAATTAAATTACCACTAATATCTTAAACATATGGAAACTGAAAACAAAAAAATCTTACTCGTAGAAGACGATCCAAACTTCGGAACTGTCCTCAAGGACTACCTTTCAATGAATGATTATGATGTAACTCATGCTAAGAATGGAATGGAAGGTTTTGAGAAGTTTAAAAAAGACGACTTTGATCTTTGTATTCTAGATGTGATGATGCCTTATAAAGACGGATTTACATTGGCTAAAGAAATACGCGAGAAAAACGAGGATGTGCCTATTATCTTCTTAACCGCAAAAGCGATGAAAGAAGATGTCTTAAAGGGATATAAAGTAGGAGCAGATGATTACCTAAATAAACCTTTTGACAGTGAGGTGTTGCTTATGAAAATTAAAGCAATCATGTTACGTAAGGCTACCGATTCAGTTGCAGATAGTAAGCAATTTGAATTCCAGATCGGTAATTTCTTTCTGAATTCTAAACTGCGCTTTTTAACTTATAAAGATGAAGAGCCTAACAAACTTTCTCCTAAAGAAAACGAATTATTACGTCTGTTAGCGTTGCACGAGAATGACTTGATGCCTCGTGAGTTAGCACTTACAAAAATATGGCGAGATGATAACTATTTCACTTCTCGTAGTATGGATGTTTACATCGCTAAATTGCGTAAATATTTAAAACGTGATGATACTGTAGAAATACTGAATATTCACGGTGAAGGTTTCCGTCTTGTAGTAAAGACTGAAGAAGAAAAATAAATAGTGGTAAAAAAAGTGCCTCTTTATTGAGGCACTTTTTCTTTTACTAAATCCGCTAAAAGTTTTAATATTCTGAAGCCTGACTCGAAATTAAAAAGTGTTTCTAGTCAATATTTAAGGATTTAACTTTCAGTTATTAATCACTTTTACAATTTCTTCAAACGGTGTATCGTATTCAAACCAGACGATAGACTCATCTTTACGATACCAGGTCAATTGGCGTTTTGCAAACCTTCTGGTATTCTTCTTTATCTCTTCAATTGCGGTTTCAAGATCAAAATCTTCAGCAAAATAGCTGAACAATTCCCGGTATCCCACCGTCTGTAACGCATTCAACTCTTTTTTAGGATATAAGGCTTCAGCTTCTGCTATCAAGCCCTTTTTAATCATGAGATCAACCCTTCTATTGATGCGATCATAAATAAGTTGGCGATCAGCTTGCAAACCAATTTTTAAGGTTTGAAACGGGCGCTTTACCGTATTCTTAGCTAAGAAGGAGGAGTAGGGTTTACCGGTTCCTATACAAATCTCAAGTGCGCGAACGAGGCGTTGCTTGTTATGCAAATCAATCTTTTCATAATGTTCAGGATCTAATTTTTGTAGCTGTTGCTGTAAGGCCTCAATGCCATCAGCTTCAAGTTGAGCGCGTAATGAAGCGCGAATTTCCGGATCTACATCGGGGAATTTATCCAATCCGTTGATGACGGCATCGACATACAGTCCGGATCCGCCAACCATAATCACAACATCGTGCTTTTTAAAAAGTTGCTCTAGCTTTTGAATCGCTTCCTGCTCAAAAAGCCCCACATTATACTCTTCTTCAATTGAAATATGCTGAATAAAATGATGGGTTGCGGCAGCAAGTTCTTCTTCATCAGGAACAGCGGTACCAATAGTCATTTCCTTAAAGAACTGACGCGAATCTGCCGATAGGATTTCGGTATTGAAATAATTGGCCAGTTTGATTCCCAAGGCGGTTTTACCTATGGCCGTTGGGCCTACCACAGCGATAAGCAGTTTATTGGCACCGCTAGAGGGATTAATACTCTGGGACTTGCCCTGAGGTAGTTTACTCATAATGAAGACTATTTCCGCAGTTGTGACAATACTTAGCGTGGTCTTGATGTTTTTTTGCACCGCAATTATGACAAACTTGGGTATTAAGGTGCAGTTTATTGGGCTCTGGTTCGGGTTGTCCCCCTTTGGCCATTTCTGCACTTACGATTCCTGTAGGAACCGCAATGATTCCATACCCCATTACCATAATTACGGTTGCGATAAATTGACCCAGCGCTGTTACCGGAGCAATATCTCCAAAACCAACTGTGGTTAGGGTTACGATACACCAATAGACACTCACAGGAATACTTTTAAAACCGTGTTCGGGACCTTCTACAATATACATAAGGGTTCCTGCAATCACAGATAAAATCATTACCGCAAAGAGGAATACCAGAATTTTAGGTCTGCTGTCCTTAAGGGCTTTTGCCAGTTTATTTCCTTCCCCAATGTAGCGCGTTACTTTAAGTATTCTAAAAACCCGTAGCAAACGCAAAGCACGAATGGTAAGCAAGGCGTTGGTTCCCACGATAAAAAACGATAAATATAAAGGGATGGTCGAGATGAGATCGATCAACCCATAAAAACTAAAAATATAAGAAGAAGGCTTTTTTATGGAAATCACCCTTAAAATATATTCAACAGTAAAAAAGATGGTGATGATCCATTCTCCTAAATAAAAATAGTCACCATATTCTGCCTGAAGTGGTGCTACACTTTCAAGCATAACCAGCACTATACTCAGGAAGATGAGAATAAGCAAAACCACATCAAAGGATTTTCCGGCAGGAGTATCTGCTTCATAGATTACTTCGTGAAGTTTTGTTTTCCAGGTATGTTTTTGAGGTTGTGTCAACAGACTTTCTAAATTATTTTTCTAATTCGGCCAATTCTAGGGTTTTGATGACTTTGCGTGTGCGTAAGTAACTTTGTATTAAATGCCGAGCATCACGATTGTCGTGCATCGGGGTGATAATACGTTCTAAGATCTCTAAGTTATTGATCTGAAAATTCAAATTATAAAATCCGTAGCCTTTAAACTGTCCTTCTTCAATCAAGATCACACTGCGCTCGTCTACACTGCGACCACGATCAATGATCAAAAAGTTTTTATTTTCAAAACTATGTTTACTTATAAACTGCTGCACCCGCTCATTATATTGTTCTGGTGCTTCTTCCCCTACACAAGCGCCTTCACACTCCTTAATCGTATAATTGAAACAATTTCCATTGGTTTGATGCAGACCCATTTTGCTTTGACACAGATTATATTCTGCAAGCATTTTCTCTAGATATTGTTTAGCAGAATGACTCGTTGCAAACGTAGTAATGCTTTCTGTATTAGGATTTGCCTTTTCTAATTTTAGATTGATGTAACCGGCATCGTCTATAAATTGCACCATTTGCGTTTTGAACTTCGTTCTCCGCAAGGCTCTGTTATGACGGGGCTTGATGCCTTTGATCTCTTCATTTTCCTTGAGCAAAGCCACAAGTTCGCTACCGGTTTCGTCATAACTTACCGTTTCAACATCTTCCTGAATTTTTTTTGCTTTACGATGGTCACTTGTAAAATGCTGATTGACGCGTTTTTTGATGTTTTTACTTTTGCCAATATAGATCACAGTTCCGTTTGCGTTGTGCATATAATATACGCCGGTCGTACTGGGCAAATCTGCAATAATATCCCGCAGTTTGGTGTCTATTTGTTTACGTGGATTAAGCTTAACCGCTTCCTGAATAATCGTTTTCTTAGAGTCCTTGGCAAGCAATAATTTAAAGAGTTTAACCGTAGCTAAGGCATCACCATTAGCACGATGCCGATCGGTAATCGGGATCCCTAAGTTTCTTACCAGCTTTCCTAAACTGTAACTTTCTTGACCGGGGAGTAACTCTTGAGCGAGTTCTACGGTGCACAAACTTTTGCGCTGATAGTCGTAGCCTAGACGATCAAATTCTAATTGAAGTATTCGGTAATCAAATTGAGCATTATGAGCAACAATGATACAGTCTTGTGTGATCTCAATAATACGCTTGGCGACCTCATAAAACTTAGGGGCATTGCGCAACATCGCATTATTAATACCTGTAAGTCCTACCACAAAGGCCTGTATAGGCCGCTCAGGATTTACCAGACTGATGAATTGATCTACTACTTTATGTCCGTCAAATTTGTAGATAGCAACCTCGGTAACTCCCTCTTCATTATATTTTCCTCCGGTAGTTTCTAGATCGAGAATTGCATACATAGGCGGTGTAGCTCTAGTTTTATAATTAGTATTTAGTTGTAATTGCGGGCACCAAAGATCGCACTTCCCACACGTACCATAGTACTGCCGTATTCCAGGGCAAGTTTATAATCACCACTCATTCCCATAGAAAGCACGCTAAACGCATACTGCTCCTTAAAAGTATTGTAAATTTTCTCAAGTTGGGCAAATTCGCGCTTAATCTGTGTTTCATCGTCAACAAAAGAAGCCATTCCCATGAGTCCCACAATATTTACATTAGGATAATTGGCGGCTTTATTTTCTTCTAGAAAAGTTTTAGCCTCTTCCGGCGGCATCCCAAACTTACTGTCTTCTTCGGCGATTTTTACCTGAAGCAATACATCGATCACACGCTCATTTTTCTTCGCTTCTTTATTGATCTCTTTAAAGAGTTTGAGACGGTCTGCACTGTGAATCAAGCTTACATAAGGCGCCATATATTTGACCTTGTTGGTCTGTACGTGACCTATCATATGCCATTGAATATCTTTAGGAAGCGCTTTCCACTTATCGGTCATTTCCTGTATTTTGTTTTCACCAAAAATACGCTGACCGGCATCGTAAGCTTCTTGTAGATCTTCGTTAGGTTTGGTTTTAGAAACCGCTACGAGAGTGACGTCCTCCGGTAATTCAGATTTGAATTGTTTTAAGTTCTGCGTTATATCAGCCATAGATTACTGTGCTTTCACAATGACGTAAAGTTACGTATTTGTTATGGGCTATGCTAACTACAGAAACTCATAAATCGTAACCCCGCTGCGCAGTTTGGGTTGGATAAAAGTAGACTTTGGAGGCATTGTCAAACCTTCATCAGAGATGTCTTTAATTTGTTGAACCGTAGCCGGAAACAAACCAAATGCCACAGCATACGTACCGCGATCTACTTTCTCTTTTGCACCTAGCATATCGTTTTTACCCTTACCATAAGCCAAACGTGCATCTTGTCGCGGATTCTGAATCTTTAAAAGCGGTTTGAGTACCAGGTCATATAAGATCTGCGCATCCAGACCTTCGAGTGCATTTTTGAAATTGCGGTACTGTTTGCGCAATTCTAAAGTGTAAAAGTCCCCTTCGAGATACATACTGAAGTGATGCAATTTTGAAGGCTGAATATATTCATCGCCACGGTTTTCTATTTTAAATATAGAATCTAACTTGATCAGGAACATGTCTTTATCCATACCGCAAAGATCTGTGATCATCCTGCTGAAGGAATGTATGCGCAAATGCGACTCCGGAATAATGTAGGTCATAAAATACTTATGCGCCTCGCCCGGAGTTTCAGCGGCGTCGAGATCATCTGAAAGCAATGCAGACGAACTCGACCGATGATGTCCGTCGGCGATATACAGCTCGGGCATATCGGCATAGATGGCCTTTATTTTTTCAACCAGGCGTTCTTCGGTTACAGGCCATAAATAATGGGTGTCGCGATAGGTGGTGGTAAATTCGTACTCTGCACGGGCACGCATCACTTCTTCAAAAATCGCGTTCAGAGGAACAAAGTCCGGATGGGTGAGCAACACGGCTTCAGCATTAAAACCAGTCGTCTTTAAATAGTCTTTAAAGACCTCTTCCCGGGCTTGTATGGTATTTTCGTGGCGCTTGATATAATTGTTCTTATAGTCAGCAACACTTGCAGCACCTATGATACCTGTAAAAGTTTCGTTGTCGCGGTTTACAATTTTATACACGTAAAACGCCGGAAGCGCTTCTTCAATAAAAACACCTTCTTCTTTAAACTCTAAATAACGGTTGCGCACCAATTGAAAGCGCTCTTGCCCGCTCAATTCTTTGTGGTATTTGTACCCGGGATTTACAATATGTAAAAACGAATACGGGTTATTGTCTAAACGGGCTTTACGCTCTGCTTTGGTATAGGTGTCATACGAGCGCGAAGCGATTAAACTCACTTTGTCGCGGGTAGGCCGTACGGCTCTGAAAGGAATGATCTTTGGCATTAATACGTATTTTGCTGAAAGGCTTCAGCCCAAAGTTCTTTATAATTTTAATAAATACGCAACTTCAGCTTTTAAAGAATAAGGTTCTTCACCCAAAAAGACCAATGTATTCCCTAAAGCTTTTTTCACTTCGTCATAATTGCGCATATGAAAGTTACTGCAGCATGCAACGCGTTTTCCATGCTGAATTAAATGCAGGTGCTTTTTAGAATAATAGTCCATTTCAGTAAAGCCATCCACTTCGTTTAGATCAAACTTTTGCCTGCGACCAATCCCATAATACCTGCGTCTTTCGATTTGTGCTTCTGAAAGTAGGATCACATCTGCACGTTTTCTAAATTCGGTAAGCAAAAAATAGAGGCAGAAAAGAAAGCAACCCGTCATTCCAAACAAACTGAAGCCATCCAGAACTTTAAATTGTTCGGTGAGTACCCATACGCAGACCGCCATTAAAAAGATAAAGGCTGCAAAACAAAATACGCCCAGCCAGGCGATTTTAGATTTAACCACAGGTTATTGAAATTGAGCGGATACCGTTTCTGCTTTTTTGCTTTCACTGTAATCGTAAAATCCTTCGCCTGATTTGATACCGAGTTTTCCGGCACGAACCATATTCACAAGTAGCGGACACGGAGCATACTTCGGATTTTTAAAGCCGTCATACATCACCTCAAGAATAGATAAACATACGTCCAGACCAATAAAGTCTGCCAACTGTAAAGGCCCCATAGGATGAGCCATTCCTAATTTCATCACCGTATCGATCTCTTGCACACCGGCAACGCCGTTGTATAAAGTTTCAATAGCTTCGTTAAGCATGGGCATCAGGATACGGTTGGCTACAAAGCCCGGATAATCATTCACAGGAACCGGAGTTTTACCCAATTGCTCGGCAAGTTTGGTTACCGTTGCTAAAGTTTCTTGCGAGGTACTGTACCCGCTGATGATCTCCACGAGTTTCATCACCGGCACCGGATTCATAAAATGCATCCCGATCACTTGTTCTGCGCGTTTGGTGGCCGCAGCGATCTGTGTGATCGAGATAGAAGAGGTGTTACTCGCCAATATGGTGTTGGGCTTGCAAAAGTTGTCTAGCTTTTCAAAGATATCGAGTTTGATCGCCAATTTTTCACTGGCTGCTTCCACTACAAGGTCGGCAGTACTCACACCTTCTTTTAGATCGGTGAGTAAGGCGATGTTTAAGAGGGTATCGTTTTTCTGAGCTTCGGTAAGTACTTCTTTAGCAACCTGACGGTCAAGGTTTTTAGTGACGGTTGCGATTCCCTTTTTTAAGGCTGCGTCAGATACATCGATCAGGTTTACTTTAAATCCGTTTTGAGCAAAGGTATGTGCGATGCCGTTCCCCATGGTTCCGGCACCAATTACTGCGATAGTTTTCATTGAGTGTATTTTTGGAATACCCAAATGAATTGCGGTATTCTCTGTTTTGTATTGATTTAATTCGTGTTATTGGCGCCGCCAAAGGGTTTAGTACTCCGAGGCTTGCCTCGAAATTGAAAATTCGTTTTCACCCCATGCCTCATTGGCTTGCCCTGAGATAGTTTACTCGTGTTATCTCGGAAAACAAATCCGTGATTAGGGTAAACTTACGAATTTTTCAACGCTCCACGCTTCGGGTTTAGCGTTAAAAAGCGGTTTGGTCTTGGCCCAGGTCGTTTTGAAAAGGGCGCTGTGGCGGTAGGCTTCTAAGGCCTGTGCATCTTCCCAACAACTGTGCGTAAAAAAGATATTAGAAGCTTCGGTACCTTGTAATAATTCTAAAAACGCGCAGCCTTCTACCGCTCTGATCTTTTCCTTCACGCCATCAAATAGCGCTATAAATTCTGCTATATGCTCAGGATGAAATTCCATTTTCACAAAACGTACCAGCATCATGTTCGGTTTATAAATTATTCAAAAGTGATACTTACCGCATCGCGATAATCGAGACCAAATAGGGTAGAGGCACTTCCCACCGTCGAAGGATTGCTTTTGTAGATCGCGAGTTCGAGATAGCCCGAAGAATTGAACAGGGCGATCTTTTTACCGTCTTCTTCCCGTTTGTGTTTTTCTACCTCAAAATTGATGGCATCGCTGTACCGCTGATAGATCTTTTTAAAGCTCGCTTGCCGCGCCTGAATGGTAAAGTTGCGGCCTTTACGCACATCTTCAAAGAGGCGTCTGGTGATGTTAGTGATCACATTACCATAATTATCTACGTAGATCACATTACCTTTGATGCCTTTTTGATCGTTTTGAACCACCGGCATAATTCCCGTGAGCTCTTTGATCTCTTTGATGGGTTTGCCAATCACCCCCAGCGTACCACCACGGGCGATATGACAAGCTACCTGTACAAAGACATCCAGCTCTGTAAAATTGGTTTTAATACGGTCGTGAATGTTGATCTCAACCACTTCCTCAGGTACGATGGTGCGTGTGATCATAGACATGATGCCGTTGTTGGCACAAATAAAATACTGTCCTTCGAGTTTTACCGCAATGTGTTTGTTCTCGGGGTTCTGCTCAGAGTCGATCCCGATGATGTGTATGGTTCCATCAGGAAAGTTTTTATACGCATTTTGAATGATGTAGGCAGCTTCGGTAATGTGAAAGGGCGAGACATTGTGCGAGATATCAACAATCTTTGCATCAGCCATTTCACTATAAATGGCCCCTTTAACCGCGCCGGCAAAATGGTCTTTTAAGCCGAAATCTGTGGTTAAGGTGAGTATTGGCATAGGTGGTTTTGTTGATATTTTTAGGGAGGATAGTTACTAAATTTGGTTACATTTGTTAGAGCACAAAACTAAAGATAATTAACTAGTTTTTTTATAAAATTCTTCCGCTTTTGAACGAACTTATCATCGAACTTTCAGAGATCACACCAAGGGAATTCTTTGGTCAAAACAATGTGAACATAGAACTTCTTAAGAAGTACTTTCCCAAACTTAAATTGGTCGCCCGGGGCAATCATATTAAGGCCTACGGAGATGAAGATCTGCTGGAAGAGTTTGATAAACGCATCACCATGCTGCTCGAGCATTTTGCCAAATACAACAAGCTTGATGAGAATATGATCGAGCGTGTGCTTACCAGTGACAGCCGCGAAGATTATGAGACCTCCCCCCAAAGTGGAGAGATTCTCGTACACGGCGTTGGCGGAAAGCTCATCAAAGCACAAACGGCCAACCAGCGCAAACTGGTTGATATGGCGCGCAAGAACGATATGGTCTTTGCCATAGGTCCTGCGGGAACCGGTAAAACCTATACCGGAGTTGCCCTTGCTGTAAAAGCCTTAAAGGAAAAACAAGTAAAACGCATCATTCTTACGCGTCCTGCGGTAGAAGCAGGCGAGAACCTGGGCTTTTTACCCGGAGACCTGAAGGAAAAATTAGATCCGTATATGCAGCCGTTGTACGATGCGTTGCGTGATATGATTCCGCACGAGAAGTTGGAAAGCTTTATCGAGAAAGGCGTGATCCAGATCGCCCCTATGGCGTTTATGCGCGGGCGTACTTTAGACAATGCCTTTGTGATCCTTGATGAAGCGCAAAACACCACTCACGCACAGATGAAGATGTTTTTAACCCGTATGGGGAAACACGCCAAATTCCTGATCACCGGTGACCCGGGGCAGATCGATCTTCCGCGTCGCGTGATCAGCGGACTCAAAGAAGCGCTCTTAGTGCTTAAAGATGTAGATGGCGTAGGAATGATCTATTTGGACGATAAAGATGTGATACGTCACCGTCTCGTGAAGAAAGTGATCGCAGCCTATAAAGCCATAGAAAACAGAGATTAAATCTAGAATACATACCATGTCAAATAAAACCATAACGGATACCAATTATACTTTTCCGGGACAGACTCATGTTTATAAAGGTAAAGTGCGCGAAGTGTACAGCCTTGACAACGACCTACTCGTAATGATCGCTACAGACCGCCTGAGCGCGTTTGACGTAGTGATGCCTAAAGGAATCCCGTACAAGGGACAGATCCTCAACCAGATCGCAACTAAAATGATGCGCGATACCGAAGACCTTGTGCCCAACTGGCTGGCAGCGACGCCAGATCCTAATGTGGCGGTAGGGAAGAAGTGCGACCCTTTTAAAGTGGAGATGGTGATTCGTGGCTATATGAGCGGGCACGCGGCACGCGAATATAAAGCCGGAAAGCGTATGCTGTGCGGGGTACCGCTACCGCAAGGTATGAAAGAGAACGATAAGTTTCCGCAGCCTATTATCACTCCGGCGACTAAAGCCGAAATGGGTGATCACGATGAGGATATCTCTAAAGAAGATATTCTTAAACGCGGAATTGTCTCTGCGGAAGACTATGCGGTATTAGAAGATTATACCCGGAAGCTTTTTCAGCGTGGGTCAGAGATCGCTGCCGAGCGCGGACTCATTCTTGTAGATACCAAATATGAGTTTGGTAAAACGGCTGATGGGGAGATCGTACTTATCGACGAGATACATACGCCAGATTCGTCACGCTACTTTTATGCAGACGGTTATGCCGAGCGTCAGGAAAAAGGGGAGGCGCAAAAGCAATTGTCTAAAGAGTTTGTGCGCCAATGGCTCATAAGCAACGGTTTTCAGGGCTTAGAAGGACAAACCTTACCGGAGATGACTGATGCATACATCGAGACCGTTTCTGAGCGTTATATCGAGTTGTATGAGAATATTACCGGGGAGCCTTTTGTAAAGGCAGACCTTTCGGATATTGACAAGCGTATTGAAACCAATGTGTTGAACTACCTGAACGCATAAGCTTGAGAGCCATCTAAACAGTTACAAACCGAAAAGACGTATCACTCTTTTCGGTTTTTTTTGGCGCCGCCAATGGGAATAATAGCCCCAAGCTTGCCTCGAACTTAGAATTTGTTTTTAACGCGTTCCTCAAGGTTTTGCCGTGAGGTAGCTTGTTGGCGCCGCCAAAGGGAATTAATGGCTAAGGCTTGCCTTGAAATTTAAAGATTATTTTCAACGAATTCCTTGAAGTTTTAGCCCGAGGTAGTTCATTGGTTTTACCAATGGAAATAAAGACTATCGCTTGCCTCGAAACTAGAATTTGTTTTTAACGCGTTCCTCAAGGTTTTACCGTGAGTTAGCTTGTTGGCGCCGCCAAAGGAGAATTATTGGCTAAGGCTTACTTCCGTTTAAATAATTAACTTACACCCGTATGGATGTTTTAAATCATTGGATTGCTGAAGCTGCCTCGTTTGTATGGGGTTTACCACTGCTGTTTTTATTAATAGGCGGCGGACTGTGTCTGCTGGTTTATTCCCGTTTTTTGCCCTTCAAATACTTTGAGCACGCCATACAGGTGTTGCGCGGAAAGTATGATAACCCTGACGATCCGGGGGAGATCAGTCACTTTCAGGCCTTGATGACGGCTTTGTCCAGTACCGTGGGGATGGGCAATATTGCAGGTGTAGCTGTAGCCATTGCCGTGGGTGGTCCCGGTGCGGTGTTTTGGATGTGGATCAGTGCTTTGGTGGGAATGAGTACCAAATTCTTTACCTGTACCTTAGCGGTTCTATTCCGTGGAAAAGACGACTCCGGAACGCTGCAAGGCGGACCCATGTATTTTATTACTGAAGGGCTGGGCAAAGCCTGGAAACCGCTGGCGGTGTTTTTCAGTATCGCCGGACTCGTGGGTGCCTTGCCGGTTTTTAATGTAAACCAACTCACGCAAGCCGTTAATGATATTTTACTGGTGCCTAACGGAATTGAAAAAGGCTTCGCTACCGATCTGAGCATCGGCATCGTACTGGCAGTCATCACCGGGATCGTGATCCTGGGCGGACTCAACCGCATCAGTAAAACGGCGAGTAAAATGGTGCCTGCGATGGTAGTGCTGTATTTTATAGCCGTGCTTGCTATTTTAATTCTAAACGCAGCAGAAGTACCGCGCTACCTACAATTGATCTTTACCGATGCGTTTGCAGCAAACAATTATACCGGTGACCCTATGTTTGGCGGAATGTTAGGCGCTTTGATCGTCTTAGGCATTAGGCGTGGGGCGTTTTCTAATGAAGCAGGTATTGGTACCGCGCCAATGGCACACGGTGCCGCAAAGACTGAAGAACCCATTCGTGAAGGCCTTGTAGCCATGTTGGGACCCTTTATAGATACGGTGATCGTGTGTACGCTTACAGCTTTGTGTATTCTGGTGACCGGCGTTTGGCAAACTACCGAAGCCAGCGGTGTTACGCTTACCGCAAAGGCTTTTAGTGACAGTATTCCCGGGTATGGCCCTTATGTACTGTTGGTATGTATCGCGGTGTTCAGTATCAGCTCGTTGTTCAGCTATTCGTATTACGGTACCAAATGTCTGGCGTTTCTCTTTGGAACACGCCACAAACACTGGTACAATTACGTTTATATCGCCAGTATTTTAATTGGTGCAACCACTTCGTTAGATCTTATGATCAACCTGATCGATACCTTCTTTGCTTTGATGGCGATCCCAACGATGATGGCTACGCTTATCCTCGCCCCCAAAGTGATGCAGCGCGCACGACAATATTTTACCAGTTTGAACAAAATCTAGTAGAGTTACGCGATGCAATCGCGCAGTAGCCTTGAGCAAGGTTTAAAAGAGGGGTGCGCTGCTATGTTATACTAGCTTCGGTTGCTATTTCTTTAAAAGGAGGATGACTACTCCAAAGGTATTCAATTCAAGGTATATAGTTTGGAGATGAGTAGGGGGAACTACGCTTTTACTATGCCGTATATACGCTTTATCCACGGGTAAACTACGGCTGAACCACGGGTCAACCTTGAGTGAACTACGGATGAACTTTTGAATAGTAGTAACCGGAAAATCTGTTACCGCTATTTTTGGAAAGAGGTAGGATCTGTAAACGCTAATATAATCTATTTCAGGACTTTTGTCAAGTATTTAGTGGTTTTTAGGTTATATGCGAATAAAAGCTACTGCTTGAATAAGCCTTCACTTGTTTCCGTTTAAATAGCGCGCTTAATTTTCAGCATTGACTATTCTCCACCATACTGCTCTGGTATTTTAGCCTGTTCTGTTTCTATGGTCCATAATAAACTAACGATCCACCAGCGGTTGTTGTAGTAGGTTAGTTGGTAGCTGTTGATGCCTTTTTCTTCAGTGCCTTCAGAGTCTTTTCCGTAAAAGGTCTGGAATACCTGAGCGATTCCGTTATAGGTGTCTACGGTTTTTGTGATTTCCTGTTCAAGATAGCCTTCTTCGTAATACGGATCTTTCAAATAGTTCAGAAAGTCGTCTAGAGACACGGTTTCCGCTTGCGTGGAGTCTGCTACGGTAAATATCGCTGCAGGGTGAAATAACGTGCGTACCGCAGCGGTGTCCATCTGTTCACCTTGTTCAATAGTGATCTGGTCGAGCAGTTCGTTGAGGACCCCGTCGATGCTTTGGAGTTGAGGTAGGGGTTCTTCCTGAGCAAAGCCGGAAAGTAGTGTAAGCATATAGAAGCATAGTGCAATAGGATATTTCATAGACTTTAGTTTAAGTGTATCATTAGTTTATTGGTTCTTTAGCGTGGAACGCGATGCAATCGCGCACCAACATATACTAAATACGCTTTATAAAAGCCTTTGTGTCAAAAGTCTGAGCGCTTTAGGACTATTCTTCCAACAAAAGCTCCCTAATCTGCGTCAGCACTTCCTCATTTTTGACAATATTTAAATGATTGGCGTTAGCGATGCGTTGCACCCTAGTACATGCAGCGGCAGGTTGAAAGACTTCCTGAAAACGCTCTGGGTAGAAGCTTTCATCGGCATTGCCTACGAGGACCAGGGTTGGTGTTTTTAGTTTTATGATATCAAGTTTGTAATGCGTAGGTGCAAAGTTCACCGCCATACGGTAGGAGTAGGAAGCTGCTTGTAACGGATCTTCGTAAGCTTTTGGCCGATTGAACAAGAGCACCGGTTTATCGTTGTATGCCGTAACTCCGATACCATTCAGCATCGCCAGACCCACCCAACGTTTTACGCCTACGCTTACCCAGCCACCGCTGTTGTGTTTTACCGTAGGCGCATCGTGCCCCAGATAGGGAGCGAGTAAGATGGCTTGATCCACTGGAGGGTGTTTTGCGCCAGCAAGATAACGCAAGACCAGGCCACCACCGGAAGAGTGCCCTGCAAGCACAATTTTCTCAGCTTGCAGTTCGTGCTGCGCATAGGTGATAAGGTCTTCCAGATCTTCTTCGAGTTGGCCTATATGATCAATATCAGGCTGTTGTTGCAGATTACGGCCGTGGCCTCTAAGATCGGGCGTAAGTACCGTCGCCAGATCTTCCTGTGCCAGCCTACCGGCTAAGTTTTGCAAATACCTGCTTTCAGAACCAATGCCGTGTAGTAAAAGCAGCACCGTTTTAGAATTTGCAGCGTAGCGTCGGCTGAACAAAGTAGCACCATCACGCATGCCAATCCATTCTTCGTGATGCGGATAGGTCTTTACCGCTACGGTATCTATAGAAGTATAATCATAGTTCTTGACATGCACTTTTTGCGGAATAGGCCAGTTGATCAATACCACTACCGCGATCAGATACAAACACCCATTAACTCCTAAAAATACGAGTATACGCTTTACTATTTTCTTCATCCTTTCCTGTTTTAGAAGTGACGAAGCTAGCACGTGAGCCCTGCTCCGGGGAATAAAAGATCCCCAATTGTACAGTGGTTATGCTGAACCGTGTTTTTTAGCGCTTTAGAAAGAGTTTAAATAAAATCAAGCCGATTAGTTTCGCACGATAATTCGGCTTTTTACTGCAAAGTCATGCAGCGGGCGCGGCAGTATGTTACGGGCTTGAATAAAACCTAAAAGAGGTACGCGATGCAATCGCGCACGCACCTCAAAGTAACTTTAAAAGTCGTATAAAACTTCTGCTTTGATGTAAGTCCGTCTCAGGATCTTGATGTAGCAGGCGTTTCCAGCGAACTCATTTTAACCACAATAGTATTGGCCCAAAGATCTCCAAAGCGTTGACATTTTTCAGTGCGTTTTAACAAGAGTATCGCAGGCAATCCGAAAAAAGATAGATCAACCAGGTCTAAGAAATGCCTTTTAAAGGACTCTGAAAAGCTGAGCTTGCGATTACGACCATTTTGAGGAATAGCTTTTAAACCTACAATAGAGTTGCCTAAAGTACCGCCCAATCCACTTTCTAAGCCAACGGTCATCAACAACCAAAAAGCTACAGGAATAAGCATAGGAAGCCCCGTGATGCTATAACCACCCAGAGGCGTAGGTGTAACCAAAACTTATCAAAAAAACATAGATAAACGTGTAGATTAGGCCATAATCAATAAGTGCTGCCAGAATACGTCTGCCAATATGGGGTTGATGATTAAATTTTTGTTGCATTATTTGAATATTAATTGCTATCGCCAAATAGCGGTTTTAAAACGTTGTCTCCGTAGGTTCCCCAGTACCCAATTCTTCAACACCCAATTGGGGAGCTTTGCTTTCCCAGCTTCGTTTAAAATAATAATACAATAAATACGTGCCGGCAATACCAAAAGGCAGCAGCAGCAGACCGAACAAAAACTCATTGATGTTATCTACAGCGCCCGGCCAGATCAGCTCTATAAAGATACCCATCAAGAAACCTGAAACTACTGCACACGCATAATACGTAACGATTCCCAGAATCGCATATCCCCATTTGCTTTTACCGTGGGCTTCTGCGAGTTTATAATAGTATTTTCCGATCCAGTAGAGTAGTAGTATTCCGAGCATAAAAAAGTAATTTAAATGTTATGGAGAGTAATTAATGGTTCACTAGTGTTTAGTTGTACTGAAAAAGATCTATCAATAATCTTTTCTAGAACCTTCGATGACTTCTCCTTTTTCATCGTACTCCCAAGACCTTAATAATTTCCCTTGCTCATCCCAATCTTTATAAACGCCAGTATTCAAACCATTTTCTTTATACAATTCCGAGCGTAATGTGCCGTTCTTGTAGTAATATCTGATATGCTCTTTTTTCTGATCAGGAAAATACAAGTGCTCGTCATTTTTAATTCCGTTTTGGTAATAGGTAATATTAGAAAGGAGTTCTCCCTGTTCATTAAATATACGTTGAATCCAGAGACTTGGCTTAGCCAGAATGCTTTTGGCTTCTTCCATAGCTACGTTGTTTAGGCCTGAATATATTTTTAAACTCATATAAGACGTGTCGATTTCGTGCCAAATCAGTGTGGTGTCAACAGGAATATTATTTTTAAACGTTTCAGTTTTGGTCAGTTGCTCTTTATCAGAATACCATTTAAATTTTCCGGTTTTTGCGCCATTGCTATACTGTTGAATGCTTTGAAGCGTTTCATTAGGATAATATAACAACCGCTTACCGTTAAGCACACCATTTTCATAATGCTCTTCCACTTGTTTGTTCCCATTAGGATAATACACAATGTGCGCTCCTTCGTAGGTAGGTTTATTTATTTTTTTATCAAAAACCTGTTGTAATTTTTTCTTTAAAGTGGGCTGATTAGGATACTTAAGATCCTCAAAGCCATTGGCTCGTTTGATTCTTTTTGAACGTGTACAATATCCTGTAATTAGCTTTTTTTTATGTTCATCATAGTACCCGAAAATGATCCATTCTTCATCAGCACGTTCAACCAGATCGCAAGAGGTCCAACCCCCAAGAGATGGATGAGAACCTGAAACAAGAATCTCTTTTATTGATGCACCTTTATAAAGTTCTAAAAGTTCAAAGTTCATTTGATGAATAGGCCATTCTGAATCAATACCGGCTGCGGCTTCTACACCCTTAACTTTTACGTGAGCTATAAAGCGATATTCTTCTAGATCTTCTTTTGTTTGGAAGTCAGATTCATAGGCGCAACTACACGCCAGCATTTTAGCCCAACAAATAATCAAAAAGGTAAGTGTTAGTTTTAATTTCATAGATTCTTAGTATTGTGTAGCAGCCTCTTTTAAAAGCACTAAAGTGATCTTGTCTTTAAAATCACGTTTACTCTCAAGAGCTAAATTATCAGAAAAAAGTGCCGGTCCCCAAGTGCTCATAGTTTGTGTTTTGCTAGAAGTAATTATTCACTTTAAAGAACTGGATTAGGGGTTTTTATAGGATGCGGTGTTGGCTGAATTTATATTCGCTCTAAAGTTATAGGTGTTTTCAACTTAATATCATCTTTATCGTAAGTATTTCCCAATAGCTTATCTTTATTTAATTTTAAATCAAAAATATCTAGACCGTAATCATCTGAATCTCCTCTTTCAATAAATGTATAATTTACGCCTTGAATTGTAAGACTATCCTGTTTTATTTTTCCTTCAAAAATTTGTTGAACAACTGTTATCCCTTTATCCTTATCATAAGTTATCGTTCCAACTGCACTAATGTCATTTTCATTTTGTGTTATACTTAATGTTATTTCGTGTTTTGTGGATGCTGTAGTCCATTGCCCTTTCCAATTACCCACCACATTGATCGAGCTTTTTTTTGTAGAGGTCTTGTCTGGCTTGGTTTGACTTATTTTAGGAAAATCAATTTTAGGTATTGTGGTAATATCAGATAAATAATTATCTATTTCTGGGTTTTCAAGAACCTTTGCAATTAGGTTAGTCAGCCCTTTTTTTAAATTATTGCCCCAAAATGGATCGTTGACGTCGTAATATAGGTATCTCAAATCTTTTAAATCAAAAGGTACGTCATCACTGTTTCTAGTAAGAATAATTACAGGTTTTCCAATTGCGTGCGCTAACCCAATTTCATACAATACATTGGGATTTTTTCCGGTAAGCTCTGCAATTACAAAACGGCAAGATTTGATACTATCCCAAATATCATCCATTATTCTTTGTTTAGAATAAATTTCATCACCTCTTATACACTTAATATGTAATTCTTCAAGACAAGGTTTAATTATATTTTCATATTCAATTTGATATAGCATACTAAAAGGCATAACAACAAAGCAGGAATTTTCAACCTTGTCAACATTAATCTTAATTTCTTTAATCATATTTTTATTTAAAATTTACAGCAAGCGGTTTGAATTTGCAGCCCTAGATGAGGATGAAAATCTGTACTGTTTAATTATGCTATGCACTTTTTTCTTCTCTTAATTTCTGTAATATTTTATCTTTAAAAGATCTGTATTGAATAATTTGTTTGTCGGATATTAGCCCATTTTCCTCTTTGAATTCTGCCTTTACCCGATTGAGAATTTTAAACAACTTTGGATATATTTTTTTTCGTTCTTCAACTTTAGTTATAATACCAATCAATTTCTTGTATTCGTTTTCCATTTCTTTACCATTGAAATGAGATAGTTTTATGTTTCCTGTGATTAAAACTCTCATGATCAACGCTATATAATATGATAATGTGAAAGGATTCCCTCTGATTATCCTTTTTGTGATGTCTGAATTAACGAAATATACTAAGTATGAAGCGATGAAATAAGCCTCAAAGAGATGAGCGTCTTGAAACAATAAATCCCTTTTACTTCTCAAAATATTATATGGATGGTTAGATGCTACTGTGTGAGGTTCATTTAAAAAGATAGCAGTAAATGCTCTGATTTGCTTATGTACGTTTACAATTTTATATTTCTGAATGTTATTATCTGAATTTTGGTACTCGCGACTTCTCCTTTCATAATAAATTTTTTCGTTTAATTCTCGAGAAGTAAGTTCATAAAACTTCTGGAGATTCTGATGATACTTATCTAGAGCGACAAATGCTTCATCTGGCACTGGAGTTTGTCTATTAGTAGCCTTTACTATTTTACTTATTACTTCATTATCTTGAGTGTGAATGAGTTTGATGGGAATAAACAACCCGTTTTGGATACTCTTCTTTTCTCGGTTCAAGTAAAGCATATTACTAGTTTGACACCCATTTACTATCTGGAACTCACCAAGTTCGTATTCATTATTCTGTAAAGGTGTCAATTGCTTTGTTACAACCGTGATACCGTTATTTAATAAGATGAATTTATCTCTTAATTCATCCGAGGTCAAGGTCTCATTTATTTCTGTATTTACCTTGTTATCAACACCTTGAAAATCTCTCACATTTTCATAAAAGATATTGTTCCTTATTTCTTGATTTTGGTCTGTAACAAGTTCTAAAAAATTTGAAAAGTCTAGGTATCCAATATATGAACCAAATACATCTTTAATGCTATCCAATTCTATTCGTCGGTCGAACTTTATTTTGACTGTATATCTGTTTGTAAGATCTTCATATGTGTCATTTATATAGTCACTTCCTAAGAGATTAAAATCGACAGATGCCAAATCTTCATTAGCGGTCTTCAGATTCTTTATCATTTGTTGAGATACAGCTCTTGTAGTTTCATCTGCTTGATGCCTTGAGGTTGTTATAAAATTCATCTCCAATCTAGGAAATCGCTTTCTATCTATCATCCTGATATAGTCTGGTTCAAGAACTCTATTGTATAGATTTTTCAACTCAATAAGCTCTTGGCTAAGAGGTATTTTGGGATTTTCTTCAAAAAAATTTTGTACGGCAGTTCCAAGTTTTGCAATATCTCCTGAGTCGAAATTGGCAGATGTTTTTGATTGATTGAAGATTAGTACTAATTCTAGTTTTTTAGATTTTGAATAAAGGGATAGGTCAGATTCATTTAATAATAAATTTCCATTCACTAAGATGGCTCCTCCATCAATTCCAAAGTTAGAACCTGCGTCCATATCAACACTTTCAAATACTTCAACTGAATCAAATGCCTCAGGGTGATATTTAGATATTGTCAAGTAATTACTTAGATGTTCAAACTGCTTGAACTCTGGAAGACTTTCAAGTCCATTGTTTTCTGCAAATTCTTGGAGGTTAGACTCGATGAACTTATTTGATATTTTTTTTGTCATATTTCAGATTAATTGTACACAAAACGTTTATCCACACAAATATAGTTGATTATCAGAATGATATTCTGAATATTATTACTTTTTATTAGTTTCAACAATATCCGCATTAATCTCCAACCTTGCTTACGGTATTCCGTAAATACTATAAAAAGCACATTCTTCGGGTCAGGGTGCAGTGTGGGTCGTATTTGGTTCGGTAAAATCCCATTTTTTAAGAACAGGGTGCTTTAAGACTCCAAACCTGCCGTTTAACGACCCGTTTTTGACCCGAACCAGTACCGAAGGAATACCGAACCAATACCGAAGGAAACCCCCGGAAATTTCGAATTTATGTGTAATGGTGTGCGAACTTGTGCAGGAGTGTGCAACACCGTGCAAGCCTATGCAGGGTTATTTGGATTTTTGTAAGGGGTTTCGGGTTAAAGGTTGTGAAGGGGGGAGGTTTTATGAGATTGCAGGATTGTGTGAATGTCCTAGCGTTGAATGGAGTGGTATTAACTTTTAATCATGTTCCTTACTTTTCTTTACTCGCGTGATTTCTATTTCACGGGAGCTCGTGAATCTCCTAACGTCGATTTAGCTCGCGTGATCCTTATTTCACGGGAGCTCGTGAATCTCCTAACGTCGATTTGCCTCGTCTAAAGAAAACGAACCAAAAGAAACGACGCCTTTTGGATAGGTATTTTTTGCTATCGCAAAAACCGCAAGCGCATCCCTAAATTTCTTCCAAGGCTTCAGAAATTCTTAACGGGATGCCCTTGCTATACTGACCAAAAGGGAACTAAACCCTTCGGGTATGGATATTTATTACAGAAAATGGTAAACTGAAGACTGCAAACTGCTACTGCCGACTTAATCCAAAGCGTCATGCTGAACTGGTTTCAGCATCTCATCACAGTGCGTTTTCAAGTGTAGGTGAAGTATATATGCTTTAATCAAGATTTTGATAAGAAGTCAACATCCCTCTAAATCTCCCTTCGAAGGGAGATTTAGAGGGATGTTGCTGTGTGTTCTTTTAAAAACATCCATCCCCAACCCTTCCTTCAAAGGAAGGGCGTTACGTCCTAGATGTAAAACAACAAGAAGATGAATTGAAAGTATATTTTCATTCATGTTCCTTACTTTTCTTTACTCGCGTGATTTTTATTTCACGGGAGCTCGTGAATCTCCTGACGTCGATTTGCTTGTCCAAAGAAAACGAACCAAAATGGAACTAAAAATTATATTCATAGTTACGATTCAAAACCGGCCTACTTTTTACATCTGTATTAAAACAAGTAAAGCCTGCTGCGGTGGGCAGTGGAGGATAGCCAAGCGCAGCGGTTTGCTATCCGCAGGATAAAGGATTTGCGTAGTTTTCAAGGATGTAAAAATAAGCCTTGATCTTTTGGTTCATTGGCATCAAGGCAAAAGAACAGGAAGATGAATAGAAGTTTATTTCTTCAATTCTTGTTCTGTTCATTTTCTTTACTCGCGTGATCTTTATTTCACGGGAGCTCGTGAATCTCCTGACGTCGATTTGCTTGTCCAAAGAAAAGTAACAAAAGAAAAGACCCTTTTTAATCTGTATTTTTTATTGTTTTAATTAGGTCAGATTGAATGTGCTCCTAGTAACAGAAATAGAAATCATCTTTTAACTGAAGCACATTTCTTAGGTATTTTTCGCCTTAGGGCGAAAACCGC
>CESC01018441.1_pt1 | contig 35781 bp, 33 predicted proteins | sample 531131 | NCBI WGS metagenome assembly CESC01 (sample SAMEA2621295, study PRJEB7988) | marine metagenome | biome: marine biome (ENVO:00000447); feature: mesopelagic zone (ENVO:00000213); material: "saline water (ENVO:00002010), including plankton (ENVO:xxxxxxxx)" | depth 800 m
GATTTGGATGTCTTCGACCACTCATAAAAATGAGCCTGCAAGTAGTCGGTGTCATTTTGTTGGTGTTTATGTAGCCACTCTTTAAGCAAATACCATTTAGTTAATTTTAGACACAACAAGCCCCAAGTAATTTGATTAAAACACTCTTGGCATTTAGACGCTAATTCAGTATAAGTTAAATTGGACTTTATTAAGTTTTCTATCTCATTTTCCATAGTAGTCAATAAAGACTGAAATTGAATTCTGTCTGAAGATTTTACTCGACTGCACAAACACGCGATAAACTTTCGCGTAAGAACTACTTGCTGTCGTATTATTTTAAGTTTATCGAGATCAGGACAAATATGAATTGATTCAATTGAGTTTTGCAATCTACTCACCAAAACTTTAGCACTTGCCCCAATCATATTATCAAGTGTGTCGATATTTTGCATAATTTCAACATTATCGAACAAAACCTGATTAGGAGATACTTTCAATAGACGATAACCTCTTTCGGCCTTACTGATACTACTAGGAATTAAAGAAAAACATGAAGCAAGTTCAATTGCTAATTGAATTAGTGCTTCAACCGGTCCTTTTCTCATTTCCAGTTCTAACTCATAGATATCGTCAACTTCGCCTGCACTTTCTACACTACCAATATCAAAAGCTACTTCTACTTCTACTGGTTGATTTTCCCAGTGCCATTTAAGTATCGCTTTGGTGCGCTTAAAGTGGTTAGTAAACACAGGATGAATGCTACGCTTATCTAGATTGGCTAATACCTTTGGCCAACAACTGCAGGCTAACAATTCAAGGTTTAGTTCATAATTGTCTAAATACCAATCCATTTCATTACGAACAAATAAACCTCCCACACATTCACCTCGGCCTTTTAGGGTTTGGATGACTCGTTCGCCGTCTTTTCTTAAGCGCAACGCAACATCGGCTTTATTTAATGCCAAATTTGCAGTATCAAAATATTGATTATATAAACTGACTGTCTGCCAGTTTCCTACCAAACGATTAGTTATCAATGGATGTTGAATAAGTAAAGCCATTGTCTTTGACGACAGTCTAAGCTTTAATTCCGTCTCTTGTATCAAACCTATCTCGGTATTAACTTTGGTAACTGAGTAATCTTTATCGTTAAACTCTTTAGTTTTTGCCATTAATTACGCCCTATCAACTGTAAGAACTCCTGACGAGTCCTGCTAGAATCACGAAATTCCCCTAGCATAACGGATGAAATCATTGCTGAGTTTTGTTTTTCTACTCCACGCATCATCATGCACATGTGTTTAGCCTCAATAACAACTCCCACACCAGCGGCATTGGTTACACTTTGAATAGCTTGGGCAATTTCCAAGGTAATGTTTTCTTGAATTTGTAAACGACGTGCAAACATATCGACTATACGAGCAATTTTTGAAAGCCCAATTACATTGCCTGTAGGCAAGTACGCCACGTGTGCTTTACCGATAAAAGGTAACATGTGGTGTTCACATAAAGAGTACAATTCTATATTATTAACAATCACCATTTCATCAGTGTCTGATGGAAATAGCGCACCGTTTACGATTTCTTCAATCGTCATATTGTATCCATCACACAAATACTGCATCGCTTTTGCTGCTCGGGCAGGCGTGTCTTTCAACCCAGGTCGATTTACATCTTCCCCCAAATTACTTAAAATTTGTTCATACGATGCTTTTAGTTGTTCATTCATATTCTAGCCTTAATCGTTCTACTTGATGTTTGAGTGATTACCGCACTTTTGCGACAATTTTTGCGTGCGGGCTATTAATTTGCATTCCCCATGCACCAGCAGCATCGTCCAAGGTAAATAAATGATGATCAACTTCAAAGGTATGGTCACGTGTGTATTGCAATAAGTTTTGCCAAATTTTTTGTCTGTCGCTTGCGGGGCGCTGGCCTGTGCCAATGCATGTTAACGTCCGAAATAATAAGTCAGCTATATCAAGATTTATTTGGCGGCCCGCACCAGTGCCTACAGTATGTATCCGGGCGCCCCACCGCGTGGCTTTTAATGCGTTTAGTAATGGCTGTCCACAAACAAGATCTAACACTACGTCAAAACCTTCATTGGAAGCCTTTTTCAGATTCGTTTGATCGACAATTGGCTCTTTGCTTAAAACAACGATATCGTCGGCCAAACCTTTCTCCTTCAATCGCTTTAAGGAGTCTTCGCTACGAGCTGCTGCAACAATGTGTGCAGCTCCCATATGTCGAGCAAACTGTAAGGCCATTTGCCCCAAAACCCCTGTAGCACCCAGGATTAACACATTTTCACCATCTTGGATATTGGCTTGTTCGAGTGGTATCCATGCCCCGGTGGCGGCAATACCCATATTAATTGCAGTAATATCATCTATATCATCTGGTACATCCCATACTTCGTCTTCAGGCACTAATGTTTGCTCGGCCCAAGCGCCATATGGCCTTACTGAGCGCTCGCCAAAATAAACGCGACGACCATCCTTTGTTTTGCCCACACCTTCTCCGCGGATCACACAAGGAAACTCAACACCTAAGCGATAAGCTCCCAACACATCCCAGCCACCTAAACCAGCCGTATCCACATTGATTAATATACAACCCTGCTGAGGCGAAGGGGCATCAAATTGCTGAATAATCGGCGATGCGCCTTTATTGTTTAAAATTGCTGCTTTCATGTAAATTACCTTACATTTTGTTGGAGCCCATGCGCTCAAATAGAGACTTCATGGCTACCATTGAGGGTGTATGGCTACCAAAACCGCCATCAACGCTTAATGTAGAGCCAGTTACAAAAGAAGACTCATCACTGGCCAAAAAGGCAACGGTATCGGCTATTTGTTTTGGCGTACCAAGTTCTGGCGTTAAGTGATTGTCACGAATGATTTGTAGCATTTCCGCAGGCATACTTTCGTGGGCGTTTTCTGCGGGCGCCAATCCTATAAGCAAAGCATTAGCTCTTACACCGAGTTTCCCGTACTGAGCTGCAATTGAGCGTGCTAACATAATAAGCGCTGCTTTGGAAGCTGCATAAGCAGACAAGGTTAAGTCCCCTTGTGCTCCCAATCCGGAGGTAACATTGATAACCGAGCCACGCTTAAGCTTAATCATTTCAGGGATACAATATTTGCTGCACAGCATAGCGCCACGCAAATTAACTGCCATCGCGCGATCCCAAGCCTCCACGTCCATATTAATTACATCACGGTCTCCTTGGCGTTGTTCGTTACTTAAGATGGCCGCATTGTTATGTAAAATATCTATCTGACCAAAACGCGAAATTACTTGTTCTGACATCGATTTTACTGAAGCCTCTTGCGAAATATCAGTCGCAACCGCGATGGCTTCACCACCTCTTGCGCAAATATCATTGGCTACTTTTTCTGCAGCTTGATTGTTTATATCAACCACTGCTATTTTCGCGCCGTGCGCGGCTAATACTCGCGCAGCTTCTGCACCTAGGCCTCCCGCAGCACCGGTTACTACAGCAACACGATCTTGTAATTTACCTACGTTCATTTTTCAGAACCTCCGTAATTATTTTGTTTGTATAACGCGCTTGAACAACCAGCAATAATTCTATTAAACCTTGGATTAACAGAGATATACCGCCAATAACCTTTTTTTCAATCTAGACTTTAGTTATTACAGACGCATCTTAATCAGCTTTGCTTATCGACCTAAGAATTTTGGCACTCGCTTTTCAGCAAAGGCTAGCGCTGCTTCTTTTGCGTCATCCGACGCTTTTAACAAGGCAAACAAGTCAAGTTCTAGATCCAAGCCTTTTGTTAATTCAATATCACCCGCTACTTGTGTAGCTCGCTTTACATACCTTGTCGCAATAGGAGCTTTATTGGCCACCTTTTCTGCCAATTGGGCAGCTTCTTGTAATAAGGAGTCAGGTGATGTTGCTACTCGTGTTACGAGCCCTAATGCTAGGGCTTTTTCGGCATTCACGCGCTCGCCAGTAAGCAACATATCCATCGCCCAACTATGCCCTATTAGACGGGGCAGTCGTTGTGTTCCACCGCCACCTGGAATTAATCCTAAAGCAGTTTCAGGTAAACTCATCACTGCGTTAGGTGCAACAATACGAATATCACAAGCTAAAGCCAATTCTAATCCTCCGCCCATACAGTAACCATGTATGGCAGCTATAATTGGTTTTTGCGCATGATCTAAACTTTCAATCCAACGGGCGCTTTGCATCCGGTGACGCGTTTCAATTGCACTCTCTAAAGTACGTTTTTCTTTAATATCAGCACCCGCGCAAAAACCTCTTGGCCCTTCACCTCGAATGACAATCACACGAATTTCTGGATCTGTTTCGCACAATAGTAGTGCCTCAGGAACACCAGAACGAATCTCATCATTTATCGCATTTATCTGTTCAGGACGATTTAACACAATCCACGCTATAAGTCCTTCACGTACCAAAGAAACCGAACCATTGACGGATTGCGAGTTTTGCGTCGATATTGTCATATCAAACTTCCTCAAATTCGAACAGTTGACCTCTTAATTCACTTGAGTCTACTTTTATTAAAGCTTTTCCAGCTGTCGCATCCGATTTTTCTACCCAAGTAAACTTGACATTTCTTTGTTTTAAATCTTCTGCTTTAGCCGCTAGGTCGTTTACTCCAATTCGAATATAATAAAGACCTGGCCCCCAGTTATTGATATATAATCCAGCGTCACTATCCCACTTAGTAGGCTCAATAATATGCAGTGCTGCACTATTTGCTACTGTAAACGGCATTACGGCGCGACGATAACCCTCCCCTTCGATATTATCTACCGCACTGGCTTCCCAATCGAGGTTAGTCGACAAGCAACGTAGTGTATGTTCAAGATCTCGAACTAAAAATCCTCGCGCTGTAACCCGTACCATGTCTCCTGGTTTGCTATCACGCGGCTGCGCTGGCGTTTGAGCATAGGTCTCTGCGGGCATTTGTAACGGCTCTGTTGGCATGACTTCAATGCACATGCCGCCATCAACCACTGGCGTGTAACGAGGGTCTTCGGGCGTGGCCCCTAACCATAGTCGATCAAATGGCATTTCAGGTGTCCGTTGCGCCATTCGAAAAGGCAATTTGCGACGAACCAATTTATCCACAAAGGCATCAAATTTTTTGCCGTGCATCGCCAATACAATAGAATGCGTGATCATAGGACGATGTGGCCCTTGGTGAGCTTTTAAACTCTCAAGAAAATCATGAAACATTGGATCGCCTGGATTTGGCCGGTCTAAATGCCATTGCGGTTCAACACGTGTTGGTGAAACCGCCAACGATTTATGTACACGTAAAAAATGAGCAATGTAAGGATGATTATCAAAAGCTTGGCGCCAATTTGCGTGTTTATAGATCCCTAATTTAGACTCTAACAAGTCAGCCATACCATCGGGATCTTCCAACATCATGTCGGCACTTAACAACAATTCAAACATTCGTTATCTCCAAAATTTTACCTGAGTTATGTCAACCAGTTAAGATGACCCAAACTCAAGGTATATTGTCTATGTCTACGCTCTATACCGCACTTTTCACTTTGTTCAAAAAGAAGTGCGACAGAGCAGGTATCAAAATTAAAGCGCCTAGCATGTTCCACAAAAACATGAAGGTTAATAGTATTCCCATGTCTGCTTGGAATTTAATTGGTGACCATACCCACGTAACTACACCAGCGGCCATAGTCACTCCCACAAGCGCTACCACTTTACCGGTAAAATTAAGCGACTGACGGTAGGCATTTTGCAGTGATTGTCCTCTTCGCTGCACGGCAATTTGTACACTGAGTAAGTAAAGCGCATAGTCCACCCCTACTCCGACTCCAACAGCAATTACTGGCAAAGTCGCTACTTTTAATCCAATCCCTAGCCACACCATTAAAGCCTTGCAAATAATTGTTGTCATAATTAAGGGAATAAGCGCTATAACGGTAGCGCGAATACTTCTAAAGGTAATCAAGCATAAGATAGCAGTGGCGCCATAAACGGCTAAGTACATAGTAAAGATGCTTTTTTGTACTTCAATGTTAGTAGCCGCTTCAATGCCTGCACTGCCTGCTGCGAGCAAAAACTCAATGGGGTGTTCGCCATCGAGCGTATTATTTTCACCCGCGAATTGTTCTGAAATAGCCAAAATTCGGGTTAAAGTATCGGCTTTATGATCAGTTAAATATGTCACTAAGGGGCTGACTGAGCATTGTGGATTCGTAATATCGGGTGAAGAAATAATACCCGCTGAAACCGCTGCATTTAAAATGGCTTGGTCGCGATTTAGTGCTAACCATTTAGCACTCCCTTCAAACATTGCGGAAGTGATATAGCGCGTTGTTTCGGCTAGAGAAATCGTAGTTTGTACAGCTGGGTCTTGGCGTAATGCTTGTGCCAGTGCATCCATTTTTAAGAGAGCACCGTACAATCGACAACCTTCTTCATTTGTTTTGACAATAATTACAAACTGGTCGCTCGACAAGCCATAGTGAGATGTAAAATAAGCGTTGTCTTGGTTATAACGTGATTCAGGGCGTAGCTCAGGTGCTCCCGAATCGAGATCCCCAATACGTAAATTTTGCATAACAATGCTACACACAATGGTAATTATTAGGGCTGCAATTACCGTTATGAGTGCCCAACGACGTTCTGTTAAATTGTCTAAGTCTTCCCACATTCGACCTAAAATAGAAGTGCCAGTTTTGATCTCAGACTGTTCTTTTAAAGCGTATTTTATAGCTGATTTACTTACGCCAAAATATGAAAGTGCGACAGGTATTAAAAACAACTTAGTAAATATCAGTACCGACACCCCAACGCTGGTGGTAATCGCTAAATCACGGATAACAGGAATATCAATAATAATGAGAACCGCAAAACCGAAAACATTCGCTAGCAAGGCTGTTAAACCCGCCATAAACAAACGACGAAAGGTAAATCGCGCCGCAACGTAATGATGCGTACCAAGTCCAATATCCTGAATAATACCGTTCATTTTTTGCGCGCCATGAGAAAGACCTATCGCAAAAATTAAAAACGGAACAAGAATGGAGTAAGGATCCAATTCGTAACCCAACAGTTGCATTAATCCCAGCAGCCAAACCACACCAATTGTCGCGGTTGAAACAAGAAGTATAGTGCTGCCGATACAACGCGTATACAAATAGACAAACAGTCCAGATATAGCTACTGAAATACCAAAAAACAGCATGACCTCATACAATCCGTCTATTAAGTCACCAACAATTTTAGCGAATCCAACAATATAGACGCGAGTGCTTTCATTTTCAAAAGAGCGGATTTTCGTTTCAAGTTGACGCGAGAATTCACCATAATTGAGCGCTTTCCCGGTGTTGGGATCAGTCTCTAATAAAGGAGCAACGATCATGGTCGACTGCATATCGGTACTAACCAATCTTCCTATAATTCCTGCGCGCATAATGTTTGCGCGCAATTGTTCAATGGAAGCTTCTGTACCGTTGTAGTTTGCAGGCATTACCGCACCGCCGTTGATCCCGTCTTCTGTCACTTCACGCCAACGGACTATTGGCATCCATATGGACTTCATCCATGAGCGGTCTACACCTGGGATTAAATAAAGCGTATCATTTATTTTTCTCAAACTTTCTAAGTATTCAGGATCAAAAATATCACCCGACGTATTTTCAACTACAATTCTTATAGAGTTGCCTAACCCGGGCAATTCATTTTTGTATGCAAGATAGTTTTTAATGTAAGGATTATTGAGTGGGATCATCCTTTCGAAATTTGCATTAATATTGATTTTAGCGGCAGAAATAGCTAATAAAATCGTAGCCAACAAACAAAAAGAGACAACCCAAATTCGATTGTTAAAAATAATTCGTTCTAGCCAACTCCCAGAACTTTTATCAAAGTCTTTGATATCTGAAATAATCGGCATTCCAGAAGGTTTTGTATTAACAGCCATAGTAGAGTATCTCGTTGACGCTGAATTATTTAAAAAGTGAACTAAGCAACACAGTTTGGATTCCGTTGTATTGCGCTAAAGCTATTTTATTGTTGCCTACTAGCGCTGCTGACGTTACCTCGCCAGTAATCTTAGTAGTCGCATGAATTATATTTTGTTCTTTTTCTGAATAGACGATTAATTCGCCTTTTTGAGTCACATAAATATAATCTCCTGACTTGGTTGTTAGCATACTGACCACAGTTGAATCTGTATCAAGCTTGATTTCTTGCCAGTTTTCTCCACCATCTTTACTGGAAAACACTTTACCTCTTAAACCATAAACCTGAATGACCTCTTCATTTACGAACAAGCCAAAATAGGTACCATCAAATGGTGTTTCAACACGTTCGAAGGTGTCTTTTTCTTCATTCAAGCGCCGCAAAAAGCCGCGTTCTCCAGCTAGGTACACGTCGTCACCCTGCTGTTGCACTGCATAAATATGATATGCCCATGCATTATTTGCTTTTTCCATCCACGGTTGCCAAGAAAGGCCACCATCTTTTGTTTTAAGCAATAATCCAAATGCTCCCACAGCAAAACCATGACCCTGTTGATTAATGCTAATATCAAAAAATGGATAAGGTAGCGTATCGGCTGTGGGCAATGGTTCAACCGAGCGTTTAATATCACGCAAAGTATATGCAGCGTCTTCATCGCCATTATTTGAAGCTTGCTGATAGTAATCATTCAACATTGAAAATGTGCTGCGTCCATCCAAAACGCGTTGCCAACTCAGCCCTAAATCATTTGATCGAAGTAAAACCGCATCATGACCTAACACCCATAAGCTACCGTCTTGTGTAAAACGAGTGGTGGTTAAGTCAGAGCTGAGCATCACTTGACTCTGGCTAAAGCTTTCACCTGCATTGAACGATACTGAAACTTCTCCGCGCAAGCCTACTGCAACTACTGTATCTTTATGAGATGCGACCGATAACTTAAGCGTATGAGCAACTTGACTACTTTGTGCCGCAGGGATATCCAATCTATCAGATTGCATGCCTGTATCTGCAATTAACAGAGGACTAAACAGCATCAGACAACTACTTACTATTGCACAGAGAAAAAACTTATTTGCATTATTCTTATACATGACTACATCCTACAAAGTCGTTCCAGTTGCGTGAGTAAATATATACTAAAAATCAACCTCCATAATTTAGCACTGAGAACTTATCTTCATCAGATAGATAAGCCTCAGCGCACTGCTCATCTAGCAGATTGCTTAGATACAATAACTTCCGGGTTCATATTACGATTAGACAAAGGCGTAACCACTTGATATCCCCCTTCAAGTCCGTCGTTCAGTAATGCATACATACCCTTATTAAAATCATAAACTACGTTTTTAACAGAGTACGGTGCGTCTACATCATAAAACTGAATACCAGCGTTAAATATTGAACGGTACAGTTCACCACTTTTGTCGAAGGCGTCGTATAATCCGGTACCATAGTTATCTTCGTCAAAATAATAGGTGCGTTTATCATATACGTGACGCGTTCCTTCTTTTAACGTTGCTTCTACTACCCATACGCGGTGAAGCTCCCAACGCCAGCATTTAGGGTCTGCATGCTCAGGTAAAAATTGGGCATCAATATCACACTCAAAATAAAGCTCATAAGCATTGTAAGGTAGGTACATTTCTTTTTTGCCAACAAGTTTGTAGTCAAAGCGGTCCATCATTCCCGAGAAAACAAATAATTCATCAAACAAAGTTACGCCACCCATGCTCGATACTGGCGTGTCATAGGAAAACTCAGGCGCCTTTTTAATTCGGCGTAAACCGGGCGTATAACTCCAAGCGTAACGAGGCTTATCAACGGGATCAATGTAGTCACTGATTCCTGTAACTTCACCTGCTTTACGAATTGGTGATTGCGTTACCGACCAAACGTTCCAGTAATTTCGCTCATCACGACCGTCTAAGTCATCAAAATAATAAGGCACTTCTACGTAGGTTTTTTGTTGCGATGCCATAATGCGATCGCCATTGGCATTCACAACCCACGAACGAGATGCAGAAGTTGTCGTTGTTTCTTGGTAACGCAGTTGTTGATTCCACATTATTTCCTGGCCTGTTTTAGGGATAGGAAACGGAAGACCACCGCGACACGCAGTGTCAACACCTAAGCCACCTTGCGTAGTACTACAAGCAGTTGCATTGCGCTTGGATGCGTCTAAAAACTTTTGTGGGAAGGCTGCTGTTCGGTGTGTTGGATACACATCCATATAAAAAGTATCAGGGTATTTTTCGAATAGCTTTTTCTGACCGGCACTGAGTTTGTCTGCGTAGTCATTTACATTACTAGCGTCGATTCTAAACACTGGTTTTTCATTTTTATAAGGGTTAGCCCATACGCCACTTTTTGCTTTAAAGTCAGCTGGCGCTGTACGTAAACCTCCAGTGTAAGCAGGGATTGTACCTTCAGCGTTACCGCTTATTTCAGCACCAAATGGGGTTAATGTTTTCCCCAATTTTTCGGCTTCTTCTGGCGAAACGCCAGCAATTGCAGGAAGCAAAGTAGCGGTTGAAAGAAGACATGTCATCAAAAGACTGCTTTTTGTCATAGTTTTCATTGTTCTCTCCGAATTAAGACTAAACTAGAATGCGACTTTAAAGGTAAAGTTTAAATAACCACGGTCTGTCACACCCAGTGTGCTTTTTGAGCCATTTCCACCCACAGCAACACCATCTACGTATTTGGTATCAGCTGAGCGGTCAGCATAACGCAATGTGAATTCATATTTATTTAAATAAATGCCTGCTGCAGCAATTGACCAACTCACCGCATCTTGATTGCCCGCGGTACCTGAGGCAGCTGTTCCAGAAATACCGGCATTATACGAAATAGGCAATTTCAAATCCCAACCAGGAATAATTTGTAAATACTCTGGTGTAAAATTAAAAGCTATTTGCCAGAAGTTATCAGTTGAGCAACCATCGCTCATATCTTCATTTGCATTTACACAAGCAACATACCCTTCGCCACGATATAACTCTTCGTTTTTAGTAATTTTATCTAAACGACTATAAGCCATTTCAGCAACCAGGCTACCTGTATCCCAAAAACTGGTATTTGGCAATAAATAAGCCCCATTTACAACCGCATGCCAAGTATTCCCGACTGCACCAGTGTCATAACCTAGTGCGGTCTCATACGAAGTAACAGAATTTAAATGGCCATTTTTACGATACGATAACTCAGAGCCAACACTTACAGCACCTATTGATGTACCTAGTGATAATCCATAAATCGACACATCTTCAGCATATGGTGACTGGAAAGTGTAGGTAGAGGGATTCGCTGGGTTAGTAAACGAAACTAACACACCAGACTCAGGGGTAACATCGTCAAACTCGCGATAGTAAAAGCCAAGATCTGAATCAATAGCATCAACACTCCATTTCAATCCCAATCCCCAAATTTTGCCATCTTCGGGTTCTCTAGGGTCCAAAACTGTGCCATTAACACCTGGAGCAAAGTTAAATTGATCGGCACCTGGGGCAAAATCAGCACCCATTAAATACGTACCAGGGTATGGAGTTCTAAATGGTTTCCAGTCTAAGGCATACTGCCCCATTAATGTTAAATTATCTAAAACTTGAGCTTTAAAAGAGATTTGATTAATTGGTAAGAATACTTCTTTTGTTTCGATTCCAGGGCTACTTACCGCTTTAAGACCATCAATAGGCGCCTGTGAATAGGAAATAGCATGCGCCCCCAATAACAAACCTTCTCCCCATAAAATAGAGTGCTTGCCTAACTTCACGTTAACGAGTGCTTCGCCCAATTCAAAGTTAGCCCATACAAATGCATCTAAAATTTCACCAGAGGGGCCATTAATAAATCGCGATACTTGATCTGAATATCGCCCGCTGCTGTAGGGACTATCAGTGCCTTCAGGAAGTTTGTCGTCGTCATAGGCATTATCATACCAAGCGGCAGCCGTTAGTCGTAAACCAAAAATTTGATCATAGTCAATGTCGAATTCACTCAACAAATCTATACGGTTAGTAATGACATCCCCTTTATCAAATTTCTTGTCTCCGTCATTAAAAATGCTATTGGCCAACAAGCGCTCGTCTTGTGACTCGGTTCTAACACCTAAATTGTAGCGGATTGTATTATCCCAACGTACAACAAGTTTAGGGTTACTCGTTTCGATTTGATAAGCTTGTACACTACTTGTATGAGTGATTGCGGCGATTGCGACTGCCAAAAAGCTTAAGGGCTGAGGTATATTGTATTTTTTCATCTTTAAAAAGACTCCAATATTCTTATTCTAATTAGTGCACGCTTTCCGCATGTATATGGTTGGCGCGTCTCACTCGTATTTCATACTCACCTTCAAGGACATTTTGGCTGTTATCACTCAACCTGGCTTTACACCTTGATTACTTATTTATAACAAATCGAAACATTTAATTCTACATATAAATTTGTAATTCTAAATGCAGAATTAAAAGACAAGTTAAACACTCTTTAATTACCTAAATGCTTATATTTTTCAGCCATCTGAGCTGAAAAATCTTTTTTTAAACTTGGGAAATAAGCTATTTGTCCACCCATTCCGCCAGCAATATCTATTGATGCGCCACTAATAAAGCTCGCATAATCACTCGCGAGGAAAAGGGCCATACCTACCACATCTTCTGGCCGTCCAAAACGGCCTATGGGTACTACCTTTAAGACCATTTCATCAAATTCTTCGCGGGTAACACCGCTAGGCATTTCTTTAAAGTGACGCTCCCACTGCCCAGTATTTATCCAACCCATGTTGAGTGAGTTAACTAAAATATTATCTTTTGGAAGTGACATACCTAAGGACTTAGATAGCGCTAAACAAGAAGCACGATTAATAACGGAAGGAATACCATCTGGTGCTGGGATGGCGCCAACAAGGGCATTAATTTCAATAATCCTTCCCCAGCGCTGCGCACGCATATGCGGAACAACGGCCTGGGTAAAACGAAAATGCCCCATTTGAAGAATATTCGCATGCTCCAATATTGCTTCAGGTGTGAGCGTATCTAAGTTACCGCCTTGACCTTGCCCTGCATTATTAATCAAGATATCTACGCCGCCCCATAAATCAGCGACTTCATGCACGAACTCCTTGACTGCTTCTGAATCAGTCACATCAACCCCGCGCACAAGTATATTTTCAATTGGCGCACAAAACTCATTGGCGGCTGCTTGCAATGTGTCTATGTTTCGAGCGCAGATAGCCACTTTTGCTCCCTCTTGCGCAAAAGCTTTAGCAATAGCTTTGCCAATCCCTCGAGAAGCCCCTGTTACTATCACTCTTTTGTTGCTCAAATCAATGTGCATCATTTCCTCACTATAGCTTAAGGTAGCGTTTGTGTTTACGCATCCATTCGCTCTATCAATGTTGCTGTACCCATTCCGCCTGCACAACAAATTGATTGTAAAGCGTAGCGACCATCTCGACGTTCCAATTCATGTATCATTGAAGTCATGATACGTGCACCACTAGCCCCAAGCGGGTGACCTAGCGCAATCGCTCCTCCATTTACATTTAAACGGCTCTGCTCTACACCAAGCTCTTTCATCCACATCATCGGTACTGGTGCAAAAGCTTCGTTCACTTCAAATATGTCGATATCGGATACAGCGAGGCCTGCCTTTTGTAAAACCTTGCGAGTTGCCTCTATTGGACCAGTCAACATAAGAGTTGGGTCAGATCCTACCGTAGCAAAACTAACAATTTTAGCTCTGGGTTTAACGCCTAAACGCTTGACTGCATCTGCCGACATCAGTAACAAAACTGCTGCACCATCTGAAATTTGAGACGAATTACCTGCGGTTAATTTTCCTTCTTCTCGGAAACTGCTTTTTAAGGTCGCTAATTTTTCTGCATGCGTACCTGGTCGGATGGTTTCATCCGCACTAAAAACACTAGGGAGTGGCTCAGACCACTCTTTGTCTGCCCAAAGAGGCACGTCAACTGGGACTATTTCGGGCTTAAACAAACCACCATCTGACGCTATTGACGCTCGTCGATGGCTTTCAACGGCAAACTGATCTAACTGGGTACGACTTAATGACCATTTATCTGCCACACGCTCTGCAGCTTCGCCCTGACTTGTCAATTCGTATAACTCAGACGCCTTCCACCCAAAAGCGTCACCGTAAATTTCCCTATTGCCTCCCATGCGCACGCGACTCATGTTTTCAGCACCACCCGCAATGGCAACCTCTATGGCACCAGAAGCAATTAACCCAGCAGCAACATGAACAGCAACTTCCCCTGAGCCACACTTTCTATCTAAAGTTAAACCAGGAATTGATACCGGCCAGCCTGCACTCAAAAGCGCGGTGCGCGCTATGTTTGCTGACTGTTCACCTACTTGGGTAACACAGCCAAAAATAACGTCATCGACCTCATTAGGCTTAATACCAGCGCGCTCTACTACAGCATTTAATACCAAGGCGCCTAGATGATCTGCTCGAACACTTGCCAAACTCCCTCGGTATCGTCCAACAGGAGTGCGGACTGCCTCAACAACATAAACCGTATTCACAGCGCACTACCTTTTAGGCCTGACCCTGGTATTTGTTTGCCATTTTCATCATATTTATAAACGCCGTGGCCAGTTTTACGACCATAGCGCCCTGCGGCAACCATTTTGATGATAAGTGGGCAAGGTCTAAACTTTTCGCCCAACATAGAATGCAAATAACGCAATACTGCTAAACGTGTGTCCCAACCGGTTAAGTCACCTAATTCAAGTGGCCCCATAGGGTGGTTAAAACCCATGCGTAGTGCCGTATCTATGTCTTCAGCGCTTGCCGTGCCTTCTTGTAACATCCACATGGCTTCATTGCCTAACATTGCTGACATACGGCTGGTCGTTAATCCTGGAGTTTCATTTACTAAAATAGAGGTTTTCCCTAATGCGTTACACCACTGACGAGTAGCTGCAATGGTCGCCTCATTAGTTGCAAGCCCCAGTACTAATTCAACCAATTTCATTTTATGAACAGGGTTAAAGAAGTGCATTCCAATTACGTTTTCAGGGGCGGATGCTGCGGTGGCTATCTCTGTTACACTTAACGCAGAAGTATTCGTCGCAATAACAGCATCGTCGGCCATGACTGCATCAGCCTCTCGGATAACTGCTTGTTTTATAGCTAAGTTTTCTGACACTGTTTCAACCAAAAGTGTGGCACCATTTGCTGACTGCCCTAAGTTTGTCGAAACTGATAAATTTTGTTTTGCGCTCTGTGCGTCGGTTGATGAAATTTTGCCACGTTCAACGCCACCATCAATGATCGATTCAATCGCTATGCGAGCTTTTTCTAAAGCCGTTTCGCTAGTATCGACTAAGTCAATGACAAACCCACTACTAGCAAATGCATGAGCAATACCTGTCCCCATTAATCCAGCACCAACAACAACCACTTTATTACCTTTGGAAACCATGAATTGTATTCCTTATTTTTCTATTTTTTGTTTGAGACCAACTCGGTTTTGTAGGCTACCGATGCCACCAATGGTAGCAACAACCAATTCTCCTGAATTAAGAAAACGTCCGGTTCCTTGCCCAACGCCTTCTGGCGATCCAGTAAACATTACATCGCCAGCGGCAAAACTTGAGCGCTGTTGCACGAAACTGATTAACTGAGCAACACTCCATGTCATATCTGAAGTGTTGCCATCTTGACGAACATCCCCATCAACAGCGAGTAGGAGTTGAAATGTTGGATTAATCTCTGAAAACTCATCTTTGGTTACTATCCAAGGACCTAAACCAGTGGTCTTATCTTGGCTTTTAGCTGCAAACAAGTCCATTCCAATGCCTTTTGGCCCGCTACGTTGCAGGTCACGTGAGCTCACATCATTACCCACTGTATAGCCTAATACCGCAGCCATTGTGTTTTGCAGGTCAATGTCATCACTCCCTATTACAACTACTAACTCTACTTCATGATCTAACTCATCAGTTAACGGTGGGTAACGAATTTCATCATTTGCCCCAATTAGCGCACCGTAAGCCTTTAAAAAAGCAACAGGTTGAGATGGCGCTTCCAAACCAAAGTCTGCAGCTAAATGTTTTGTATAATTAGCCCCTGCAACAACAACACGGTTAACGGGTTCTACAGGGGGGAGCAGACGCACTGAATCAAGACTATAAACATCGCCCGTATACGCTAAGTTTGCCTCAGCTTGCGCAGCATTGCCTTCATTTATATTTTTAGTTAACTGCGCTCCCCATGTTGAAAAGGCTCCGTTAATTCTTTTAAGCGTATGAGCTTCGGTATCTACCACCGACCAAAATGTTTGACCTTGAAATTCGCATCGTGCCAGTTTCATTATTTACTTCCTGAACCCACTTTTCCGATTTTCTCTGGGTCTAAATGCAGTAATTCACAAGCATTTTTCCAACGAATCTTTTGCATGTCTTCGTCAGATAGACTCAAGCCATCAGTTAAATCGTGTCGTACAGCATCACTGCCACCAAAATTAGAACCATACAAGACTCTATCAGCTCCAATAACATCAACTAATGCTTGGCGCATTGGCACCTCATGTAACTCAACATCAAAATAAAAATTTCTTAGGTATTCACGAAATGGCTTTTTATTATGAAATATATCAAGGTTTGGGTTTGTTTTTTCCATACGGCCAAGTTGATATGGAACAAAACCGCCGCCGTGAGTAATATATACTTTGAGGTCTGGGAAACGGTCAAATACACCACCATTAATCATGTACCAAAAGCATTTAGTTTCGTCGTAATTCATACCAACAATAGCGGTTGTTTCATAACGGTCAGTGTCAGCGTTTTCGCCCCATGTTGCGGACTGGTTATAACCGTGCACAAACATTGGTAAGTCTACTTCACATAACGCTTCCCAAACTGGGTCCATTTCCGGTGAATCAAATTCTAGTCCACCAAAATTAGAGCCACCTGCTACCAAACCCTTAGCACCTAGTTCTTTACAAGCTCGACGTATTTCTTTAGCTGCCTCAACAGGCGCATTCAAAGGAGCGTGAGCCCAAAACATTAATCTGTCTGGTGCAGCAGAACAATATTCCGCTAGTACGTCATTCGCTTTTTTTGCAAAGGGTACGCCAAACTCAGCCTCAGCCCAATACATATAGCAATGGCTTGGTACAGAGACCACTTGAGCGTTTTGGCCCGCAGCGTCCATTCCTGCTAAGCGCACTTTGGGGTCTTTCCACTTTGCCATATATTCAGCTACGTCGAGCGTTTCGCCACGCGCATGTGCAGCTCGTAGTGCGGCTTTGCGCTCTGGTGCGCCAAGTCTAAGAACGTAATCCCCTACCCGTAACTTAATATCACCATCGCTCTGCAATTCAAAAGCAGGGCCCCAATAGGGATGTTGGTCATAATAGTCAGGATGTGGTGCATGGGCATGGAGATCGATCAGCATAAAATATTCCTCTTTGAATTCCGCTAGATTGGTGCTTATTTGTCAAAGCAAACCAAGTTAAGTTAAGTTAAGTTTAGCAACAATAAAATTACTTTTTATACAATAACCAATATTCTGTTCAATTTAAACATATTTTTACAATTTGTTTAATATTGTTATTTTACTGTAAAAAAAACCACGCCTAGTGGCGTGGTTTTTATGCTAAAAACATTGGCTTACTTTTCTTTAATAGGAACACCTTCAGGGCGAGACTGGTAGCCGGGAAGGTGCAGCCCACCATCCACATGCAAGGTTTCTCCTGTCATATAATCTGACATCTCAGATGCAAGAAATACAATAACCGGCCCTATATCATTTTCTGGATCGCCACAACGTCCTAAAGGTCGCATTCCAGCCGAGCGCTGTGCAAAGCCTTCTTGTTTTGCGGCTAATTCATGAAAAGTAGCGCCCATAGCGGTAGGTGCTACTGCATTAACATTAATATTAAACCTCCCCCATTCAGTTGCAGCACTGCGCGTTAAACCAAGAATTCCCGACTTTGCTGTATTGTAATCAGCATGCAACCAGGCGCCTATTTCAGTATCTATCGAGTACATATTAATAATTTTGCCGCCACCAGCTTTTCGCATAAGTGGCAAACAACCTTGCATTGCCCACCAAGCCGCTTTAATTGTTGACGTCAATGTTTGTTCTAACATTTCATCGGTTTTTTCTTCCATTTTGACATTGGGGGTCGGAACAAATGCATTATTAACCAAAATATTTAGCCCGCCAAAATGTGTGTGGGCTAGCGCTATTGCAGATAAGATAGACGATTTGTCCATAACATCTGTTTTTACAAATAAACCTCGACCACCCAACTCATTAACTTCATCAGCAACAGCTTGACCTGTGACATCGTTGAGTTCAGCCACTATGACAGACGCACCTTCACGCGCAAATCGTCTCGCGATGCCGCGGCCGATACCGCCGCCAGCCCCAGTTATAATTGCTACCTTATTGTTAAGTAGTCCCATCAGCACACCTATATCCTTTGTGTTCGCACTTTAATTAGTTGAACAGATTATCAATTAATGTAAATATAATCAGATTCAAGGGAAATTCACAGTGTTATTTTATTAAAGAGTAATCATTCGTAAATAAACAGTGCTAAAAATCCAAGTCTAAGCATACTATGTTTTATGGAGAAACTGTCTTATGCCTTCTTTTATTAGAAAAATAAAAATTCAGATACGTTATACAAATAACGGTGGCGAGGTAAGAGCTGCTCTTGAGGATGATTATCATCACTTTAGAGTGTGTTTACATTTTGACGAAAATCGAATTACCTATATTGATGCCTCTAGTCCTCGAATCCCCTTTATATCTTGTCCGCAAGCAACAACGGAATTACAAACGTTAATTGGCACACCTCTTCTTAACGCTGCCAACGATATTATCAAACAAACTAACGCCTCTTTACATTGCACTCATCTTCTCGATTTAACGGGTTTAGCACTTGCTGCGGCTTCAAAAGGAATACCATATAGAAACTATGAGGTACACATACCTCGTCATGTCGACAAAAAAACTAACGCAACACTCATTATGGATAATCATTTGAAACTAACTTGGTGTATAGAAGATAACACCTTCATTAGCGCTCCTTCACCATACGCAGGTCGGCCTATTGGCAAAGGATTTGCTAAATGGGCACGAGAAACCTTATCAAACGATGAAGCTGAAGCTGCACTTGTGCTCAGAAGATGCGCTATTATTTCGCTTGGTCGCTTCAAAAATTTAGATGCAATAGTACATGCCAAACCGGCAGGTGTTTGTTACGCGCAACAACCCCATCGTGCTCAGCAAGCTACAAGAGTTATAGGCTCAACTTTCGACTTCAGCGATAATGATGAGCAACTTTGTTTAGATGATGCAAATTGGCTAGAGTTTCGAGATAAAAATGATATCTAACTTTCCTTACTAGGCCTATTTTCTAATTCCCACTTTTTCAGATTAAATCCTTCTGCCTTTGCAATTTCAGGTGTTAGTCCTGAAACTCTTGTGAGTAATTTACGAGCAACCATATGATCGCCAGCTAAATTACATGATTCAACACAAATTAAAGTACCCTGTTTAAAACACAATACCGATATTTTATTTTCTGAAGCGGAGCCAAGAGTAACAGTCTCGTCACAGCCAATGGATAACCCTGCAATTTGTAATTTCAAATTTCCCTGATCAGTCCAAAACCAAGGTAAAGCAGTGTAAGGGGCTATATCTCCTAGTATTCTTGCAGCAATCGTGCGCGCTTGATCAACCGCGTTTTGAACCGACTCCAAACGAATAGTTTGCCCACCAAAATACTGACAAGGAAAGTTTGCGACATCTCCAAGCGCAGAAATATTCGGATCGGATGTCAATAGGTACTGATCAACAATAATACCATTGCTGACTTTTAGACCTGAATTAGCGGCTACTTCCATATTGGGTATAACGCCAATACCATAAACCACACAGTCTAGGTCAATAGCATTTCCTTTACTGGTAAGAATTCGTGAAACCTGACCAGCTTCACCCTCTAAAGCACTTACTCCTGTATTAAAATGAAAGGTCACGCCCCACTGTTCATGTGCACAGCGAAATAGTTCAGACATTTCAGCAGAAATAGCCCGTTGCATTGGCCTTTCGCCAAGTTCAATAACATGCACTTCAGCGCCTAGAGATGCTGCGACTGCTGCAAATTCTAAACCGATAAAGCCGGCACCAATAACTGCTAATTTTTTGATAGAACCTAACATGGGAGCAAGTAAGTCAGCATCCTTACGCGTTTTGATCCCGTATATGCCTTGCAAGTCAGAACCAGGTATATTTAACGGCCTATTGCGAGCCCCACAAGCAAATACGAGATGGTCATAATTTAGCAAATCTCCCGAACGCAATTCAAGCGTTTTAGATTCTCGATGAATGGCGGTCACACTATCGTGTATCAATTCAACTTTTTCTGTCTCGTAAAAGGAAGCTGGTCGAAACAACATTGCGTGATCGCTAAGCTTACCTTGCATATATGCTTTTGACAGGGGTGGTCTTTGATAAGGTAACCCAGGTTCGTCACTAATTAGTTTAATTGACCCTTGATAGCCCTTTTGACGTAAACTTGCAGCAAGCTGAAATCCACCGTGGCCAGCTCCGATAATCACTACCTTTTGAAAAGACATAAAATACTCCAACAAGGGCTAATTTTTAAAGACCCAATTAAATTTACTGAGATTCGGGTAGTTCAATTACGATACCATCGACAGCATCCGTCAACACCAACTGGCAACTTAAGCGGCTGTTTTCACGTACATCAAGCGCACACTCTAACAAATCGGTTTCAACTTCGGTTTTCTCTGGAAAGCTATTTACCCATTCTGCAGTAACATATGCATGACACGTTGCGCATGCACATGCTCCGCCGCAATCGGCTGTAATACCCGGCACTTGATTAAATGTAGCAGCCTGCATCACCGATTGCCCTGCTTGTGCGGAAACCTTATGTTTAGTTCCGTCATGTTCAATAAAAGTAACATTAATCATATAAATTCCTCTTAACATACAAATTAGACATGCCTTAACAATTACGCTTGTCTAGTAAACTGCGGTAAAGGCCCCAAAAAAAGCAAAATTAAAGACCCTATTAAAGTGCTGATAGAACAAAAAATCAGCATTGTTGTGTACGAACCACTTGCCGCTATCATCGCTGCAAAAAGCAAAGGTGCTAACGCCGAGGATATTGTGATTAAACTTTGATGCATGCCAAATAAACGACCATACTCACGTAATCCAAAATATCGAGCAATAAGAAAAGCTGCGATGTCAAATTCGGCACCCGCTCCCAAACCAATCAAAGCGATAGCGACAGAAAGCATCCCTAAACTGGCTTCACCTTGCAAAAATATAAAACAGCCTAAAGCAGGCATTATAAGACTTACTGCTGCCACACCAGGTGGCCATATATGGTCTAACAAATAACCAACAAATAATCTTCCTGTAATCAGCGAAAAGCCAAATGCACTAAAAACCATTGTTGCTTCGCTAATTGAAAAGCCCCTATCCATCAGCAAAGGTACTGCATTAGTAACCATACCCACAACAGACGCTACCACTAAGCTCATTGCGATATTGCAAATCCAAAATTTGCGGGATACGCAGCCCTCATAAAAGCTCATACCAGGCATAATTTCAGAAGTAGCAACGCTACTTTGATTACTTTTATTAGTGTTACTACTTGAGTTACTCACATTCTGTTTATCTGGTAAATTGAACCACAACAGAGTAATAGGAATCATAAGTATATTGACCAAAAAGAGCATGACAAACGGCGCTTGCCAACCCCATTGTTCAACTCCCCACGCCATTACATTAGGTGCTATCGCTGCGGTCATCCCTGTCCCAGACAAACCAATTGCTAAGGCTAACCCTCGATTCTTAAAAAACCACAAGTTGATTAGTTGAGTCCACGTTACAGCCAGTGCACCCATGCCAATAATAGGTAATAAACCAAAGGCGATATATAAGGTCCAAATTGAACCTCCTATAAACCAAACACAAGCAAGATATCCAATAGCCATTGTCAACAACGACACAAGCGTAACCGTTTTAAGTCCAAATCGTAGGTTTAACCAGCCTACTAACTGCAAGCCAATAACTGCGCCACCATACAAAAATGTGATCGCAATTTGAATCGCACTTCGTTCCCAAGCAAAATCCTTTTCGAAAGAAACAACCAAGGTGCCAAAGCCGTACAGAAGCACCGCGTTTATGCTGATCGCAATACCCATTACACTGAGTAGCAAAATTCTCCAGCCTTGCTTCAATTCTGCCAAATCAGCAATAACGGGCATTTTTTCTCTCACACAACTTTATGAACTAATTTGCTTTGCAAACATCTTATGCAATTACTGATTGCAAATTGGCGCTTGCACGCGTTATACCCATATGTTTATAGGAAAATACCCAAGTTTGGTGTACCTAAAACAGCTTGATCAATAATCACTTCTCGTCTCGCCAACTTATAAGTATCGCCATCAACACGTAAGATATCGGTTCGCACGCCACTAATTAGGTCGTAATGGTCATCATCAAACCGGTTGCGAGTGACTAGCATATTGCTGACCACTAAAAACTCATCAGCGTTGTCTGTCGTATAAACCAATACGTTTGTGATAAAACGCCTTACTCGCGAGGGAGGATCTTCCGCCCAGGCACTATTACCCGCCAGACGCATTATTCGCCCCATCATAGAACGGTAGTCATCCAACATGTGCTGACAACTGCGCACAATTGATTTGTCATTATCACGACTAGCGCGAGTTTGTCTAATTGGTATGTTGTATACCAAATCAGTCGCGAGGGTTTCACCCCATTGAGCCAATTTCAGGTTATCCAAAAAGCTGGCTTCCTGATAAAGAAAAGTTAAAATAGTATTGTAACGCTCTGAACCGATGGCCACTGGGGCTTTCATCGCATCCATTACGCTTTGTTCTACATCATGAGTCATTTGAAACTCCTAGAATTTATTAATATGAAAGCGATTCACTCTATTTTTCGGCGGTCATCAATTCAAGCCAATAAAGCCACCAATGCCATTGTGTATCATCCTTGGTAAAACCTTCATTGACGATACCTGGCCCCGGCCATCCTTTAGGCTTGCTTGTTTCATAAATAGCCTGATACTTCATAGTACTTTTGCTTCCTTGAGGACCTTTAGCAGACATGGTCATGTGCGGCCATGTATCAGAATCATCCTGCTCAACCATGCCTGATGTACCTAACAACTGAAGCGTTTGTTTAACCATTTTTTCTTTTAATTCGGGTGGCGTGTCTTTTTCTACTAGAACCCAATTCATAAACTCCAATTTATCTGGACCTTTGGGGACATATGTGTGCAATGCCATCGAGCCGATTACCGTGCCATCAGGCTGAGGGATATAGATAAATGCAAAAATAATGTTAGGGAACATACCGCCAACTTGAGGTGGCATCCACGCTAACACTTCCATTTGGTCTTCAGTTAAGTTATTTTTTAACTGATCAACGGTTTCGGCTGTCATGCCTGGTGGAGGTAGTATGCGTAATTTCTCTTCAACACTTAACTCTGAAGGTTCTTTACCGGTTAAACGTCGAATTTTACGAGCGAGGTCGATACATCTTAATGCATGACCGTGCGGTGAACTCACTTCTGCACCATACATTTCTTCGGCTAAGTCACTACCCTCACCTTCTTTTTTGTAGTTACCCACTTCTCCTAACCAACGATGCAGCATGAGGGTATGAAATCCATCCGCAGCGGATTGTTCACCTGCTGTTTTCCAATTGGCGCGTACAATGAAGCGTTGTGGTGGACCAGCTACTTCCATCCCCGCATCACTGCGACAGAACATAAGATCATAGTACCATTTCGCGTCACCTAAAAAGTCGTCAAACGACTCTCCCTCTAGGTTCCAAGTAGCAAAAATAAGACCACCGTATAGGGTTACTCGTGCTTTTCTTAGGCCAAGCTCTTCTTTACCCATCATTTTTCCATGCATGCATTCTTTCTCAATTGGCGACCCCAAAAAATCGCCATTTGAACGAAATGCCCATCCATGATAAATACAAGTATGCACTGGTGAATTACCGGCTTCTGTAGTACATATTTTCATGCCCCGATGTGGGCACACATTTAAACTAACATGCACTTCACCATCTTTAGTTCGGGTAACAATAACTGAATCGTCTCCCATATACCGAAGCACGAAATCGTTGGCATTAGGTATTTCACTCTCGTGTCCGAGCATTAGCCAAGTTTTACCAAATAAACGCTCTTGTTCTAAAGCATAGAGTTCACGATCCTCTAGCGTTCGCATTTGTACTTCTCGAGTGTCAAGCTTAACTAGATCAGCAATATTCGTCCCATCTGCCAGCTCGTTTTTATTTCTAGACATTACTCACTCCTATTTATTATAAGTAGCATTTGACGCTTAACTTCGTTAAAACAAACACTGCTTAAACGCTTCAACTGCCAATCTGTAAAAAGGCAACTAATTTGAATATCAACACAGTACTAAAAATCGTTATTAGCACTTACGCGACTCCTACACAGAGCCTTCTTTATCTTTAGGTTTCACAATATGTGAAGCCAATATACCTATTTTTTCTATTTCTAATTCAACGTGATCACCTGGTTGCAAATAACGCATTTGTTCTAAGCCACATCCATTTCCTACAGTCCCTGAGCCCAACACTTCACCAGGGTAAAGAGTTTCCCCTTGAGAAATATGTGCGATGACATCTTCAAATTTCCAAAACATATCTTTGGTATTTCCACTACCCCATTCTTCGCCATTTACGCGTGCTGTCATTTTTAAATTATAGGGATCTTCTATTTCATCAGCGGTTACAAGACAGGGGCCCATCACGTTCCCAGTATCAAAATCTTTACTTTTAGCGGGCCCTAAAAACCCAGGCATTTCTCGAGCTTGTGTATCTCGAGCACTAATATCGTTAAAAATTGTGAAACCAAAAATAGCATCCTTCGCATTCTCTTTACTCAGGTCGCGTACTTTCTTTGAAATATAACAAGCAAACTCCAACTCAAAATCTAAAACTTTACTGTAGGAGGGCCAAATGACGTCTTGATCTTGCCCGACCACTGCAAAACGATTGCATTTGTAGTAAATAGGTTGGCGTTTGAAGGTTTTAATAACATTGTCATCGATACGCGTATCAAGTTCTTTAAGCGCCTTTTCTGGATCGGGGGCGTTCGCTACCCTTGCTCTTTGAGAGGCGGCAAAGCATTGTTGCAAATGCAATTCAAAACAAGAACAATCACGCATTTGAGGAGGTGGCTGAATAGGAGCCAAAACTTTCACTGAACTTCGCTTAATTACCGCCTCAACGGGTGCTTGTTGAATAAGTCGTTTAGCCGTTTCCCACGCACTTTCACCCGCTTCAATTAAAGCAAGAATACTACTAAATGCGTTATGCGACTTAGTATAAAGACAGTAATAAGCACTAGCCAAATCGACAATTAGTTGGTCTTCTTCTATAAACGCTCCAGCGCGTTGACTACCATTTTGATCCTGATAAGTCACCAGCCTCATTTATATCTCCGCCTGCTTGCTTTTATTAAGTAGAAGTCAGCTGATTGAAATACAATCAGTCGTCCTTTTATATTATTAGGAAACATCAAGTGCTAGACTTTAGCGGTCACGGGTATACTGGCACCCGTTACTGCAGAGGCCGCATCAGACAATAAAAATTCAATCACTGCACATAGTTCCTCTGCCTTTACCCAACGAGAAAAGTCTTCAGAAGGCATATCTGCGCGATTAGCTGCAGTGTCTAAAATGCTTGGAAGTACAGCGTTTACCCGCACATTTTCAAGTTTCAATTCTTCAGACAAGGACTCAGTTAAACGAGCAACGCCAGATTTTGAGGCGGTATACGCCCCCATACCTACACCTGCCTTTTGTGCCGCAGCTGCTCCAATACTCACAATTGCGCTTTTTTCACGTTTCAATAAATAAGGCAATGCTGCCGAACAGGCAACAACAGCGCTTCGTAAATTCATTTGATACATTCGGTCCCAGTTTTTTAGGGAGCCTCCTATAATCGTTTCCCAAACAAAGCCTCCCGCAATATTGATTAAACCGTCGATGGCACCAAATTTAGTATTAGCGGTTTCGAATGCTTCTGCGACTGCGGATTCGTTAGTAAGATCGACACCGCCTAGCAACAAACTCCCCTCAGGAGGTTCACGATCCTGTATGCTTTTGGCTAGGTCAATTAAGGTTACTTTTGAACCGGCATCTGCCAATCTACGTGATAAAGTAAAACCCAATGAGCCAAGAGCTCCTGTTACCACATAATGCTTGTTTTCAAACTGCAACGCAGACATGTCTTACTCCTGTATCCGGATTTTCCGTTATTATGTTTACAATCACACCTGTGCCAGTTATCAGTGTGAGTTAAAATAATTAACAAGTTTAACAATTTGGAAAAACATTAAACACTTTTCTATTTTCTGTCAATATTTTAATGGTAAAGTATTGGCCAATAATATTTGACCAATGGTAAAAAGGTGCAGCTATGTTAAGAAAGTTACCTCAGCTCAATAAGGATAATTCTGCGTTTTGGCAAGAAGGCGCGAATGGGAGTTTAATGATTTATCATTGTGATGCGTGTAAGCAGTATTTTCATCCACCTGCTCCGGTATGTATTCACTGTTTAAGTGATAATGTTAAGCCAAAAAAAATGTCTGGCAGAGGCAGCGTTGCCAGTTTTACAATCAATCATCAAAAATGGCACCCCGACCTAGAAGTACCTTTTGTAATCGCGATTATTGAATTGCATGAACAACAAGGTCTACGATTTGTCAGTAATATCATCGACATCAACCCTGAAGACGTTTTCATTGAGATGCCTGTTTGTGTGACGTTTAAAGCCATTGAAGATGTTTGGTTACCGCTATTTAAAAAAGAGAGCTAAATATGTTCAATACAAAAACTATATCTAAAACAGTTGCAATAAGTGGTATTGGACAATCTGAAGTAGGTCGACCTTCAACTAAAACAGCTATGCAACTGACCATTGACGCATGCAAACAAGCCCTCGACGATGCGGGTCTTAGTCGTGACGATATTGATGGTATTGCATGTTGGCCAGGGGATAATAATAATGGCGATGCTTTTTCTCCTGTAGGTCCTAGCGCGCTGATTTCCACCTTAGGTTTGAAAGTGGATTGGTATGGCGGAGGCTACGAAGGACCGGGACCATTGGCTGGCCTAATTAACGGTGCAATGGCAATCGATTCTGGTTTATGCAAGCACGTACTCGTATTCAGGACCATTGCCGAGGCTAGCAAGCGCTTAACCGATAAAACATCAAGCGCATTAAGTAATAAAACCATCGGCCGAGATAGTAGTTTTTCGTGGCAGTGGTATACGCCTTTCAATGTCTTATCAGGCGTAAATTTAATGGCGATGTATGCGCAACGACACTTTCATGAGTTTGGCACTACCAGCGAGCAACTAGGGCAAATACCGGTCACCTGTCGTCGCAACGCACAACTCAATCCCAATGCTGTTTTTAATAATAAACCCATGACTTTAGACGATTACTTAGCATCGCGCTATATATCTACTCCATTGCGATTATTAGACTGTGATGTGCATTGTGATGCCTCTACAGTCATTATTCTGTCACGCGCAGACATCGCGAAGGACATGCGAAATGAGCCAATAACCATTGAATCAATTGGGGCTGCACTACATCAATCTTGGTCATGGGACCAAATTAGTCTAACAGGTATGGCAGCTCAAGATGCCGCAAATATGATGTGGCAAGGCACAGATCTTAAGCCTTCCGATGTAGGAACGGCGCAATTGTACGATGGTTTCTCCATATTAACGCTAATTTGGATGGAGTCTTTAGGTTTTTGTGGAATTGGTGAGGGTGGCGCTTTTATTGAAGGGGGACAGCGAATAGCCCGTAATGGCATATTACCTATTAATACCAATGGTGGTCAGTTATCGGGCGGACGTACTCATGGCTTAGGATACGTGCACGAAGCATGCACTCAATTATGGGGAAGAGCGGGAGAACGCCAAGTAAAAGAGCATCAAATATCCGTTACAGCGGCAGGAGGCGGGCCATTAGCTGGTTGCCTATTGTTGAGTAAAGGTATTTAGTACAAGTTATGGATAGCAATCCACCTAAATTAAAATGGTTGTTTGTCTTTTTATTCAAGGTAATATCAATTTGATAAACCCGAGTATATGCGTATTGGTTAATGAAAATTTTCATTAATTAACAACGTGTATTTGGGGTATTAGTGCTTCCACTAACACAGTAATTTAAGCAGGTAAATATGACTTCAACTTACTCGAATACGCAAGCTTCTGGCGCTCTTAGCGCGGTCGATACAGGTATCGTTATTGTAAAACCTGTGGTGTATTGTTTTAGAATAGCCCGCATGTTGGCTGAAACGAAAACACCTATGCGTGCTAGTAAAATTAGTCGCTTGTTAGATATAAATCCGAGTACTTGTTTTAACATTTTACGGACGATGACCTTAGAAGGAATATTATCGTTTGACGCCGAGTCTAAGACATATCAAGTTGGTAACGAGCTAGAATTGCTTTTACAATATTTGGTACCTAAAAGCACGTTTAGTAACTTAGATGCAGCCCGACCTTTACTACAAAAAGCGGCCGCAAAGCTTAACGTTACCATTACCATTTGGAAGAAACTAGGCAAGGACCGCATCATGTTGATCTGCACCGAAAGCAATCCCGGAGCAATTAGAATTGATATGGCCTCAGGACAGCGCTTACCGCATTTAATGGGGGCTAGCGGCAGGTTGTTTGCATATTATGACCAAACTCCAGAACAAGAGTTAAAGTCTTCATTTGACAAAGTACGTTGGTCAAGAAAGCTCAACTTTGCACAATACAAGCAAGAAATTCAACAAATTAGCAAACGCGGCTGGGCGATTGACGATGGGTATTTTTCTGCCGGTATTACAGCGATAGCCGCGCCTGTGCTAAATTCCTCAGAAAAAATGGTCTTAAGTGTCTCTGCAGTTACCTTTCGAGGTACATATTCACAAGAACATTATGCCCATATCGGGCTTGAATTGAATAAATTAGCAAAAACCCTCTCCGACCTTTTTTTATGATTAAGCATTAAATCGCTAAAACTACCAAGAACTTAAAAAGTGACAGTTTTTAAAAAAGTGTGCATAATTGAAGGATTAGTTATCAGTGTTAAACAACTTAAAACCAGATGAGAGATTCTTAATTATGTCTAACGAAATATCATCCGCAAAAACACATCGTGTAGAAATTGACCGCACTAAATGCTGTGGTTACGGTTTATGCGCCGCCTTATGCCCTGAGGTTTATAAACTTGACGACGATGGCATTATCTTCATCGAATCTGATTTGGTTTCCGACGATTTATTAGAAGCAGCGACCGAAGGGGCTGAAGCCTGTCCGGCTGAAGTGATAAAAATTATCAGTTAACTCAATGGTACTTGCTTTAAAGCATCAGCAATTTTAAGACTACCCCTAATTTTTATTTGGAGCTTTATACTATGCAACTCGAAGGAAAAGTCGCCTTAATTACTGGCACCGGTGGTGGTCAGGGAAGAGCCGCTGCATTAATGTTTGCAGAAGCGGGGGCGATAGTTGTCGGCTGCGATCTCAATGCCGAGGAGCAACAATGTTCGATTGACTACTTGGCAAAAAAGGGCTTGACGCTACACGGGTCTGAATCAGTTGATTTAGGAGACCCTAAACAAGTCGAAAATTGGATAAATACTGCGGCTAAAGAACACGGCAGCATTGATATTTTATACAACAATGCATCTGCCGCTAAGTTTGGTCCGATCGGCGATTTTTCAGTAGAAGATTGGCATTTTACTGTTCGTAACGAACTTGATCAGGTGTTTTACACAACTCGATTTGCATGGCAGTACTTAAGTAAAAATGGTGGTGTAATCATCAATATAGCCTCAACAGCCGCTTGGGGAGGCTCTCGCAAAGCGGGTATTGCAGCTCATTGTGCAACGAAGGGTGCATTAGTGTCATTTACTCGTCAACTTGCAGTAGAAGGCGCTATTTCAGGAATACGTGCCGTTAGCATTAGCCCTGGGTTTATTAAAACACCTGGCACCGCTGCTTTTGTAGAAGACCCCGTTATGCGCAAAGCTATCCTTGAAAAAGTATTGGTAAACCGACCTGGGGAACCCGAAGAAATTGCCGCGATGGCATTATTTGTGGCTTCAGATAAAGGTGCTTTCATTACCGGTTCTGACATCCTTATAGATGGCGGCATGTTAGCAACATAACAGTTAACAGGGTAAAACTTACCGTGAGAAATTAGCGGTAAAAAATGTTTAAAAAGATTACAGGAGATACAACGTGAATATTATTGGTATTGGGTACCTTGGATTTGAGAGCACAAAAATGGAAGAATGGCGCGCTTATGGCCCTGAGGTCATGGGCTTTCAAATTACTGGTTCCCCAGAAAATGATCCTGACTCTATTTACTTTAAATTAGATGACCGTCGTCATCGAATTGCTATTCATCCAGGCGAAATCGACCGTATCGCGTATATTGGTTGGGAAGCGCGTAACCGAGTCGACTTTATTGCAGCCTGTGAACGATTTAAAGAATACAATGTAGAAATTACCTTTGGTGATGCCGAGTTGTGTGAGAAACGCGGTGTAAAAGAATTAATACGTTTTCGTGACCCTGCGGGTTATCAGCATGAACTTTTCTACGCGCAAAAATGGACGCCTCGTTCATTTGTTGCTGGACGTCCCCATGGCGGCTTTATTTGTGACGACAGAGGAGTAGGCCACATTGTGCTTATTACCCCCGAATTTGGTCCTGAACTTGAGCGATTTTTATTAGAAATCATGGAGTTTAATTGGTATGGATGGGGAGCGGGTAAAGGCAAAACAGGCTTCTTCCGCTCTAAATTAAACACCCAAACGAGTCATGATATTGCATTTGGTTTTGCACCTGGGCGAATGGGCGTGCAACATGTGGGTTTGTTTGTTAATGCGGTGCGTGATGTTGGCGAAACCTTCGATATTGTAAAACAACAAGAACTGCCATTAATGATGACTTTAGGTCAACATACACAAGACCCGCATATGTCTTTTTATCATTTCAATCCATCAGGTTTTGCTTTTGAGACGATTGCTGAGCTTGAGCCTTGGCATGGAGACCCATTTGAGCTCAACCCAGAAAAAATGAGCACTTGGGGACATGAGATTGTTGGTCCAATTCTTGGCCCTAGCGTAAAAACGCCCGAAGAATTATTATAGAAGTGATTACTTTAGGAATAATAAGCCGTTTTAGAAGCTTGCTATTACCAAAGCAAGTCATTAACAAAGCTAAATAGACGAGTATTTTGTACTGAGTCTGTTTATTTTTACAACCTTTTTGAATAGGTGCACCTTATGTATCGTCATATTCTAGTTCCCACGGATGGCTCTGAACTCTCTACAAGAACCTCTGCCCGGGCGATTGATCTTGCCAAACAATTAGGTGCACGCATAACCTTTCTCTATGTTAATACGGATACTTCATCATCATTAACGAGCGATGCCTCCTTAGTGCAACTGTTGCTTCCTGAACAATATGAATTTGAATATTGTGGACAGGCCAGCGAAACACTTGCAAAAGTGCAAGTCGCGGCATTAACTCATCAAATTGACTTTCAGTGCTGCGTGCGCTCACAATCTCACCGTCACGAGGCCATTCTAAGTACAGCAACTGAGTTAGGTTGTGATTTAATTATGATGGGTAGTCGTGGTCAACGAATTGCAGGCACCACGATGGGTTCGGTCACGCTTAAGGTTATTTCAGCTAGTTCAATACCGGTATTGGTTTCATCCAATGAGAAAAATGACCCCTATCCTTCTAGAAGTAAAGTGACCACTATTTTTAAAGAAGAGCATCGGGCCATTGCTGTTATTTGTTATGCTTTACGCGCGTGCGCTCAAAACTTACACGATGGTTTAATTATCGATACCGACTTATTGCGCTCAATGTTGGTGTATTTGGATGAGTTTCCAGCCAAATTTCATCACCCAAAAGAAGACACTTATTTGTTTCCAGCAATAAAAAGACGGACGCATGAATTTGACGACATGATATATGCCTTGCAAGGTCATCACGCTGCCGAAGACGGGCATTTGAAGTCGGTACTCGAAGTTGTAAATCGCTACAGTGAATCGCCCAGAGAAGTTGCAAAAGAACTTGCCTCAACTATTGAACAAGCGGCTTTTTATGAACTGCGTCACATTACCTTAGAAGAATCAGAACTTATTCCTGGCGCAATAAAACATTTGTTACCTGAAGACTGGGATGAAATCGCCCTAGCGTTTAGTGAAAATGGTGACCCATGCTTTGAACCCGCGAAAGGACGTAACTATAAACTTATGTTTTCTCGGATCGCCTATTTATTGCATAGTAATAAACCTGATCAGTATGCATGATATTTCTATCAATCTGTTCAACCTTTGTAATCGGGCGAATGCCTATTATTACTGCTGCCATTACTACAAACAGTTATGATTAATACGTCTGCAATAGGGCCTTTGAGACACCCTCCTTTTCGCATTGTTTGGTCGGCGGCCTTACTCGTTCAATTGGCCATTTGGATGCAAAATAGCGGAGCGGCTTGGATGATGACGGAATTATCTTCATCTAAGTTAATGGTTTCATTGGTTCAAACCGCCATGGCATTACCATGTTTCTTATTGGGGCTACCAAGTGGCGTATTAGCCGATTTATTTGATAAGAAACGGTTACTTTTCATCACCCAATTGGGTTCCTTAAGTGTCTGCGTTTTGCTATTAATCTTTGCTTTTTTAGATTATTTGAGTGCCTGGCCACTATTAATACTCACCTTTGCTCTGGGGTCATTTAATGCACTTAGTATGGCTGCTTGGTTATCATCGACCATTCAATTGGCGCCAACTGGCCAATTGTCGGCAGCCTTTGCACTAAATTCCATTTCGCCCAATGTTGGCCGAGTAATAGGCCCAGCTTTAGCTGGTCTATGCATTGCTTTTTTTGGTGTGACCACTCTATTTGCCAGTGTCTCAATAAGTTTTTTACTTGTTTTGTTATTAATTTCGAGTCTTAAGCCCGTTAAAAGAGAAGGCTTTTTGCCACCAGAAAGACTCTGGACAGGAATGATGAATGGCTTACGCTATATTAGGCATACCCAACAACAACGAATGGCACTGCGATACGTGTTTATGTTTGACCTTAGTGGTTGCGCACTATGGGCTTTATTACCCTTGATTGCCAAAAACCAACTTAATCTCGACGCAAATGGTTATGGCCTTTTGCTAGGGAGCCTCGGCATTGGCGCGATAATTTCAGCCACTCAGCTACCCAATCTTTTGAATCGTGTTTCTATCAGAAAATTAGTGGTTTCCTCAAGTGTGATATATGCAGGTGTAATGATGTGTATACCATTTATTCAAAATACACTTGTGGTTTGTTGCATGTTAGTTGTAGCGGGAGCTTGCTGGGTGGGCGTTAACACTTCTGCAGGAACGGTTATTCAATCAACCGCTGCAGCCTGGGTACGTGCCCGAGTCGCTTCTATTCAGTTACTTGTTATTATGGGGGCAATGGCTTTGGGCGCTATAATTTGGGGCTTGGTAGGTGATCATATAGCACTGAATTATACCTTTGTTGTAGCAGGACTATGTTTAATATCTGGTGTAAGTGTTTCGGGTAAGCAACCATTAAAAATGGGGTCAGAAGCAGATTTCAGTTCAGTCAAGGCGCCTGAGTTTCAACCTATTTTACTAGAAATTGGTATGGATGAAGGCCCTGTGGCCGTGGAAATTGACTATTTAGTTAGTCCATCAGGTAAACAAGAATTTTTAAAAATTGCGCATAATGTAGGTACAATAAGACGACGTAATGGAGCGTTAAAATGGCGTTTATATCGCGATTTAAGCCAACCCGATCATTATGCAGAACGTTTTATTGTGCGGTCTTGGTCAGAGTATTTACGTCAAAGAGAGCGAGCTACCCAAGCAGATAAACTCGACGCCCTTAAATTGAAACAATATCAATTCAACCCACAGGGTGATACCCAACGATTTGTCGCGGTTTTATGAGGGTGTCGTTCTAAATTTATAGCTTTGGTTTTATACCAAGGCTATAAGCATTATGATAATACGCAACATGCTTTACAGTTTTTCTGTCAGCTCGGGTATTATCTCAAATAAATCACCAACTAATCCATAATCTGCCACTTGAAAAATTGGGGCGTCTTCGTCTTTGTTAATTGCAACAATTACTTTAGAGCTCTGCATACCAGCGAGGTGTTGAATAGCGCCTGATATGCCAATAGCAAAATAAAGGTCGGGCGCGACTATTTTTCCGGTTTGCCCTACCTGATAATCATTTGGCGCAAAACCTGCGTCAACGGCAGCGCGACTTGCACCTAGCGCGGCGCCAAGTTTATCTGCCAATGGCTCAAGCAATTGATGATACTTATCTTTACTGCCTAAACCTCGGCCACCTGATATAATCGCAGCAGCGGCAGTTAATTCTGGTCGGTCTCCGGCAGCAATTTCGCGGCTCATGACTTCGCTCAGCTTAGTATCATTAGATTCATTTATTGCTTCTACTTCAGCATTGCCCCCAACAGCCGCTGTAGCATCAAAAGCTGTCGCTCGTACGGTGATGAATTTAATTGCATCGCTACTTTGGACCATCGCAAGCGCATTGCCTGCATATATTGGTCGTATAAAAGTATTTTCTGACTCCACAGAAATAATATCTGAAATTTGGCTCATATCGCATAATGCGGCAGCTCTTGGCAACATGTTTTTACCAAATGTGGTCGCTGCTACTAATATATGAGTGTATGCACTGGCGATACTTGCTACCAACAGAGCTATATTTTCAGCAGTCAGCTGGCCGTATTGTTCAGCGTCAGCAACTAACACTTTTGATACATTACTGACATTTTTAGCGGCCTCAGATACACTAGATACTTGATGCCCAGCAACCAAAAGGTGTATGTCTGCATCTAGCTTACCAGCCGCTGTTAAACAGTTAAGACTTGATGATTTAAGTTCTTTATTATCATGTTCTGCAATTACTAATACGCTCATCTTAAATTACCTTCGCTTCTGTTTTCAATTTTTCTAAAAGGACATCTACATTTGCTACCATTTCGCCAGCCGTCCTAGTTGGAGGTTCCATCACCTTTAGTAAGCTTACACGAGGACTAACATCCACACCTAAGTCACTGGCCGTTATAACATCTATGGGTTTACGCTTAGCTTTCATAATATTAGGTAAAGTGGCATAACGCGGTTCGTTTAAGCGCAAATCAGTAGTAACAACTGCAGGCAATGCCACTTTTAGCGTTTCTAAACCACCATCAATTTCCCTGACCACAAATGCGCTGTCACCCTCTATTTTAATTTCAGAGGCAAAAGTTGCTTGCGACCAATCCAATAATGCCGCCGTCATCTGTCCAGTTTGATTACAGTCATCATCTATGGCTTGTTTGCCACATATAATTAACTTCACTTGCTCTTTAGCGCAAACGGCACTAATTAATTTTGCTACTGCCAAAGGTTCTGGATTATGCTCAAGTTCAACTAAAATAGCGCGATCAGCGCCCAGCGCTAAGGCCGTGCGTAAAACATCAGTTGATTCGCTTGTGCCACAACTTATTGCAATTACTTCAGTAGCAATGCCGGCTTCTTTTAAGCGAATAGCTTCTTCAATTGCAATTTCGTCAAAGGGGTTAACGCCTGAGGTATCCCCACAAATAATATAACGATATCAGTGAGATA
>CESC01048238.1_pt1 | contig 34498 bp, 27 predicted proteins | sample 531131 | NCBI WGS metagenome assembly CESC01 (sample SAMEA2621295, study PRJEB7988) | marine metagenome | biome: marine biome (ENVO:00000447); feature: mesopelagic zone (ENVO:00000213); material: "saline water (ENVO:00002010), including plankton (ENVO:xxxxxxxx)" | depth 800 m
TTTTGGTTCGTTTTCTTTAGACGAGTAAAGAAAATGAACAGAAAGCCCAATAGAACCTCCAAACATTCAAATCCAACGGATTTTCCTTAATCAGTCAATAAACAGTCAATTTCAATTAAAAAAAATCACAAGCTCAAGAAAATGAACAGAACATCCTAAAAAAACTGCTGCTAATGCACCTGTGCTAATACAGGAACTGTATAAGCCCGTGCTGCACGCAGTGCATGCAACCCCAACCCAACTACCGAATACTCTTAGGGATTGACCGGTAACCCACGGGTGCTTTAGCAGGTTGGTGTGCTCCCGTTGGCACGTTTGTCATATATCATTTGATTTAAGGATGCCAAGGCATACCCATTATTAAATTACGCATTAGCATGCGCCGACCTTTATGGTCTTTTAAAATTTAGGGGGGAATAAGGGTGCGAAGCTTTATAAAACGAAGAACACGACTTTGAAAAAGCAAGTTGAAGATTACGAAAAGCCCGAGTACAAAAGGGGCGTGAACATTCAACTTATGCTATCGCGGCACTGGTATACCGTTGGAACAATAAGCGAATGTCACGCCCGCGGTCGTGAACATCCTAGCTTATCCTCTCGTTCCATAAAATTACCAGTTTTCGATAGCGAGATTCAAAGCGAATGCTTCTAATATGTTACTTAAAGAAGTTTCGCAAATATATAATTCTAAATCAAATATAGAATTTTTTATCGGTACTTCCAAGCGTACCGATAAATTACTCTAAATATGATTAATTGCAATAGTGGGAAAAGATCAAGAAGATATTATAAAAATTAAAACTGCAATCAGTTTACGAATACTTCTGAAAAAGAATAAAGATCTACCTATTTCAAAAAAAGAAAAATTAAGAAAAGATATTCCTAAAAGTTATGGAGATATTGCTGATAAGGCAGTTATAAGAAAAGCAACTGTAACTAAAACATTCAATATTGATGGTTCTTCATTTTCTACAACCTTATTTAAAATAATTTTTGCCTTAGGTTATACTCTTATTGATTTTGCTAAAGTTTATGAATCAATTAATGAGAAGGATATAATTGAATTTCTCGGTAAAAAGGATGATTAGTCCATTAAACTAGAGTACCTATTAAGTTTATCACCTGTAACAAAACTAGTCTTACCCACTATTTTATTCTTGGCCACGTCGTATTCAATTTCAACAAAGAATAAGTCTACGGCATAGAGCGCATAGCCTGTGTTTTCTTCAATTAGAGCATCTATAAATGTACCTTCACTAAAAACCACATCATACTGCTCGTGGTCAGATAAGAGTTCAAAATCATAAAGACTTAGCTTACGCATAAAAAGTTAATTACTGTTCTAAGAGTTGTTTAAGATGTTCCGGGCTTAGATATACCGAGTAGGCTTCTAACCTATTGTTTACATCGTATTGTGCTAAGCGTACCCAAACAGAGTCTGTCTCTGATAAGCCATATTCAAACTTGATCGTTCCTTTTGGGGTAGTGAAGGATACAGGTTGTGGTGTCTCTTCATTAAACCTCCCGCGAACTAAATTATAAATCTTTTCAGCAGTATTCCCTTTTTCTTCAAAAGAGAAACTGGCATAACCCTTTAATTCGGGTTCTAGTTGATTTAAATAGGCTATAGTATAAACGGCTCCTTGTTTAAAGGATTTGGCTAGAACCACATCATCCTCAATAATTTTTGCAATACCCCTATTATTCAAGTCTGGTTTAGCCTGATCTTGGCTAAATGCGATACTAGTACTAAAAAGAATAAGTAAACAAGCAATGGTTAATCCTCTAATCATACCAAAACTATTAAAGTATTAATTTCCAGTAATTTAATATTTTTTCAAATACTGGTTTAAAAAAAATTAAAAACTCCTTTATTCTATCACGACCATGAGCTTTGACTGAGGTGCTATAATATATCAGTTTAGTGAGGTTGCGCTTTATCTATGCCTTTTTAATCCTGAAATATCGATACATTTCTTATGAGAATAGGGAATTCCGTAAATTACTTTTAATATAAATACCTATTTTAAATGCATAACTCTAAAGTATTGATATTCTGTGAATTTTGAGGGATATGTAATATATTTAGTGTTGATATAACAAGTTTTTTAGCAAGAAAAAAACCAGCTACTAGAATTGAAAAAAATAATAATATGATTAATACAACATCGGTATATCAAGATGCAATAAGGTTATTATTTATTTTAGTAAATGGATCCGAGGAATTAATTGATGAAACTAATATTAATATAAAAGGCATCTTTCGTGGTAAAGCACGACTTTATGCTATGGACTTTTGGGTTAGATACCCTGATTACTTCGCAAATGAACTAATTCTAAAATACAAAGACACCAACGAAACACGATATCTCAATTTGGCAGAAAAAATATTTGAAAATGAGGAGCCAGACTTAAGAAACATTCCTATGATTAGATTTCTTTTTGGAGCTTATGAGAAACTTGATAATACACTAGCTATTTTGGTTTCAAAAGGATTAATTAAACAGTCAGGAAAAAAGACAAATAGTAATATACATCAACTAGATTTTTTGCTATACGAGAAATCATTCGAAGTAATTAGAAAGGCAAAAGATGAGTTCCCAATTTTAAATTGGTATCAAGAACGAACTCTTCTAATTAATGAAATAGCAGGAACAAGGGGCGGAACTTCACTAAAGGATAAGCAATACGAGCAGATAAAATACGCAAAAACGAAATTAGGGGGCATAATTCCTTCAATAAAAGAAGAAGTTCAAAACGAACTAAAAAGCTTAAAATCTTTTATCCAATAAATAGCTGAATATGGAAAATCAAAAAACAGGGTGGATTGATGAAATTGCAGCTAAAAGCAAATATTCAGTTGAACAAGTCAAATCTGTAATACAAAAATATGATATTCAACAAAGTCCCAATATTGGCATGCCAAAGCACTTACATATTAAAGAAGTCAAGTTTTCTGGGGTAAAAGATGGGATATTTTCAAATGAGTTCAATTTTAATTTTGGTAATCTCAAACCTGGTATTTATGGTTTGTTTTCCGATAATAATCTTAGAGGAAAAACTACTGCCTTAGAAGTAATTAAGTGGTTGCTAAGGGGTAGCAGTTCTGGAAAATTACAAGAGGGAGTAAAGAACTGGATTCATAAGGCAAGTATTGTTTTTGAGATAGACTCGGAACTTTATAAGGTTATATTGAATAATTCAAAAAATGAAGTTAGCGGCGAATTATTGAATATCTCAGTAATAGAAAAAAAACAACTTTGTGTGTTTTATTCTGATGATGAATTTGAAAGTTGTATGTCTGAATTTATGATAAAGCAATTTTCATTAGATAAAATTAGTGCATTTCGAAATTCGAGAATACAAGAAAAGGTTGGGAAGAAAGTTAACCATAATTGGTCGTCATTAGCTTCAGCATTGTTTATTAGTACAGATTATAGCTCTCTTTTTGGAGATAACAATACGGATGGTTTATCTAATCGGCTAATGAATATGTACCTCGGTTTACCTTGGTTTTCGACTTACATAAAATTAAAGACTTTAGAAAGTCAAATAAAATCTGAAAATAAAGTCGATGATATTTATTTGAACAAAGAACTGGAACGAAAGAAAAAGAGATTTCAGGAAATTGAACTAGAGTTAAAAGACAAACAAGAATTAATTAAAAAATTTCCAAGCACTAAAGATACCCGTGAGAAATTAAGTTTGTCTAGAGAAAATTATGGAAAAATTAGTCGGGAACTTACATCATTAGATAAAACTTTACGAAAACAATCTGAAGAATTTGAAGCAATAAGAGTAACAAGACAAAATGATAAGATCAGGATAAATAATTTTAAAGAAGATATGGCTGCAAACGCCATCTTCAAAAGACTAAATCCAACTTGTTGCCCACATTGTGAAAGTACGATTGACAAAATAAAGATTGAAAAAGAGAAAACAAGTCATCAATGTGCAATATGTGACTCACCGTTACTTGAATCTGAGGATGCAGAAGTTTTACTGGATGAATTAAAAACTAATTTAAAAGCTTCTGAAAAAGCATACACAGCGATTAATAGAGAATATAATCAAAATAAGGGTTATCATTCAAAGCTAACTTCAACACTTTCATCACATCAAAAACAGATAGAACAGTTTGAAAATGAATTAAGCAGTATTCCAGAGAGAGATAAAGTTGAAAAAGAAATAGCACGTTTACTTATTTTAAGAGAAGAGTATACAATTCCTAAAGAAAAATCAGTAAAAGCTGCATCTAAAGATAAACCAATTGATGAGAAAAGGATAATCTCAAAAGCTATTCAAATAACGAAAGGGAGATTTGAAGAACTGCAAAGAGATCTTTTACAGGAAGTAAGTTTAGAAATTTTACGAATTTCCAAACTTGTTGGATTGGGGAATATTGAGTCTATTCAATTATCTTCAATACCAACCTTATCTTTGAGTAAAGATGGTAGTAAAACTAGCTATTCAAAAGTTTCTGAAGGTGAAAAATTACGATTGAAAGTTATTACAACAATCTCATTATTATCTGTTGCTGAAAAAAGAAAGGTAGGGAGACATCCTGGTTTATTGCTAATTGACTCTCCACGTGCTCAAGAAGTCTCTGACAATGATGTAAATAGTCTTATGGAAGGTTTAAAGAAACTGACTACTGAATTGCCTTTTTTACAAATAATTATCGCCTCACGAGCAACAGAAGTAATACTTAATAAAATTGACAAAGATCATCGCAAATATGCTAAAGGAGATGACTATTTGTGGTAGAATAATTTGCAATGGAATTAAATCCTATTGATAAGCTAATTTTCGATTCTTTACAGAACCATGAAACAATCACTCTTTCAGGTTTTGGAGGAATTGATTACTTAAACAATAATCTTGAAACAGTTCATTCCTCCCGTTTTCTTCCTGAAATACTAAAATCCATAATAACTGAATTTCCAGAATTTACCGAATCGGAAAAAATTAAATTTGAGAATATTCTTTTAACCTCGTTACGCTTTTGTAATGATGTTTTTTCAATTCAAGAGATTCTACGCCTTTTAGAATCAAATGATTCATCTAGTCATAAAATAAAAGATTATTACTTTTTAATATATCTTGAAGAATCTAAAAATTTAAATAAAAACTCTATTGTAAGGTCAAGGCTTTTAGAAGCAGCTTTTCTCCACTCATTAAATGATAGGTCAAAAAGATTTAAATTAATATCAAATCTTATTGAAGTTTCCGTCGAAGATAATAATGAGTATTTGAGACACGTATCAAAAATACTTGGCCTTTGCTATTCAAATTGGCAAGAGGAGGAACTGTTGAAGAAGTTAGAAGAAATAAAAGATTTTAATAAAGGATCAGATGAAGTTTGGTTTGAATTGGGTATGTGCTACATTCTTAATGCTCTAAATTCAGATACAAAAGAAGATGCTTTCCGTAATTTTATTCTTGCAAAAGATCATTTTCAAAAGTCGATAGAACTGAATAGCGAAAGACCTGATGGCGAAGCTTATGAAGCTTGTATCTCTATATTATTATCGCTAAAGAATTCCGAATTTAAAATTGATAGAGATGTAAAACTTAAAAATATAACTCGTGCAATAACTATTTATAATGCTTGGCATCTTTCGAAAAATGATAGTATTTGGATGTCAGCTCGAAATATAGAAATCGCAAACTGGTATATTTTAGTAGACAAACTTGATTACCTATTAAACCAACTTAAAGAACCCGTGTGGCTTGAACCCTTAGTTGTGATAGAAAATTATTTACTTAATATTTATACTGCAAGCCGTACAATTTTAAAGAGAGGTCACTCAGGTGGTTTAGATAAAATAGTACAACCTATAATTCAAAATAGCCTCAATAACGAAGCAAATCAATTAATGGTTTTAGAAAAATGGCTTTCATTAAAAAAAGATTCAGAATTAGGTGAAATTGGAAAAAAAATAAAAGAAGATATCAACTTTGCAAAGTCAAAATTTTCAAACTCCTATCCAATTTCTTCGTTGTTGAAATTGTCAAGTGAAAAGCAAAATGAGTTTGATAGATTTGTCTCAGATTATAAAGATTATAATACAAATAATATTCCTATTCATATAGAAAATATATTTAATAAATGTATTCCTAAACTTTCAATTGTATCTGATTTCAAGAATGATACTATTCAAATGCCTTTTAAAATATTACTTTTTCATAGCATCCAATTTTTAAAACTAAGAATGGATGGATCAAAAACAAATCATAAAAATTTTAGCTATTTATTTGAGCAAGACAAAAGACCGTTGGAGTCCGAATTGCAAAAAGATTATTATCAATATATGCAAACAGCTTTATTTCAAGGCAATACAACTATTGAAAAAAGTGATATTGCTAGTGGGCGTGTAGATGTTTATTTTTCATTTGATAAATTTAATATTTCCGCTGAAATTAAAAGAGATTGGGATGATTGCTCTTTTGATTCACTAAAAACAAAATATTTAGGTCAAGCCTCCGAATACTCAAATACAGATGCAAAGCTTGGGTTTTTAATAGTGTTGGATTTAACACCCAAATCAAATGGTGTCAAATCAATCGAAAGTAGTGTTAAAATTGAAATTGTTGAGAAGGAGGATGATCCGATAAAAAGAGCAATTGTAGTTATTGTTGTACCTGGCATGAGAAAAACTCCAAGTAGCATTAAAATAAAACAGTAAAGAATAAAAAAACACAAAAAGCAATAAAAAACATAGGGCAGAAATTGATAAATTTAAACGGCATAATATTTTATAATTTGCCTGAGATACTATCCTATTGCTACTCAGCAACCAACCAAAAATCAATTAATTGATCTCCTTTTAATAAATAAGATTTATCAATTTTGTTTATTAGTAAACATCTTTCCAAAATTAGTTTTTAACACTCTGGAAGCGAAAGCAGGTTATCTCTCCCTGTGTCATTAGGCTTGGTACGGATATATTTAGTTCCTCCTGCTGTTTCCAATGCTTCTAAATAAGCTTTACTATTATCTGCCACATCCACCACATACGCCTGCCCCCTGTCCTTAATGAAATTATATATTTCGAGACGTGTTGACCTTCCCTTATTACCAGTAGCTTCATTAATCCAATTAAGATGAGTTATCGCTAAATGAGGATTGTCATGATTTCCATTATCCTTGTTTATACATGTAATTCTTACTGCCATAAACTTTAATTTAAATTATTAAATATCAGATAAATATAATTAATTAAGTTTTAAATCTAATTTTTTAATTTCCTTTAAACGTTTCTAGTCCTGGCTATTTCGGAGTGACGGTGCCACTTTAAAAGATACTGCAATTATATATAAAATTAATGTTACTGGTTCTTTAAAGCTCCCTTTCTTAGCGACTCATCTTTTGGGTCAATGCGGTGCTGTAATACGAACCTTCGATTTTCGGCTCATTTTACAATCAAACTGAAGAAAACTAATACCTCCTTTCAACCTGAACCGTATCGGCTTGGCTGAAAATCTGATGATGTATATTTTATTTTAATATATCTCTGACATAAAGGCTACGGCAACTGTTAAAACACCCATAGTTAAAATCCATAGTATAACGTAAATTGTCAATTTCAAATTAAAATTACAAATTTCGTCATCAAATTCAGAATCATTATTTAAAATTCGCTTAATATCATTTTTATTAAGAACATCTAAATTTTTCGCCTTTACATTTTCATATCTTTTCTTAACCCTATTTCTTAATGAACATACAACCCAGATTGTATATGCTAAATAGAGGAAGGATATACTTAATAGTGCAAAAAATATTACAGTAGCATCAGTAGTAAAAATATCTTCAAAATCATTTTTCATCAAAGTCCGAAGAACAAATACTGATATAAAAAACGACAAGTATAGGAAATTGCTTTTTTGGTAATTTTGACTTAACTCTTGGAGACTACTTCTTATTTCTTTAAGAATTTCATTAAGATCATTATTGATTTTAGTTCTAACTTCTAGATATTTAGCTACATTTTCTTTCAAATAGATCTTATGTGCAGATAAAATCGATTGGAAAACTTTGTTTGAAATTATTAAATTATCATTATCGATTTCTAGGGATAGTATATTTCTTGAAATACCCAGCTTATCTGCAATATTTGCATTTTCACTGTATATCCAAGAAGTAATATTTGAGTAAGTATCATAATCCTGATTAAGGTCAGAAATTCGTATTTTACTCTTCAGAAATTTGTAACCTTTTAATTGAAAATTTAAAATCCCATTTTCTAAATAAGAATTGTCAAATAAACTTGTTAATGAAAATAAATTTTGAAGCTTTCCTAAATGAACAGATATACTACTATCTATATTGGGTGTATTCTCAATTTCAAAATCATTTGCAATAAATGGGTATTCAGTATTCTGATTGAAATTAAAATATTCTAAATATGTGCGGGGTAAATCATCTACGGATTTAAGTGAATTTATCCTAATCCTTTTCGAAAAAAGTAATGCAGATGGATTATCAATATAATTGAAATTTACGTAACCATTTTTTTTTATTTGATTTAAAACTACATTTAAAACTTCTATCGCGGATCTGGACTCTAACCAATCTTCAAAAGATTTGCTATTATAAACATTTACTGTCGTAGAGTTATTTTTCTTGTATATTACTAATTTTAATTCGAGTACGTCACCTTCTAAGAGTTGAATTTCATTTAGACTTTTTGTAAAGTCATAAATAAATTTTGAATCAAAACTTGAAATAGTCTCATCGTTCAGTAATATAAATAAAGTCCAATCATCAGTATAAGATGAGAGGAATTCACTAAGTGAATTAATATTAGACACTGAATCATATTCCCAAAATTTTAATGAAAAAGTAGCCTTTTCAAATACGTCACTAACTATGCATTTAAATTTACTTTTCTCGAAAATGGACTCAAATATGTGGACTAAATTATTCATCTTCACTTCGCAGAAACTCCTTATATACTTTTTCGTTATCAGTCAATATTTGTAAATACATTTGACCACTTTGAGTTTTGCCAGAACTCAAGGTTTTTTTGAAATTTGGGATATCAGTTTTTAATAGAAGGTCTATTGCCTCTGATATTTTTACTTTTTCCCTCATTCTTTTCTTGATATCTGCTTTTGAAATATTGAATGTTTTATCAAAACCAAGCTTTTCAGGAAGGGATCGTATTTTAGCGACGAGTGAATCTATATTAAGAGTTTTATCTTCTGGCTCATAATTGGAAAAAAGCGAATCGATGAAATCTTCTACTTCAAATATTTCATTATTTCTATAATACCCTACAAAACTGTTTCGTAATATTTGATAATCCGAAGGATGCTTTTTTCTTATAGAATTAAATATGCGATTATCGAAATGTTCCATAGACTTCTCCGTATTATAAGAGTCTGTGTGCTTTTCTTCTAACTCCAAAAACTCTCTCCACCAATATTTTGACAAATTTGCATCAAGTACATCTACCTCTTCTTGAATTATACCTTTTTTTAATCTTACAAGAGCTGCTTTAAAGATTTTCTTATCCCAAGGCAAACCGCTCCGTACTGTCAATGAATTTTCGTCTAAAAATTCCGTATGATCAGCTTTGCAAATAATAATGCTCTCTTTTCCTTCAACTTCAATGTAAGCCTGAAATAAACTTCCTTTTAAAATTTCTACTTTCAGTTTTTTACTCTTCAAAGCTTCTTGAGCTTCTTTCTCTTTATTAAGAAGTCGTTTAGCAGCCAATTTTATTGATCGACCACGATCATTGTCTATGACAATATCCTCTAATACATTTCTTATTTCAGATTTAGAGCTAGTAAATAAATATTGCCTTCTTTTTGGACTCTCTGTAATCTCGATCAATAATTTTTCCGTGTATTCTTTTAATGATTCACTATGATCAATCTTCACGTTTTTAATTGAAGAACTAACATGATTTATGTGATTGAGCGATGCGTAAAGAATATTCATATGTTTTTTGAAATTAAAAATAATATATTTAGTAACCAGAGGGTTACATAATTCCATAATATAGCAAATAAAAAACTTTACACACTGTAAAACTTAGATTCAGGCACATTGCATATAGACGGCAAAACACATCAGCCGATATGCAATAGATCACGTAATCACTTTTGTGTTATGGAAAAATAACGTAATATGGAACCTTTTATCTGCTGCTAGGAATGTAAATGCCACTACAAGTAAGATCCTCCGCTCCCGCCAGTCTGGGACTTGGTAGCTTGGTAAACTAAGCCAAAGTCTAAATAATTAAACTTCAAAAGGAAAAGATTTTTTTGTACTCTAGAAATCTGACATCTTAAATACCTGCTGGAAACCCGTGGTTTTGAGACTTGGGAAGGTAAGGCGAACTTAGAATTATTCAGTAGAAATTTCCTTTTCAAAAAAGGGAGTCACCTGATGGGAAAAAATATACTCTTCGATCTTTTCGGTCTCAGTTAAATCCACATATTCCACCAAATGACTTTCACTCACATGTTTCCAAGTTTGGTGATTTTTAGGATGCTCTTTTTTACTGGGTTCTTCACCAACTAGAAAGTATTTGCCTTTATTCTTTTCTTTAAAATCAACGGCTTTAGTAAAAGAAATATAACTGGTTAAATCATGTTCTAAATTATAAAGTCTTTTACTAAAATCAATGGTCTGACCAGAAACCACTACCCCATTTTTACCTAAGAAATTAACAGCTACCGGGGTAACCAATTCACTGAAGTCCTTGGATCTGACCGTCACATTAAGGTTTACATTATGCTCTATTTTAGCATAAAGTTTTGTCTTTACTTCATTTAAAATATCCTGCTCTTTGACACCTAAAATTTCTTGAGAATACTGGAAAATAAACTCTTCAAACACTAATTTAAACGTATCATTGGTAACGTTTAAATCGATGTGCTTGGGTTCTGAGAAATAAACTAAATTATTGGAATAGCTATTTAAATACGAGAAATACGATGCATTAATCCAAGCTGTTTTATGTTCAAAGTTTAATCCCAGTTCTGATTCATTAACTTCGGGATCAATATCATTTTTCAAATGAGTTAAATAACTTTTGAGATGACCATAGCGTTGCGAAGATAAAAATCCTTTGAGCAGCTGTAGTTTCTCTTCTGAGAATTTGAAAATCTTTACCTGCTCATTGAACATAAATAACCCCACACTGATTTTTTCCTGAAAATCAGCGCTCAAGGGTAGATAAAGTATGCTAAAAAAAGACTTCATGAGTGTTCTTAAATGTGCTCTTGGATTAAGGTTCTAAAATGATTCACACAAGATGTATACCATTCCGCATTAAATAGATTATCCCGAATTAATTTTTCAAAAGTGTCCAAATCAATGTTCCACTCTTTAGGAATATCTTCAAGAAGATCAGACAATTCATCCTCACATTTTGCTATGCAAAGGTAAAATTCTGCTACAATGTTATCAACAATTTGTGACAAATTGTTAATCCTACCAAACATAATTTTATATAAATCAGAATAAATAAGAGATTCATTATAACTGATTAGATTAATTCCATACTTCAAATTATTGGTATTGAAAAGGGCTCCGTGATCAAAAACACTAAAATAAAAATGAGCATGTTCTGTCATGTCTACTAGTGAATTAGAATTACCATGATGCCTGTCGTCGTTCGCTAACCAGATATCAAATAGCGCTATTTTAAGTAAGTCTGTTTTATTTTTAATTTTTCTTCGGTAAGCGGCTTTTTTAAAGGAGGGCAGCACCGTATTATCAATTACCAAACTATCTTTTATTAAAAGCGAGCCAAAACATGGTTTCTTAAAATAAGCAGGCTGAATTAAATTTTGAGGCGAATCTGGCACATGTTCTTCAGCTACTTCAATGAAGCATATGGGTGGTGTTTTGAGCTCCCAGCAATCCGCAAACTTTGATCCAATGACCTCATTTACTAATACAGATGGGCTTAATCTACCGTGCTTACAAACCCACTTTTGAAAATCAGCACATGTAACCAGAATAGGCTTGTCCCCGCTATTATATATACGTTCTGATTGGTATAAAGTGCGATGTCTCTGTATCATTGATCAAGTTCACAGAATAAATATATGCAAAAAAATTGCTCCGGCACTTATTTACAGACCATTGCAAAGTTTTCACCTTTTCCTAATCATTGAGTACCTCCTACTCCATTTATTCTGCAATGGATGACTTGGCTAATCAGTAAAATGGATAAATACTTTAAACCAGACTTCAAAGCAAAACAAAGTAGGTTAACTTGGAGCACATATCCCGGTACCGTGCTCGTCTTCTCTAATTAAAAATCTTTTTTTTAAGGATATTAAGGTTTAAAACCTACTATTTGAGGAATTCCTTATGCTACCTGACGTTAACCAGAAAGTGGCCACTCTAAGGGTAATGAGACACCTCAAAACATTGCTTTTGCAGCTATTTCAGAGTGACGGTGCCAGCTGTTTCGGTCAAATTGTGCCAACCGGCCTCAAACTACCGGATATATACTTTTTAACTGCTAGCAACCTAAGCAGCATTACTAATTATATAGAGCGCTGCGATTAAAATATAGTCCTACACTCCAATAAGATACTGTCTATCATCTAAATTTACCTAATCATCCAACTAGTTTAAATACTTGAAAATCTTCTGGTTTTGGCAAAGACGAAAGAAAATATTGAATACTATCTAGATCCTAAAAATGATAAAGACTATCTGCAGGATTTGCTGTTGAACATCAAAGAGGCTCAGGCCGCAGGAAAACAATTAAATTTTAGAATCCTTAAGTCTAAAGATAAAGGCTTTGTCGTAAAGATAGGGGGGCTCTTTGCTTATGTATCCTATTATCATATGCCCTGGCGCTATAATACGGTTGACTATTGGAAAGCAATATCCGGAAGCTTAGTCAATAAAGTGTTTAAAGCCAAAGTTTATCGTTTACAGGAAGATCCCATATGCATACGCTTAGATGCTAAATCACATAAATTTAAAGAAATAGAGCTAAAAGAGCTTAATACATATCGAGGTATCATCTTAAGTAAAAAGAAATCTGGTTTTTTGGTAGATATGGGTTCCCATTTTAATTGGAAACACGGTTCCTTTTTGGGGCACATACACAAGGCCTCCTTAGTGGAACCGGCAAAATATGAGCACGCCAGGGTGGGCAATGCGATAGAAACTACGTTTTGGGGCTATACTAAAGGAGGAAGGCTCATACTTGGCGATGATCGGGATCATACACAATGGCTCACTCCAGAACTGCAAAACTTAGTTGGCACCATTCAACAGGTAAAAGTGATTAAAAGAGCCGATGCTCCGCTTACCTATTCTGTTTTAAATAAGGGTCAGAACTATAAAGCCCATCTACCCATCACAAAGCTTTACTACCCCAACACCAAGGCTTCTGTAAAAAAAACAGTGGCACAATTTAAAGATGGCCAAAGCATCCCATGTCTGGTAGTGAAAATTCAAAAGAGAGCAAAAAACTATTTCGTTCTAAAATTAGTAGCTGACTAACTGTATTAAGTTCCCCCCGTTTGTGTGCTACCTGTCCCAATGTATATAGGCCTTCCACCGCCTACCTATTCCCTGTTCGTGCGCTGCCTGTCCCAATGCATATGGGGAATTGCATCGCGTACCCTTCAACAGCTGGCTAATCTAAATAAGCAAACAAATCCTCAACATCCAAGCCGCAATACGCAGCAAACTCATACACTGTTATAAACTGATGCGGTTCTTTTTTTAGAAACACTCTGATATCTGCCAACAACCTCCTACCATAGCGTTCACTCTTTCCGGTGATACACTGTACATCTTTGGGAAACACACACAAGCGTCGGGTTTTCATAAGCAGTTCAAGCTGTAATCCTACCACAAACCTCCTTAGAAAAAACCAGAATCTTTCGGTATGACTTTCGTAGTACCGAAAAAATTTAACAGTATAAATGAGCATTTAAAGCAAGAAGGTCACTTCGAGTATTGGATTGAGGCCTCAGCCGAAAGCCAATGTATCGAGAAGCCTCGTTAACAATAAACTCCCTAACTTCAAAGACTTCTCGATACAAATTAAGTTTTGCTATCGCTCCACTTAATTCATGAAGTGACAATCCGCTGTCAGTTCGTGCCTGTCACACTGAGCTTGTCGAAGTGCATCTCAAAAATTTTCGGGAGAGCACTTTACTCCCTATCGACTACAAGCTAAATCCTAACCCCTAACCAAAGTGACAACCTGTGTCAGTTCGTGCGATCCCGATATCGGGACAGGGTATTCTCCCTTTGGCGGCGCCAAAAAAAACCCTTCCTCCAGACCTAAATCTGAAAAAAGGGTTTAATACATCAAGAAATCACATAAATGTGATTACGAGTTAGGATCTCTTGGTTTGAAAAAGCGTTTTTGTAAATACTTAAAAAGAACTTTTAAAACCAAAGAAACCACAAAGCTCACACAGGCACCTACACCCGCAAGTACTACTGCTTCAAGCAGCTTGTCGCGTTGCAGGCTGGGAAGGGCTGCGACCACCATTCCACTCAGGATGCCCAGTTTTAAAGATGCAGAGCTACTGTTCATCAGCTGGCTTTCGCTCCGCATCCGGCTCTGCGTCTGCAACCACCGCCTGACTCACAGCAGTAACCACACTTCCGGCAACCACCGCATATCCGGCAAGACTCAGCACCACAGCCGGTAAGGTCACAGGTACAGCGAGCAACGCCGCTCCCCCGCTGACCAGGCTAACCCCTACTGCCCGCAGGATGCGGAAAAACCGCGGGGTGGGTTTTTGATAACGATCTAATAAATTCATGACTGTTATACGTTACGGTTAAATAATTAGTCTCCTGTCGTTCCACCGCATCGCGGTGTACTACCAGTAAGCGTTCTAGAGCCCTTCGAGAATGCAAGCCCTGCCCAATGCCACTAAGCTCAGAAACCGGCGCGATACACCCCTTCAGTTCGCCCAAAGCGTAATTAGCGGGATGCAGCAAGATCATACTGCGTTGCGGCACCCCAACCAATAGGAGGTGATTTCCAAACTTCTTAGAAATACGCGGCTTTACTTCATAACGCCCTTCGGGAATGCAGGATACTTTCCTGTAATTCTCACGCCAGGGCAGCTCGATCGTAAAGCAGACAAACTTCCCGTTTACAAACAGCGCCCCGTTAGTGCCCCGGGCGTAGTAGCTGCGTTGTAGTACCCATTCCATCTTAGGCCGGTTGGTCTACCTGTACCACTGCCATCGCGTTATACGCTCCGTTTTGCAGGGCATACATCTTGCCGTTTACCTCCTGGTAAAACTCAATACTCAGCGCCTGTACCACACTCAGCGTGCTGTCTGCAGTGATACTCACATCCAGATCGGTAGCAGCCACCTCCGTGTTGGTGTAGGGTAAAATGCCGCTAGTCACGGTCTTAAAAAGCGAAGTCTGCGCCTCAAAATCGAGTTCGCTTACCCCGCAGCTCAGCTTGTAATGCGTAGCTCCTGTAGGTGCCGCGATCTGCACCTGTGGATTGTAGGCTTCCAGCACCAGCCCCACGGCTCCGGTAGCCCGGTCGTAGCTCACACTAAAGGGTGCAGCAAGCGTAGTGCTTAACGGACTGTTGGCATTAAAATCAAAGCCGTTTAGAAAAGCCAATTCACCATCGGTCAGGTTACGTTCCCCGCGCTCCGAGGTGGAATCGGTTTTGATGATCGCCAGCAATTGCGTAGTCAATCGGCTCACCACCTTAGGGTCCTTAGCCTGTTGCAACAGTACCTGCATGGAGTTGCGCAACAGTTTGCCGCCTTTCCCGGCACGTCCAAATTCGGCCCCGTTCTCCCGGGTACGTTGAAAGGCAGGATCGGTAGCAATACGTTTGCCATCAACGCCTCCTTTAAAGCGGGCCATATGCCCATCTGCACTTTTGTAAAAGGCAATATCTCCGATAGTGCCTTTCAACTTGATAATTCCAGCTTGTTTAGCCATAGTAAAAAGATTTAAATTAGACCACAAAGAAACATGGCCTACAAGCTGAAAACCAGCAGCATGGTACATCCGTGCCGATTTTGCCGAAAAGGTCACTTTTTGCCGAATCTGCCGGTATTAACAGTGCTTCAAATAGCTTTCGCGAGAAAAATACAAGTATGCAGGTATATAGAGACTACATTATTTGGTCCCGACCTGATAGATAGAAAGATAATTACGGGTACCAATAGCAATACCAGAAAGGTTTGGTTTCTTTTTGGTAAATCGAGTATTTGCTTACAACGTGTAAAAAACCGGCCTATTAAAATCGAAGATTCACGAATACAATAACAACAAAAAGAATGAGTACCTTTTTGGTTCTTTTTTGGTCGATGAAAAAAAAGAATAGAACGTTAGATTGAAAAATCAGATATTCAAACCGCGGTTACGAGGTTGCATAAAATGCCTCAAAGAAAGACTTTTTCAAAGCAAAATCAGCTCAAAAGTAGGGCATCCCCTAGGCAAAAGCATAGCAAAGCCTAGGATAGTGTATGAAGAGTGTATGAAAACGACATTTGAAAAGCCTATTTTTAAGAATTTATTAACAATTACTTAGATATCGAAGTGGCTCGTCCTTAATCCGTCCTAAAATAGCTATACCCATTAATAAATAAATCCTGTTATAGCTATACAAAACTAATTCTTAATTCTAGATAAACGATACCTTAATTAAAAGGGTTTGAAAATCCACGCATAACAAAATACCTTTGTACGGCATAGAAGCCGTATGAACCGACTCCAACAGGAAGATTGGGATGTTGACCCGGATACTAAAAAGTAAGCTTGTAAACCTCTTTTCTGCATGTTGCTGGGGAAGGGGTTTGTTTGTGTTTAATTAGAAAATTTTAGGCTAACCATTGGTCTAATTTTGTTTTTTACTTCTTCCACTTCGGGAATTCGGGCTCTTGCACGTCAGAAGCCCTTTGACAGCATCAGTACATTGATCTATTGAAATTCTCAGGATCTAAATACATTTAACCTTAAAACACCGTATACAAAGTCGTTACTAAGCGCCCCTTAACTCCCGGAGCCGGTAGGGACGACAGCTGTTTGGTGGCACTTACTTTAAAATTAAAAGGGGCTGCCAGTAGCTCTACACCGCTGTGTTTTTTAAGACGGATACCTTGTCCGGATATAATATCTGTATTGGGTATAAAGTCCTGATCAGGCAGGTGCTCGGTTAGGATCACATAGCGATAGGCATATAACTTGTTGACGATGGACGCAATCTCTGCGTTCGAGAGGTGCTGCAATACCTGCCGCAGCAAGGCACAATCGCCCTCGGGCAAAGGGTCATTGGCAAGATCCAGGCTTGCAAAACTGAGCTGCTTGCTTTTAAATAATTCTTTGTTGTGCGCGATCAACTCAGGGACGATATCTACGGCTGTATAGGCTTGGGTATAGGGGACCAACTCCTTCCCGACATTAAAATCTCCACAGCCCAGATCACAGACCACGGGCGGGTTTTCCAAACTTTTAAAAAAAGCAATCACCTCCTCGATATATGGCTGTATTGTCTCTGCATCGTGTGAACCCGCTCCAGAATAAAAGTCGGTATTCCCTCTACCCCACAGCTTTTTGGCATATACCTGCTGCATCGCATCTTTGGTTGGCCAGGGGGTTTTGGAGGGGTTGGTCATTTGGGTAATTAATTGTTTTTATATATTATTTAAAGGCTTGAAAGCTTTAAAGCCCTGCTCTGCGGGTTGTGAGGAAGGGTTTTTACAGTAAAAACTGGTTACTATAAGTTGAGTAAAGATTAAAATTCAGCCTTCGAATGTTCTCAGCGTTGGTTATACGCCTCTGATTAATTTATGCTAGTAAAGTTGAGGTTACTTCCACTATTTACTGGGATTAAAAAATCAAATTACAACTTCATTGATAACATACGTTCATCTAATTTTTTCCAATCAGGCAGATATTTGGAAAGTTCGGACCAAAACTCTTTTGAATGGTTTTTTATTTTAGTGTGTACTAACTCATGTATTAAAACATAGTCTATCAATGACCACGGTAGTTTAATAACATCTATATTAATAATGATATTATTAGATGGGGTACAACTTCCCCAACGCTTCTGTAATTTTTGCAATTTTAATTCATTAAAATCCAGTCCTGTTTCTTTGGACCATTTTAAAAGACGAGGTTTAAATTTTTCGGCTGCCTTTTCTTTAAAAAACTGATTTAAGGATTTGTGAATATCCTCTTGGGTGTAGACTTCAGGTACTGTTATTTTGAACTTAGATTCGTTAAACTCAACAAGGACCTGATTGAATTCATCATTCTGAAAAAGTTGAGTATAGTATCTTCTACCTAAATATTGAATTCTTGAACCGGTAACAATATCGCCATCCTCAATAGTTTCCACCAAATTCAATTTTTCGATGATCCATTTTGCTTTTTTAAGAATCAATCGTTGGGCTTTTTCAATAGAAACAGGTTCTCCTTTAAGCACCACGCCGTTACCTCGCTCTACCGTGATGTAATGCGATTTAAGTCCATTCTTTTCTTGAATGGTATACTCTATCGTTTTATTTCCGTACAGTACTTTATGCATCTTTATTCTTAATCAAAATATCCAACACATCTTTAGCTTTTTGCTTGGCTTCAATAGTATCCAATTTACTTCTTAGGTAGCGTTTTATCTTATTTTCAATATCTTTTTTTACCCGACTTTTATCCGCCCATCCCACAATGCTTAATTCACCCGAAATAAGGTCGTAAAGCGTATGTGTAGCATCTTCAGCTGCTTCATCAAATATAGTTTTCATTGAATTGTACACGGCTTTCTTTTGGTCGGTCGTAAAGCCTTTGCTCTTACTTTCTTCTTGTTCTTCCACAATTTCATCCACCAAGCCTGCATAAGCCAACAATAACTGCGTTTCGGTGATTCGTTGTTCTTTCCTTTGTTTTAGCAATTCTTCCAACCGTTGAGCCAAGGGTTTAAAGAAGTCTGGGTTTTTATCTAATCCTACTTTAATCGTATGCTTTAAATTATTTCGCATCTTCAGCTCCTTGGTTGAGGGTGAAGCATTCAGCATTTCTTCTTTAAACTTTTCTTTATCAATTATCGAGATAGGCTCCTCTAATAAATTCTCTACTCCTTTAGAATGTAAATGTGCATCTATCATTGTTTGCAACATCTTGCTTTCGTCTTTGCTTACCTTTAAATCTTCATCATCTGGATAAGCATTCCTGGCACGAAGTTTTATTTCATTATAAAGCTTAAAATCATCTTCATACTTCATTGCCTTGGTGTTCGGTAACACAATGTGAATGGACTTGTTGAATTCTTTCAATAGTACCTTGAACTCATCTCGTTTATCCAAGGGTTCAATATACCGCAAAGCAGCATCTATATACTTCTCACGCTCGTAATTTCGGTCAATACGCATTGGTTTGAAGAAATCGACCAACTTGGTGTGATTAATTTTTAATCTTGGTAATTCTTCGGCTAAATTTTTTAAAATATCATCAGGTCTCAAATCACCGCTAAATATTTCCATAGCTTGAATAAGAAAGGAAGATATCCCGCAATAATCTATAATATAGCCTGCATCTTTTCCTTTTCGGGAACGGTTTACCCTGGCAATTGCTTGTAGTAAATTATGTTCTTTTAAAGCTTTATCTAGATACAAAACACTGGCAATTGGCGCATCATATCCTGTTAATAACATATCACTTACGATTAAGAAAGCGGTGTTATCATTTTTCTTTTTACCTGATTTTTCTTTCTCATCTTCATTACCAAACGGAAGCTTATAATCTTCTGTAACCGTTTTCACCGCCTCGGGTGGCGTTACCCAAATCGGTTCTGGATTATCAGGATGCTGTTTATTATATTCTACCGCGGAGTAATATTCTTTAGCAATATCATCGGTTTTTGGTGAGCTTAAACTGATAACAACTTTAGATTTAAACTGATGAAAACCTTCGTTTTCTAACTCCTTAAAAATCTTTTGGTATTTGATAGCGGCTTCGCGGCCTGCGGTAACCAACATTGCTTTATGACCGTCACTATATATTTTGTCTCGGTAATGGTTGATAATATGCTTTGCAACATCTCGCATTCTACTGTAAGACAATTGATATTTCCTTAAAGCAGCTCTTTTTAAGACATCCTTCTTTTCTTCAGTAGCGTCTTTAAACTGTTCATCAAACTCTTTATCCAGTTCTTTTTTTTTTACATCCAATTGAGCGATGCCTTCATCATAAAACAACTCTTTGGTTGCTCCATCAGCAACCGATTCTTTTATGGTGTACACATCGATATATTCACCTCCATAAAATTCGCCCAAGGTACTTTTATCTTCTTTAGATATTGGTGTTCCCGTGAATGCTACAAATTTGGCGTGCGGTAAAATAGTTCGCATAAAAGCCGCAAGAAAACCGTAATGACTTCGATGTGCTTCATCTACCAACACATAAAGATTCTTTTTATCTGATAAATGTTGTAATTCAATTTCTTCTTTTGCAATGGCTACCCATTTCCCTTCTTGTAATTCTTTAGTGATTTTAACGAGTATGTTATTCTCAGCATCTATTCTTTTTTCGATTCTGAAATTTTCACTTTCTTCAATTTCGGTTTGGTCTTGGGTTGAGTTATTTTCAGTGTCGGTTTCCTGAAATTTCTGAAGCGTGGTGGTAATTATTTTTCCATAGTTATTACTTAAAAGCGTATCTAAATGCGCTACTGATGAAGCCTGAGTCACATTTTTAAATCCTATATTCTGAAATGTGGTGGTAATTTGTCTATCTAAATCTTTACGGTCGGTCATCACCATTACCGTTGGATTATCAAACCCATATTCGGGTGCCATTAACTTTCTAGCTACATAAGCCATTGTAATTGATTTACCAGAACCTTGGGTATGCCACACTACACCACCACGGTCTTCTTGTAAGCGTAGTATCGTTTTATTGGTCGCTCGCAACTGCTGATACCTTGGGAGTTTTTTTATGATTTGACCTTGGTCATTTTCAAAAATCACAAAGTGCCTTATAATATCTAATAAGCGTTCTTTATTGAAAATAGAGTACAATAAGATATCTTGCCTACTTGGATGCTCACCAATGAAGCTTAAATCTTCTTCTTGATGAGGTTTATAAACCGAATAAAATTGTTTTGGTGCATTAATAGCACCGTATTTACCGCCAACCTGCCAAATACCAATCATTAACTGATTAAAATGAAACAGCTTTTCGGAATTTTCCTGATAGTGTTTTAAATCACTATACGCCGTTTCCCAAGCGTTCTGAGCAGTTGGTGATTTACATTCAATAAGAGCTATTGGCAAACCGTTAATGTACACCATAATATCGGGTTCAGAATTCCAGGATTTACCTTTAAATTTCATCTGGCTTATTGCCTGAAACTCGTTGTTAGCTATACACTCATAATCGATAAAATGAACAGGATGATAATCTTCTGCACCGTTTATTTTTTGTTTTACACTCAGCTTTGCACCCCGCAGGTATTCCCAAATTTCTTGATTGATTTCTATTAATGAAGTACCTGTAATAGAAGTAATGCTATGATAAGCTTTTTGAAGGTTATTCTCGTTAATCCAAGGATTTAAGCGTTTGATAGCTGCCAATAGTTGCTCCTTAAAAATAACTTCAGCAATATCTTTACGGGTATCTAATTGAGTGGCTTTACCGCTAACATAACCCATACGCTCCAAAAGTTGTAAGGCTGGTAACTCACTGTATTGATATTCTGGTTGGGTAGCATCACTCATAAGCTTAGGCTTTTATTAAATTAGTTACCCGTATTTTACCCGTTAACAACTGCTGCATTAAGCCTTTTTTAAGTTGTTGATAGGCTTGTTTTTTATCTTTTTGGGTTTGAAGTTTAGCATCAACTTTACCAAGAATTTCAGCGATTTCCTTTTGTTCTTTTAAACAAGGTATAATACATTTAATTTTACCCAACTCTCCTAAATACACACCAGCTTGAGCTGAGGCATTTGAAAGTCTATTAAGTTCTTTAGTGAAATATTCAGACTGAAAAAAATATTTAAAGTATAAAGCATTACAATCATCTTTAAGCCTTACATATCCAACACTTCTTTGAAACGTATAATTTTCAGAATAATTTTTTATTAATGCTACTCTGCCAATTGTGCCTACTAGAGTTATTAAAATATCACCATTTTTTAACCTAAAGTTTTTATGAATCTTATTAAATTCAACAGTAGAAATTCTTCTACAATCATCTGGTATTAAGACCCTATTACCTTTAACATCTTTAGCACTCAAAAGCGGGATTCCTTTATCTACATTTTTATGCGTGGAGTGTGTTCCATCTTTAATTAATAAGGAAGCTTTTCTCAAGGGTTTCACCTCCCAACTTTTAGGGATTTTACCAAGGGGGGAATCTTTAAACTCGGTATGCCCCATGCCTTTGGTGAGCAGGCGTTGCATCAAGCCTTTTTTCAACTCTTCAGTAGCTTTAATTTGCTGGTCAATCACCGCTATTTTCTCATCTACCGTACTTAAAATATCGGCTATTTTTTGTTGTTCTGGGAGTGGTGGGAGTGGGATTTTACACTTATTTAAATCGCCTAAATTAATCTTAATAGGAAACGCAACGTGAATAATTTTTTTCCAAAGTTCCTTTTTAAAATAATAGCTATTGATGTATTGAGCTAAATATCTTGAATTAATATTATCTTTACATTTGAAAAGAGCAAGGCTTACATAAAAAGATGCTTTTACATCCCAATCAATATATTTGGCGGTTCCTACATTACCAATTCTAGTCATTAAAACATCGCCTTTTTCTAGTTTAACACGTTTATTTTCCTTTTCAAAAACCTCTTCAGAAATAAACTTTGTTTTTGAGAAATTATCTGCAACAACGTGTTCTACACTATAAAACGGGATTCCTGTTTCACAGTATTTAGGAGTTTGATGAGTTCCATCATAAATTTTTGCAATATCTTTTAGTTCAACAAATCCCCAACTTTTCGGTAAATTTTCTTTAATAGAATCAACTAAATTCATATCCCCATCTCCTTTAAAAAACTACTTAGTTTTTGGTCAATTTCGGCTTCCTGTTGTTCTAAATCGGCTATGGTTTGTTTTACCGCTAAAATATCTACTTCAGGTTCAGGTTCAGTGGTGTCGATATACCGTGAAATATTAAGGTTAAAATCGTTTTCTTTTATTTCAGATAAAGCTACCACCCGCATATATTTATCAACTTCAGTATACCCATCATAAGCATTTACAATTTTCTGTACGTGGTTTTCCAGTAACTGGTTTTGGTTTTTACCTTCCTTAAAATAGTTACTCGCATCGATAATCGCTACTTTGTTTTGTTGCGCTTCGGTTTTGTTTTTATTGATAATCCAGATGGATGCAGGAATACCCGTGTTGTAAAATAATTTTGACGGTAAACCTACAATACCTTCTACCAAATCGGCTTGCAACAAAGCTTTACGTATTTTACCTTCAGTAGAACCTCTAAACAAGGTACCGTGAGGTAATACCACACCCGCTTTACCATCTTCTTTTAACACCGAAATCATATGTTGTAAAAACGCCAAATCGGCATAACCTCGTGGTGGAATACCGTATTGAAAACGCCCATAAGGGTCGGTTACCTGCGTATTGTATTTTGGGGTTACTTTTTTCTCTTTCCCGTTTTTATCGAGTTTTACTTCCACATTAGTTTCCGCAGGTGTCCACCATTCGCCTTGCGAAAATGGCGGGTTGGCAATCACCCTATCAAACAACATTAACTCATTATTCTCGATATGTTTTGGAGAAACGAGGGTATCGCCTTTTTGTAAATCGGCATCGGTAAAATTATGTAATAACATATTTAATTTACCAATCGCCCAAGTGCTTAAGTTCTTTTCTTGACCATACAAAGACACATTGATGTTTTTACCAATTTTACCTTCAGGTTGTTCTGCGATGTAATTAGCGGCTTCAATAAGCATCCCGCCGCTCCCCATTGTTGGGTCGTAAATACGTTGCTTAGGTTCAGGTTTTATGAGTTGAACAATGAGCTGCACCACACCACGTGGGGTATAGAATTCGCCCCCTTTTTTACCCGCATCATCGGCAAATTGTTTTATCAAATATTCATAAGCATCCCCCAGAATATGTGGAGATTCTAAGTCGGCATTACGCAGCGAATATTGATTAAAATGACTTAGTAAACGCTTAATTACATCGTCAGAGAGTTTATCTTTATCACCAAATTTGGTGGTGGTCAACACACCTTCTAAAGAGGTGTTTTCACGTTCTATGGCTGCGAAAGCTTTATCAAGTTCAACGCCAATATTTTCGGTTATTTTGGTCAGGTATTCCCAACGAGCTTCAGGTGGAAAATTGAAGTAGGCATCCTCTTCCGCATCTTCACGAGAGCTGCCGTCTTCTTCCATCAAGAGTTCAACTTCTTCTTCAAACGTATCGTTGGTTCTTTTCAGAAACAATAATCCGAAGATGTAATTTTTAAAATCTGATGAATCAATTGACCCACGTAATATATTAGCCGATTCCCATAACCAAGATTCGAGCGTATCTAGCTTTAAGTTCATGTATTTTATTTGTTCTAATACGTTAAGAAATTTATGTGTAATATAACAACTTCTACTCTCGTTCTACCACTACAGGCAACCTAACCCCTACTTTAAATATATTTATATAATCAGGTATTGGGACATGTTTTAAATTACTGGCCGTGATTTCCTCTAAGCCCGTCTCTTGATCAGGATATATAATTAAACAGTCTATCAGTTTATTATAATCCTTATCGCCGTAAAGTGTGTCATATACTTTTTTCAGCCGGGCATACCCACTCACCTGCCGCATATCTTGGCTGTCAATTCCGTTTGAATAAGCGAGTTTATATTTGGCATCAATGACCATCTTAAGCGTCTCTGTATTTAGTAAATAGTCAAGCTCATTACCTTTGTGGGTTACGTGATATTTAACCTTGCTCTTAAATCTGTCTTTAAGCAAGCTTAGGGTATAAAGCTCAAAAAGCTTACTCATATCAATCCAAAAAGGTGGAATTTCTACTTTGTCTTTTGTTTGAGATTTAATGTTATAGCCGTAACGCTGAATGATGTATCTGGCTAAACGTATAGCCTCATCATTTTCTTTAAATAGACTCCCTGATTTTCGTTGAGGAACCTCATGAAGCCCCACTTGCGTATCAACCTGGCTAAAAGCAGGGTTGATATAATTATACAAATCCTTTAACCCCTCAGCATTGGTAATTTTGTTGAAATTCGGCAAATAGGTTTTTGATAATTGAAACGCTTTATTGAGTAATTTGTTTTTGGGAGTATTCACTCCAAACTCTTCAAATTGACAGTAGGTACGTGTATTTTTTGCCTGAGCCAGATTATGTTTAATGGTCTTTGATACCAGCACTTTACCTTTGACGCTGCTTTGCAGATTATGCTCCACTTTATAATACGACTTCTTCAGTCCTTTTTTAACGATGCGTTTTAATACTCCTAAAAATTCAATTATCAAAAAAGGGGTCAAAAAGTCCTGATGCTGTTCAATTTCAATCTTTGGCTCCTCCCATTTGACCTCAACAAGCTCCTTTATTTCCTGAGTAACCTCGGGATGCTTCATGCAATGCAGTAGCATTTTTAAGTAGTCGGTCTGGTTTGCTTTATTATTAATCTTTGGAGTTATCTGTATAGGTAGTTTATTTGGTATTACCCAATCAACTCCAATGTAGTAATTGGTTTTAATAGCATAGGTTCCCAACTCCCGATCAATACAATTGATTATATAACAATGTTCCAATTGCTCGCTGTTACCGTGCGTTTTCTTGAAGCTTTTAGAAAAGAATTTCCCTTCTTCTACCTTAAGAAACTTATGTGTAACAGGGACGTCCCTATTAAAACCTTCGTGTTCTGAGAATTGAAGCATTATACAATTTGAAGCTTGTTGATGAATGCTCTGGCATCTTCCTGTAAGATACCATCTTTTACATATTCAAGAAGGATGGGTTTGATCTCATATTGCAAACGCAATTCTAGTTCTTTGATCTGTGCTTCCTCTTTACCATTCTTAAGAAGAAAATAACTGTGTCCTAGCTGAATATCTTTGTAGTCAAAGTCTGAAATTAGGTATTCTGAATTCTGCTTCTTTCCTGCCTCTAATTTTATAAAAAGTTCAGACACTTTATTGAATAAGTCCTTCGCCTTAACATTATCAATTACACTTTCGTCCGGTAATACATCTACAAAAGCAAAACGCCTGCGGATGGCATAATCAATATGACCTACACTACGGTCAGCAGTATTCATCGTACCAATGATGTATAAATTAGGTGGAATCATAATCTGATTATTATCGTCAATCGCATACATACTTTCTACTGCTTCCCCCCTATATTCTAAAGCATAGATAAGTTCTCCCAATACACTCGGGAGGTTTGCGCGGTTGATTTCGTCGATGATGAGGACGTAGTTTGCATTTTTATTATTTGCAGCATTTTCAGCAAACTTCGCTAATAACTTATTTTCGGTTATATATTCAACCTGTCCATTTTCATTAGTCTTTACAGATATTCCTCTAACAAAATCTTCATAAGAATAGGATGGGTGGAATTGTATGAGCTTTCGACATTCTGATTCTCGTAGTTCTCCCTGTTCGCCGGTTAATTGTTTAGCAAGTTCTTTAGCTAAATAGGTTTTCCCCGTACCCGGAGGGCCTTGAAGAATGATTTGTTTTTTGTAATCTAGTAAATCATTCATCTCCTTTATATCTTCCATTTTATAAAAATCTTTTACTAAACTGTCAATTTTTCGTTTTACCACTTCTTTTTGAATATTTCTAATCCCAGCCTGTAATTTATACTCAAAGGGTACAGATATATTAATCCATATTATACTTTCATATATATCCAACCAATCCTCAAAAGGTATCTGGTATTTTTCAAAATTATTTCTATATTTTTTTTCGGATGATGTAACAGATATTGGGGGTCCTTTTACAATAGCTATCGCTTTTGTATCATATCCATTCATAATTAGTACACGATCTCCTACTCTATATTTATTATCTGAAACTCCAAGTATTATGTTTTCAGATTTTAACCAGTCATAATATATAGGTGTATTACTGCCCCAATTACAACCTAATTTTATATAATTCATTATTTATATTATTGATTTGCAACAAAATAATTAAAACTTAAAACTACGAGTAATACACCAATTATTACTGAGGAATATCGTAATCTACCTAGCAAGTGTATAATTATACATAATACCTAAGAATTTTTAGTATACTTACAGCCTTAAAAAATATGAATCCTATTTATGAGTTATGGTTACCATCACGATTCTTTTGCTAAAGGACAAGCCTTTGAAGATTATGTGCAAAAACGCTTATTCCCTGAAAAAGATTATGAACTATTACATCAGACCAACTCATTTGATCAAAACAGTCAGCGCTATGTAGGAGATAGCCGTTTACCCGACTTTAGATTTAAACATATTCTTACGGGTAATGAGTTTCATATTGAGGCTAAATACCGTACTAGACCTTTTCAGGATGCATATGACATTTTGAGTGAGACTCAGGTAGAAACATTTAAAAGTGTCCACACTCCTCAAATACCGGTATATATCGTCTTGGGTTATGGTGGTAGCGCCAATTGGCCTGACTATGTGAGTTTGATTCCTTATGCCATTTATAAAGAACAAAGCATTCCCGTTCCTGTAGCTTACCAACATAGAATTAATCGCAGCAGCGTAAACATAGATCTTATTCATACGGCTGCGCAACCCACCGAGAAAACACCTAAGACTCCTGTATCTTCAGAAAGTATTACCTCTGAAACTCCTGCTACCCCTATACCGCCTAAACCACGAAATGGCGCTTTAAAATACTGGATAAGCGGTATTGCTGCATTACTAATTCTTGCTCTTTTTGCGGTTGGTTTTAGCAACACCAGTACCACACCACAGGAGCAACTGCAAGAGCGTATTGCTACCTATTACCGGTTAAGCGATGCCAATGACTTAACAGCCCTTGTTGATTACATTTCGCCCGAAATGGAGTACTGGTATGGGATTAAAAACCCGAGTCCGCAGGAAGTTATAGACAACATCAAGACCTATCGTAAGCAATATCCCTATTCTGAAACTACGATAGACTGGGACCGTTTTAGCATCACCCCCCAAAGCAACGGGGAGTTTTATGCTACCTATCCGCTAGAATACAAAGTGAAATCTAAAGCAAACGCGCCCTGGCGTTCCTACGACTTAAAACTCATTACCGTTTGGGACCAGGAATACAGACTGGTGAGTATACAGGAGGTAAAATAGAAATCTAGCCGCAATGAATCACCTCTTTATCTGTTCCGCAAATAAACAACGTTCTAAAACGGCCGAGGATTATTTTGCAGCGCACTATCCTAATCTCAAAATCCAAAGTGCAGGAACCAATCTGCGTTTATGCCGGCAGGAAGGCACTACCCCACTTAGCGAAGACCTGTTGCAGTGGGCAGATTGTATCTGGGTGATGGAGTCGCGGCATCGGGATCACATCAAAAAAAGCTTCGGTTCCAACTACTACGCTAAAATCACCGTCCTCCACATCCCCGATCATTATCCTTATTACGACCCGGAGCTGCTTCAGTTGCTTGAAAAACGCGTTAGCCTTTGAGTTTACTGTGATTTAAAAGGATTTTTATCTAAACGTAAAGCCAAAGAAATAAACGGATTGATACGGTAATAGCCCTCATGAAGATCATCAAAACTCAATGTATTATCTAGCGTTTGACCCGGTACAAACTGAGCATCAAGCTTATCCTGTTTATGCAACGCCAGTCCTGCTGTAAGTATAAAATTCTGTCCAATTCCTAAGGATGCCCCGCCAAATACAGAAATATTATCAAGGTCAAAACCTAATCCTGCTGTGGGACCAAAGGCAAAGTCATTCCCAAACTTGGCATAGGTAAACATAACACTGGGTACGAGATCCATAGTTTTTTGTCCACCGTCCTCAACAATGCTAATCGTACCATCACTGTCTAGGCTTCGGTAAAGTGTATTATTACTTAAAAAGATAGCATTAAAACCAATGGTGGTCGCCCAGCTGAAATCTGATTGACTCATTAAAATAAATTCTAAGGTTTCGGTTGATCCATCACTGGTATCTGTAACCAAGACTTCAAAGCTGTATTTCGTATTGTCTTTAAACTTTAGAGTGGTTTGGTAAACCGAATTTCCACCAACAGTTACAAAACCCGCAGCTCCCGAAGGATCAGGAATAGATAAACTGCCTAACAGATTGGTTTCCTTTGTCATTTTTATGGCATACGTAAAGCCACCTTCAGGTTTAAACTGGATAGTTTGTTCCCCTCGGGAAACCAACTGTTCCTGAACAAGTATAGGTTGGCTAAAATCTATAACAATGTCCTGAGCAACTACAAAACAGGTAAACAACAAGAAAATTGAGGTAATAGTGGTTTTCATGGGAATAGGTTTAAGGTTTTGATAAAACTAACCTTCCTTTTCACCTCATAAAATACCGTATATCAGGTATTTTAATTAAAATTCGTTGTGAATTAAAAGCACTATTACCTAAAGTAGATTATCCGCATTAGAAAAATACCAAGTATCAGGGATTGTTAAAGAATGTATAAATCCCGTTCTTTAAAGTCATTAAACAACTAACCTTCAACTTGCTGTATTATGAAGAAAATTAAGATCTTAGGTGCGTTTCTCTTGGGGATTAGTCTTTCGCTTCAAGCGCAGGTCACTCTAGAACAACCCAAGCAACCGGTAACTCGCGCAGCCTTTAATAAACTGGTCTCGCAAAACTTTAGTTATTTGCTTTTAAGTGAAAACAGTCCGCAACAAGGTATTAGTGCTACATTAAACGACAAAGGCAGTAATTTAAAAATCAATGGACTCCTCTATTCCGGTGCTTTGGGTATATTTACCATGGAAGCCGATCTGGGCAGTACAAATGGTGTGTATTTCTTTGATCAGGAAAAGGGAGGCAGTCAGGCCAAAATTTCCTTTAACTTTTACCGCAGCTTACTCTCACTTTCAAAATACAATAGCGCTGACGCATTAAATACCACCACAAACCGTCTTGCCTTAGTAGAATTGATTATTGATGCTAAAAGTAAATATGATACCTATTACAAGTTGCTTAGTGACCAAAACGTGCTGAACACTGATTATAGTCAACTTAAAACAGCGCTTATTGCATCACGGTCTGAGGTCATTCAAAAACTCCAAGAACTAAGCGCCCGATATATAAATGAAGAGCAACCGGTTGATCTTACCACCTTACCTACCCGAAGTATTGATACAAAATCTATGATACTTCCTAAGTCAGAAGCGCTAGCTTTTGAAGCAGATTCAATTACCTATACCCTAAAAGCTACAGGGTACAACTTGAGCGAACTGCTTTCAGCCTTCAGAGCTAGTGAGCACTACATATTAGAGCAACTGGAAGATGACCTTATTGATCTTGAGCTTAAAAATGCGGAGTCCCAATGGGGAGCTATGCACAATACGTTTTTTAGCCTTACCGGTTTTTATGAGCGGGAAAGTTTTAGACGCTTTACCTTGAACCGTACGCAAAGTTTTAGCGATATGTTTGACGACACTAAAGGAGATCTTTTTGGTCTTACCGCCTCCATCAATTACAACTACGAACGCAAAAAGGAATGTGGTTCCTGTATTCGGCCTTATCGTTTTTTTATAAAAGGCGCAGCTACAGTGGGTAGAGCTTCAAACCGTTCTAGTTTTGCCAACAGTACATTAAATTTTACAGATGCACTGGGTACAGATGTCAACGGCAATCCCATTGTATTTACTAAAGAGGATGCGGCTTTTATAGGAGATACGAGTTATGAATATGCGCCTAATGCTACTTTTCAAATAGAGGCTTATTATTATCCTTTTAAGCTTCCGGTAGGCTTCTTTGGACGCTTGGGCTATAGTTATGTCAATTTTGGTCGTCTTAAAAACATCAAGGATATTGAACTTACCCCTATGCGGCTCGGGCTTTTATTCAACCTCAAGAATAAAGAAGAGAATAAGCCCATTGTTACCGTTCAAACCTTTCTAGACCGAACCGATTTAAGCTTGAGTCCAAACGGCAGGGACAACGATCTTCGCTTTGGTCTTGGCGTAGGCTTACCCATCAACATACGCTAAACTGATCATTAAAAAACCCGCTAAGTCCATAGCGGGTTTCTTTGATTTATGTGTTGACTATTATTAATCTAAATAATTAAAGCTTGCGGTATAAAAATCTACCGCCCCATCGTGCTCATAATTTGTTGCTTTAATGGTAGCTTGGGTGGGATAGTTGAGGTCGTTGTAGGTATAGTCAACCTTGATGTCGTATAAGGGCTCCCCGTTTTCATCAAAATATACCACTTGTGAAGGATTGTTATTAAACAAGAGCGCTCGTGCTTTAACCACTTCTGAAGCCTGCGGGGTCATGGTTAAATGAAGTTGCACGCCGTCGAGCACGTCTATGATGCCTGCAGCTTTCAAGGTATGGAAATACGGGTTAGGTGCATCATCATAGGTAACCACGGCCATATACTCCTTATCTATAGTTGCGCCGGTAGTAGGATCATAGTCTTCACTATAAAAAGCAATACGTTTAGGATTTCCGTTAGTATCATACTCCCGTACTTCCCCCACTTCAAAGGCATTATAAGGCGACTGATACAGTTCTTCAATATCTAAATTATCGCTCTCACCGGTCACATTAACCAAGTCATCATTTTCGTAAATAAAGTAATCGGTATCCTCCCCGTTAGACACTTCGGTCAATCGGGTATTGGCGTCATAACTTAAAAATAAGGTCGTACGGTCTGAAGCGTCTGCGGTTGAGGTTACGATCGCCGAGGTAATGTATTGCGCCTCTACCTCCCCGTTCACTTCTTCAAATTCGTCTGACGCAGAATCAGAACAGGATAATGTGGTTAAGGCTGTTACAGTTAGTAAAGTGAAGTACTGTTTTCTCATAATAGGTTTGGTATTCATTTCTTTTGGTTAAGCAGACAAACCTAAACTTCTCCGCGCTATCTGTTTTACAGAATTCAGTACTTTCTGAAAAAAAGGGGATTTTTCCTGTAGATGGTAGGAGTTGGCAATGGCAGTTGCAGTTGGCAATCACAGTAAGCAGTGAGCTATTGCTATTGTTATTTCTTATTTATTATTCCACATTGAAGTACAAAGTAAGAAGTACAAAATACGAATATGCAACGCCCTGTCACTTCGAGCGCAGTCGAGAAGCTTTCGGGAGAGAAGCCTAGCTGATGAGATGCTGAAACACTCCCGATAGCTATCGGGACAGCAAGACAGATCGTATTAAAAAGTGTTGCACTCACGCATACCCGAAGGGTCAACGAAATTAGAATCCCTCGGTTCAGAATAGACGTAGGCAGCTCCGAAGGACAGGAGCGGTAGCGACGCGGAGCTGACAAGGCGGTTTTCGCGATAGCGAAAAATTCCTAAGCGAGGGGCTCTTTTCTTTTGTTACTTTTCTTTGGAGAAGCAAAGAAAAGTAAAGAACATGATTTTTAAAGAAAACTCATCATACCGACCATAAGAACTTAACGCAATACAATCTAAACCCACAAACACCATTTTACCAAAAAAAACAATTCCTTTCCTCCCAAGACTTCGGGAGAAAAAAAGCTTGGGGATGAGGTGAACCCATGCTTTAGCTTCAGAAACTAGCGAAACCCGATTTCTTTAAACATCTTTGCACCTGCTTTTATAACTGAAGTAATTCTGAAAACGCTAATGAACACCCCCACAAGCCATACCGCCTGTCCCGATTGTCAAGGTCTCGGAAAACAAAACCGCGGACTCTCAAAACGTGCCAAGCAGCGGTATCAAAAGGCTTTGGAGGTGTATCAAAGGTTTCCTGATAATTCCAAGCCGGTAAAACCCAAAGCGCATTTGCAGGTGTGTCCTACCTGCTCAGGAAGCGGACTCCTCCCTGCGCTACAACCACCAAAACCAGATATCACACGCTTTCCGCACGTAGGGATCATTGGGGGTGGTATTGGGGGAACAGCGCTGGCAGTGGCTTGTTTGCACCGGGGAATTCCGTTTACGTTATACGAGCGGGATACCGACTTTGCAGCACGCGCACAGGGTTACGGACTTACCCTGCAACAGGCGCATACGGCGGTAAAAGGCTTTGGAATAGACACGCTGCAACAGGGCATTGTGTCTACCCGGCATATCGCGCATACACCAGACGGTAAGATCTTGGGCGAATGGGGCATGCGCAAATGGGACACCCAAACCAACGCAACGCCTAAACGAACCAACATTCATATTGCCCGGCAAAACCTGCGCCAGGCCTTATTGAACCAACTTTCGGGTGCTGACGCGATACGCTGGGGACATCAGCTTAACGGGTTTGATCTAACGGAAACAGGTATCCAACTTAAGTTTGACAACCAAGGAAACACCACCACAGCACAGGCCGATCTGTTGGTAGGTGCCGATGGTATTCGCAGCAGCGTACGCGAGTTATTGTTTGAGCAAGAGCCCTATCCCTTACGCTATCTCGATTGTATCGTGATCCTGGGAATCTGTGCGTTAAGCGATCTGCAGAATGCTGCTCACGAGTTACTGGATCAAAAAACCGTATTTCAAACCGCCAATGGGAATGAGCGTATGTATATGATGCCTTATGATCACGAGCATATGATGTGGCAGTTCAGTTATCCGCTAGCGGAAGCCGAAGCTAAAAGCTTAAGTGCTCAAGGTGCTGAAGCTTTAAAAAAGGAGGTACAAAAGCGCACCGACTGGCATGCGCCTATTCCCCAGATCATCAAAGCCACACCGGCTGCTTTGATCTCGGGCTATCCGGTATATGACCGCGCTTTATTGACTCCGCAAGCATTTACCTCTTGTGGTCCGGTAAGCCTGTTGGGCGACGCCGCCCATCCTATGAGTCCGTTTAAAGGTCAGGGTGCCAACCAAGCCCTGCTGGATGCGCTGGCACTCGCCCGACGTATCACCAAAGTGTGTAAACCCGATACTTCGTGGAAGCAGACCAAGCTCCGCAAAAAGATCTTAACGCCCTTCGAAACCGAAATGCTTGACCGCAGCGCCACTAAAGTCAAAGCCTCTGCCCGCGCCGCCCGCGTATTGCATTCTGACCAGGTCCTTCAAGAACGCGACGGCCCTCGAGGGGGAGGGAAACAGTAGCAGGTGGCAGTGGGCAGTCGCAGTTTTCAGTTAGCAGTTGCAGTGGGCGATTTACTATTTCTGATTTATTATTCCGCATTAAAGTACAAAGTCAGAAGTACAAAATTCAAATAAATAATGCTTTGTCACTTCAAGCGAATCCCGAAAGTCTCCGGGAGAGAAGCCTGGGTGATGAGATGCTGAAACACGTTCAGCATGACAGCGTGTATTAAAAGTGTTACACTTATCCATACCCGAAGGGTTTTCTTTCTATTTCTTCAGTATAGCGAGAAGTACCCGTTAAAAATTTTCGAAGCCTTGGAGAAAATTTAGGGGACT
>CESC01017039.1_pt1 | contig 34299 bp, 23 predicted proteins | sample 531131 | NCBI WGS metagenome assembly CESC01 (sample SAMEA2621295, study PRJEB7988) | marine metagenome | biome: marine biome (ENVO:00000447); feature: mesopelagic zone (ENVO:00000213); material: "saline water (ENVO:00002010), including plankton (ENVO:xxxxxxxx)" | depth 800 m
ATGGCCAACCGCATCGGCATTATGGGCGAAGGCATCGGTCGTTTTGACGAATACCGGGGCATTTATTCGTGGAAGCCACTCGGTCGGTTGGAATTTCTTCTGCGTATCATCCCACTTGCCAATCTTTCGCGCTTTCGCTCGGACGTAGCCGTACTTGTTCTTTTGCTGAACAGCTTCTTCCCGCGTTACGCCATTGATGATCTGATAAATAACGTCCTCACCGCGCAGCTTGACATCGACAAGGCGACCTTCTGCGAGGTCTTGATCGTTGATCACCTCAATCTCGATGAACTCCAGGTTGGATTCGCTGTCTACAATCCCGCAAAGTGAGTTGATTTTATCCAGAACCTTAACTTCACGCTCTTCCTCTTCATCCACTTTCAAGAGGCTGGCTGCCGCCCTCCCAATTGCCGCATCGTCAGCGCGGGATTTGAGGGCTGCAGGGACCGGCAAATTTAGCGCACGCAGCAGAATGCCGTCGTCGCGGCCGACATAGTTGAGCGCAACTCCGAGCGTGGTCGGCCCTTGGTCATCCGAAATCGCCATTAGGGTTCCAGGTCTATGGCGATTTTCGTCATTCTGCCGGATCAGCACGAGACCCGGAGACTGGTGCGCGGCTACAGCACCTAAGACGTCCGGCTCTGTCCGCTTCCGGATTTCAAGGAACCATCCGAAGAAACGGAACAGCGCTTCAATGGGATCGAGCGCTACAATTAGCGTCCAGGCAGCGAGGATAGAAAATAGCTCTACGACCGAGTCGCGGTGAAAGATCCAAGCGAGGACCAGGATTACAAGTGTAAAAATAGTTCGCGGCGCACCGAAGGCCTTCACGCTTCGCTCGATGCCAAGGACCCAAACACGGGTTTCCAAACCTTGCGTGCGCCTGACCATCAGCACGAAAACCGACAGAACAAAACACGCCGTGCAGGCGGTGAACGAAATCCAGATTAATGCAAGTTCGGAAAACTGTGACGGTTCTGCTGCCAAGGCAGCGATCAAAGTGCCACCCGCAACGAACGAATTAGTGGCCACGTCGGCGGGGGGAACGAAGTGAGGGTTTAGGAGTCTACTCCCGAGGAGGAGGCTTGCGGCACCGTTCGCAAACCACAGGATGCTTTCATCTATTGGGAAACCATCCCCCACGACAAAATGCTGAATCCCTGCAAGGATAATGAGATAGAGCAGCGTTGCTGCGACCCTCCCTTTCTTGTCGTTCAATTGAGCCCCCGAGATATCTTCCACCCACCGCACACGTAACACGTGTACCCCGATCTGAGCTTTTAATCCAAGGTTATCTTAACCATTGTGGATTGCCTGCAAGACAAAGGATCGAGTTTCTTCCTCTTTGGCGAGCAGTGTCCCCTATACGGAAGCTGCATTGCAACGTTCAGTGGAGTCTTGAAAGGCAGCGCGAGGCCGGACGCGTCACTTTGCGGAGGGTGCGGGAGGGGCGATTTCGCTGCAGTGGCTAAGATGTATTGTGACGCTCTTGGAGCCGGACATCGCACAAAGCTCTTCAGTTCGCCGCCAGAGCTGACGATGTATAAGCGAAAAGCTGTTTGCGCATGTTTGAAGTCTACTACACCCTGAAGATGACAGCTGTTCAAAAGGTGCAAAGTGCAAAACTACAACTTCGATAACTTGAACGATAAGGAATTTGAAGGTCTAATCAACGACCTCATAGCAAAGCGAGAAGACGTGCGCGTTGATCGCTTCAAGCCCGGAAAAGATAAAGGAGTTGATGGCAGATTTTTCGCTTTCTCAACTGGCGTTGTTATTATTCAAAGTAAGCATTGGGCAAGAAGCTCCTTCGCTACATTGGCGCGAGCATTGAAAAAGGACGAAGCACAAAAAGTCGCCCTCCTCAAGCCAGACAGGTATATCTTCGCCACTTCACAGCCCCTCTCAAAAGCTAACAAGACTGAAATAAGAGGTATCTTTCACCCTTACATCAAGACGGATGAAGATGTAATTGGACAAGAAAACGTCAATGATCTTCTTGATGAGTTTCCCGAAGTTGAGCGGCGTCACTACAAACTTTGGCTGTCAAGTTCAAATGTACTGGAGTGCATGCTTAACTCCGCATTGACCGGACGGAGTGAGGCCAAGAGGGATGCGATAATTGAAGCGGCTAAGACATATGTTGTCACTGAGGCTCATGATTTGGCGATCCGAAAACTAAACGAAATTCATTCCGTCGTAATCACTGGTGAAGCTGGGGTGGGAAAAACGACATTGGCCGATCAGTTAGCGCATCATTATGTAGGACTGGGTTTTGAGTTGTGCGTGATAGAAGACGACCTTTCCGAGGTTGAGGCTGTATACAAGAGTGCTAAGAAGCAGGTTCTGTATTACGACGACTTTCTCGGAAGAAACTATATGTTAGCGATTGAGGGTCGTAAGGACAGTCGAATTCTTGACCTAATGGACCGGATTGAGAAGGACAAAAGTAAACGCTTTATTCTCACATCGCGCACTACGGTTCTTAATCAAGGTAAAATGTGGAGCGATCTGTTTGAAAATCGGAAGTTGGACCGAAGAGAGTTTGAGGTGCAAATTCGGTCCCTCGGCCTGTTGGATAAAGCGAAGATACTGTACAATCTTATCTGGTTCGGGGATATGGGTGAGGAGTTTATTGATCAGATCTATGAAGAAAGCAGGTATCAGGACATCGCTGATCATAAAAACTTCAATCCGCGCTTGATATCCTTTATCACCGATCCACATCGAATTTCCGAATTGAAGCCAGGCGATTACTGGGCTTACATTAAGTCAAAGATGGAGAACCCGCGGGACATCTGGTCAGACGTTTACGATCGGCAGATTGATGATTATGCACGCATTTTAATCAATCTAACCGTCTTGAACGGAGGGAGCATCTCAGAAGTTGATTTGGCCAACGCGTTTAGAGACTGTGCACTGCGGGATGGAATTTCCACACCAAGCAATGTTTCAGATCACTTAGGGCGCACTTTGAAGAGCGCTGTGGGTTCTACTCTAACGCGAAAAATAAACTCAAGATTTGGCACGGTTTCAATAGAACCATTTAATCCGTCTATTTCAGATTTTGTTTTGCCGAAGCTTATAGAAGATCATCATGCACTCTCCGCGTTTCTGCAAACTTTGAAGACCACGAGATCCATTGATAATATCTCCAGCCTATTTGCCAGCGATAGAATATCAAAAAATATCTACACGATTGCAATTCGTGAATTGTGCGCTAAAAATTTGAACTTCGAAGTCGGGTCTCAGAAACCGAACTACTTTTGGCGCCTCGCTTACTTGGCATTTGCGGATGCTGCAAATCCTGGGGTGATACCGGCGGAAGGATATGTTTCTGAGATAGACTGCATGTTGGTGCCGGAATTCTGCTCGGGAAGCAGCATTGTGATGGCTTGCGAAGTCATCGCCAGCCTGATGCAGGACGGGAGAGACAAAATACCCAAAGGGAGCCTGGAGTTTTTAACTTGGGCGATCAGCGAATCTGAATCTCCTGAAGAGTTCGAGAAGACAGGCGTTCTGCTTGAAAGTTTCGAAATTTCTGGGCTTGAAGACGTTAAGGAAATGAAAGATTCACATAGAGAAGCTGCCTTGGCTTATTGGATGGAAAATATAGGTCATCTGATTGATGAGGATGGTGTCTTGATCAACTTTCTGAGCGATGAGGAATACACTGACGCTCAAAATTGGGCGCGCGAATATATCGATCTGAGTTGTAACCATTTGTCCTTATCTGATGATGAAGTGGACAAGATCATGGATGGTATCGACTTTAGTCAGGTGCAGTATGATAACCAAAAAGCGGCATATGAGGGTTATGAAGGGGCAGAGCGGCCAATGCCAGGTTTGAAAGCGGCAGCGCTTCCATCCCCACGAGATGGAGTTGATGACTTGTTTGACCGAAGCTGATGGCAAGGCATCTGGCGACCACCCAAGAGCTGAGAACGTTTTAGTGTCAGTGCGCCACTCGGGGCGTGCTATTCGATTGCAGATCATGGATCACGAATTGAGGCATCAGCCGGCCACGTAGGCGCGCCCTTGTTGGTCTCCGGTCGTGCAATCAGATGAAAATCATATACACTAATTCTGAGTTCAGAAACTTCTTTGTGCGATTGTCTGGAGGGGGGCTAAAATTGACGCGATAAGAGTGATTGGCAAACGATACAGGATCCGAAATTATGGGGCCGAAAGATTTTCACAATGTGTCAAAATTCTGTAGATTTTCGCCGTGGGGATGCAAGTCCACAGTTGGTTTTGCTGGGAGCCTGCCCTGGACGGGAGGAATGGATTGCCAGGCCACAGCGTCCGTTTGCAGGGCAATCTGGTGCCAATCTCCGTAGTCTGTTGGTAGTGCTTAATGGACTTGCCGGCAGGGAGATGTATGGCCTCGCGCCTGATGATTTTCGCACCCAAAATATTGATGATTATACACTCATGAATGCTCATCCCGCCCCCAAATGGCGTGCGCGAGACGAACGAACCACACCTCGGATGACAGAAGTCGAATCTCCAGACAACCTCGTTCGCTTGTCGAGACAACTGCAAGCTGTTCAGGCGAGGATCGTAATTGGTTTGGGACGACCGATGAGCGATGCTGATTTGCATATCACGGGACGTGATAGTGGTCCGATGAGAGCTATCCGCAAACTGAAGCATGATCACGTCGGAGTCAGATTTCTCATAACAGGACATCCGTCACCGCTCGCAATAAATCGGTATGGTCGGGGTGATCGACTGGGGTGGTTTGAGGGAAAAATTTCCATATTTCCGCCAGACTAATCGGAGCCAGCCTTTTATTCCCTGTCGTTCAATACTCACGCTGGAGCATTAGCCCTTAAAGTCCGCTTTGGATGTGCTGCACTGCTGCGTCAGAGGTGCGTTTGAATGTCGGCCAAGGGCTGTTCACTGCCTCACATACGTCACATAAAACCCTTTCAACATGCGATGCTCTTGGAGTCGGTCGCCAAGATTAAACCCTTCTCGTCGCAGCGGCGCTTGGAAAATGTCCAGTCCGCGATCGAGAACTATCTTCCAACCGATGTCGGTCACAATGTCGCGGGCATGAGCTGTGCCCGACGTGTCGAATGCCCAGGTGAAATCTACGCCAGACCCGGTGCAGGCTTCCGTTATACTTTCAAGGAGTTCACGTTGTTTCTGTATGTTCCCTTCATCGGGTCCTGTAACGAGGTGAATGGCAACCTGATCCTCTGGAGCCTTTCGTCGAATGACCATTTCGACCAACTCCATCATGTTGCGGACTTGATAGAAGTACCGAATATACGGGTCAGTCACCACGATCCGTGTGGCACCATCGATGTAGGGACCGAATAGCTTGTCGTAGCTGACACCCTTGCGGTTTTCGGCGAAGACATGGTGCCCCTCTTCGGGCATCAGTTTCTGGGCGGTCTTCGTCTGCACGGAAGTCGTATCGGTAGGCTCGACATCAATCACTTCCGCCTCGGAGTTTTCCTGCGGCCTCGGCTCCGGCGACGATTTCCTGTGATAGAACTCCGGGAACTCCTGTTCTTCGACGGTCTGCACGTGTCGCTTTTCGCCGTCGGAACCCGAGTAATAGAAGTCGACTTCTGGATATGTCGCGTCGATCCTGAACAGCTGGTCTTTAACTCGCTTTCGGCTCTCCATTGCCAATTGAAGCAATTCCTCGACATCCTCGGTACTTTCGCCGCCTGCTGGGAAGATAACTTTCAGCATCCCCGACATGGTTTTGTAGATAGCATCCCGGTCGCGGGTCGAGACTTTTTCACTAACACTAAAATGCTGGTCGGGACGGTTGGAGAAGTCTTCTTGGCGCAGATGGCGCAGGATCTCGGCAAGGTAGTCAACGATGAACCCGTAGCCGTTGGTGAACATCTCGCCACGGATCACATCGATCTCCCAGCCCGGCAAATAGGCGTGTAGGCGATCGATGAAGGCGCTGTCGTGGAACTGCGGGGGTAGGGCCTCGAACAGGTCGCTGTTTTTCAGCATGTAGGGCACATTGTGATCGGTGTTACCGACGAAGGCGAAGCTGGCCTCAGCTCCCATCGGATTGACCCCGCGGGAGAAGGTCTTGTTGGCCATGTAGTTCTTCATAATGTCGACGAGCGCTTTGTTCGCGGTTTTCTCGCGCCCGGCAAATTCATCGAAAGCTACGACATCCCAGTAGCCGACAAGGCCAATCCGTCCGTTGGAGTTGTTCACGAAGAGCTTCGGGATTGTCACTTCGCCCCCGGATATCAGCTGTCCGTGCGGCGAGAATTCAGAATAGATATGCGACTTGCCGGTTCCCTTGGGACCCAGCTCGATGATGTTGTAGTTGCGTTCGACAAACGGGATCAGACGCATCAGTTGCAAAAGCTTGCTGCGGCGCCCGAAAGCTTCAGGATCAAAGCCAATGGACTGCATGAGCAGATCAATCCACTCATCCTTGCTGAACTGTCCGCGCGCCTCTTTGTACCCGTCATAATCAACGCGTGCGATCTGGATCGGCTTGATGGTTTCCAACACCCAGGGCGAGGTCCGAGCGTCTTCAGCAAACTCATACTGCACATCAGCGATACACCAGACGCTGGTGACTAAGAGCTTCGGGTGGGCCTTTACAGTGCCGCTGTCGACGGCGACCTTCTTGATGCCCAGGTTATCAAAAACCGCCTCGTAACTGTCAGTCTTTTCGTTCAGCGAAACGCTGATCTGGTCGATGACCTTGTAGCGCCCTTTTTCTTTGATCGTGGACTGGATCAAGCCTGCTTCGTTGCGATGGACATAGTGTTTGCGCAGGATGTCCTTGACCGTCTCGATGCCGCTTTGGATCGAAGCCTCGTCATCGGTCGCGCAGTATTGGCCAAGCAGGTATTCCAGCACATAGGTTGGGACGATCGCATTGCCTTTGACGGCTTTCACCAGGTCCTTACGGACCACATAACCTGCGAAATGTTCGTTAATCTTGTCGTCGAGAGACCCCATGCTCGCTCCTTAAAAATCGAAATCTGTGGTGATGCCGCGGCGCAACTGAAAGCGGTGGATGGCGTAATCTTCGTAATGGCTGGTCTTGCCGACCCGCTCGCGCAATTTCAAAAAGACATCTTGATCGTTGAACTGGTCTGCTTCTCGGGACAGCAGGAACTTGATCGGCAGTTCTCGCTCTCGCGCATTTTGGGAAATGAAGTCAAAGGCCAGCTGGTGTTCATCGGAGATGAGGGTTCCATCGTTCGCATAGATACCTGCCAAGAGATCGCGCTGCTGCTGCTTTTCCGAAACGGCCTGTGCTTGGTAGAGTGTCACTGCCGTTTGACCAGAGGAGATCAAGCTGCGACCGGGGACGATGATCTGGACATCGACCTTGCCGACATCCGCTTCACGCCGTTTGCCTACCTTCAGTACTGGGACGACGATTTCCTGCAGCGATGCGCCCCCGTGGACAAAACGGCTACCTGCGCCTTTTACACGCATGCGGTTGATCGAGTTGGGTATGAGTACGTCGAGGTTACCAGACATACCCAACTCGACTGACGAAAACTTCTTCATACCAGAGGTTTCATTCAGCCCCCGACCAACGACGAAGCGCCGGTTCTTGAATAGGATTTCCGAACCCGTGGGGTCGGCAACAGAGAAGTCGGTCTCGTCCAAAGGCCGGTGCTGATAGAGAAAACCATGATCCGCGGTGATCAAGATATTTGAGAAGTTCGCGGTCGTCAGCTTGCGAACAAGCTTCGTCAGATCCTCGATGGCATCCTCAGCGGCCTCGGTCACGCGGTCCTCGGTTGCCAGCTTGTCGCCGATGATGTCGATGCGGTTGTGATAGAGATAAAGGATATCATGATCACGGAAGAGCGCCTTGCCCTCATCGGCCTTCATGTTCATGAAGTCTTCTGCCTTTATGGCCTTCGCCTGATCGCCAGCGCGCCCTCGTCCAAGGATCTTCTGTCTGTTCGCGGTGCCTTGCGTGGGTTCGCCAAAGGACGACACGGCGCTATCGCCCGACAGGATCAAATCTTGGTTCGGCAGGAGTGCGGCCATGCCGAGCTGGGTATAGCTGGGTAGGGTTGAAATCATTGGCTTTAGTTCCGCGTCGTAGCGGGGCAGCTTACGGATCTCTCGCTGGCATTCCTCTGCCACCTCAAAGCGCAGCGCATCCGAGATGATCACGACGACCTTTTGATCCCGGCGCCGGTACTCGGCCGCCTGATCGCGGTAGAAATCCGTCTGTTTCGCATATCCGGGCACCGACCAGTCGCCCATCTTTGCGATCTGGTCCTGCCAGGCGTCATTGACCGTCAAAAGAAAGTTGGTGGTATAGCGGTTCTCAACGCTCTCGAACAACGAGCCCAACAGTGACGCCTGACCGCTTTTCTGCATGTGGTAGATGAACTTGCGATAGAGCTGATCGATCTTGAACCAGCTCGACACATACCGCTTCACCCCTTCTGCAGGGGACGTCATGGATAGCGTTGCCTCGGCCATGGCCTGCTGAAATTCCGTGGCGTAGCCGATGGCCTCATAGACATCGCGGTAGATCGGGTACCAGTGGCTTTGACGGCGCTCTCTGACGGTCTTCAGCACTTCGCCGGAGGAAACGGTCTGGCTCGACATCTCCGCCACCAGCTTGCGAATGATCTGGCGATCGATCTCTTCAAAATGGTCGATAGCGCGCAGAGGTTTGATCTCGCGGCCTTGAAGGTCCTCGGGGATCTGCAGGATCTCCTGATACTTCCGGCTCAGGGTCTCAAAGGCCTCGGCCCCATGCCGGTTGTTCTTCCAGCGACGAAAGACCAGCAGCGCCTCGGCATTCAGCTTACCGTCTTCGTCCAGCGCCCGGCAGTAGCAGGACTGGAACAGGGTGATAGCGAAATCCTCGAAATCGGGCTCGTCGGATAGATAGCCATAGGCGTTTTCGACCTGCGCCCAGAAGAACGCTGCCAGCCCAGCCCGATCCATGAGCCGCAGCGCGTCGTCCCGCCCCGAAGCCAGCTCCCCCAACAACGCCTCGATGACAGTATCGAGCGCACCTTCCGCGCCAGTGCAGACAGTCAGCATCCGGCGCAGCACGTCAGTCTTGGTGTCGGACGGAGAGACCAGCCGTTTCAGATGCTCGATACGCCCCTTGGAGCGGTAGAACTCCATATGATCGCGCACCACGTCCTCGAACTGCACAGGAAGGCCCAGCTCGGCCAGCCAGATCGCCGCTTGGTCGGCCTTGAACACCGCCGTGGCGAGCTGCACGTCCAGCAGCCAGTTGTCGGTCATTTCCGGCTCCGGGCCGTCCTTGTAGATTAGGAACTTCTGCTTGGGCTCCTGCCGCAGCATCCGGTATTTCAGGCCGAACTCGTTGTTGGCGATTTCGACCTTTTCGACCCCTGGCAAATCTGCCGCCTCATAGGCTGTGCGCATGTCGCGTGCGGTGTCGTACCAGAAGACGATCCGGTGCTCTTCGAACAGCCGCGCCAGCCCGGCCTGAATGCGATCCGACATCAGCTGAGCCCCGTAATTTTTTTCAGCGCCGCCCCGAACTTCGGATAATTCGCCTTCACACCGTCATCCAGATCGATTTCGATCTTCTGCTGCGCAAGCGGGAAGATCACCTCACGCTCCCATTCATGCAGCTCGTCGATCTGCTTTGCGACCGATGCCACATCCTTCAGCGCTTTGGTCTTCTGGCCTTGCGTCGCGGTCGGGTCATCGGACAGCTTCTCCAGCCGGGCGCGTTCGCCTTCCAGCTTGGTGATGAACTCGCGCAGGTAGTCGTTGAGCAGGACCGATACCGTGTCGCCGCGATAGCGGTGCATGTAGATCAGCGCGTTGAACGTGCCCTTGGGACTGGAGAACATCCAGTAGATCGGGCGCTTCTTGTAGCGCTTTACGTGGTCGGTGTAGAAATCCTTGGTGAAGTATTTGCGGATGTCCTTGCCGAGCGCGTCTTCGATATAGCGCAGGTTCCCGCGGAAGTGCGCCTCGCCGAAGGTGGTGCGCAGGAACAGGCGGAAGCGTTCGGTGATGTCGTCGGGGAACCAGTCGGCGTCGAGCACGGGGATGACGTTGTCTTCATCCGGCATGAACTGCGGGTCTGGAACGCGGGCGAGGTAGTCGGCCAGGGTCTCACCCTGATTGGCGAGGATCAGGCCGGGGGTGTCGAGGCTGTAGCGGCCGAACATGCAGCCCACGGCGTAGGAGAGGAACTCGGCCATGGTGTCGGCGCGCAGGCGGGTCTCGTTGGCCTCGGCGTCATTCTTGATGCCATAGCGATAGGCGGGGTTGCTGGTGAGGGTGATCTCGTTGAGCGGCACCTCGGGGGTCAGCTCGTCTTGCAGACCATATGCGTCGATGAAGATGCGGTTGTTCTCTTCCTCCAGCCGCTGCATTTTGTCCGTCATGGACTGCCAATGGGTGCGGAGGGTCGCATAGCTGTCCTCCAGCGTCTCGCCGCGATGGTCGGGCGAGAGCAGTGGGAGCGTGTTGAAATCCCAAGAGGTTTCGTAGGCGTCCCAGTCGGATTTCGCGGCCTGAACAATCCACCGGGATGAAGAAACGAGGCCATCATTCCCCGACATGACGCCATCCGGCAATGGAAGTCCCAATATGGTTTCCATCTCAAAGTTGATAGTCGGGCTCATCGCCGAGACGACATACTCTCCAATTTTTGAACAAAATAGGGAAACGAACCTAAGACTTTCGTCTTCACTTTGTGGAAAGATACTCGAACCAGCAACGTCCCACAGATATCCTTCAGGTTGCAACCGTGCGGCAAAACCTTTTGAGCTGATTTTGTTCCAAGTTACACACGGTTTGAAGTACAGGCCAACGTTTTCAGACCTCCGACGTGTAAGGTCAGAACCTTCTTGCGCCCAATTCAGCATATATTCGTTGTTGCCGTACCATCGCCGGAAGTCACCGCCTTTGGTATAAGGCACCCAAAAGCGATTATGCAGCCTGCTGCGGTCGACACTTTCGGGCGGGAAAACTGAGCGCGACGCAGAAACTTCAGTCCAGTGCCGCAGGAACTTGTCGTTACTGCCCGTTATCAAGCCTTGTATCCCGGTTACACGATCTGACAAGCTTGGTGAATTGCGGAATGCTGAGATCAGCGCGTCACTCATCCAGTAAACAATCGGTTCACCGGGCACGCCTTTGAAATCTGATGAGACCTTCCGCAAAATTCTGTCCGCGTTCTTTTCAATAAAGAAGGCGTCTTTTTTGTCTTGGGTAGCGGGATAGTGGGCGAGATTCATGAAGCCGCCCGACTTTCCAGAACTGCCGCGATCAAGAACGAAGGCGGTTCCGCGATTATACGTATGTCCCTCGGGAAAACAGTTCCACCCGACGTGAACCAAGCTACTGATCGAGGACAGCCGGTAAACCGCATCTCTGATATCTTCAAACGACGACAAGAACATCCAACTATCAAGTGTGACCGCGGCCATGTGCCCATTCTTGACGATCAAATCGAGGCCACGCCGTATGAACGCCGTCATAAGGTCGGACTTGCCTTCTGGATACTCCGATTGAAGGTAGCCGGAGAGCGATGTGTTCATCCCTTTCTTGCCCATATACGGCGGGTTGGCCACTACTACGTGATACTTCGGCGACAACGCCTCGGCCATGCGCAGCACGGCGATGACGCGCTCCTGCACCTCCTTCAGCAACAAATCGCCGCCGAAATCTCGCGCCTCGACCACCCGCAGCGTCTCGGCTGGATCACGCAGTTTCGGCACGACCAGCGAGCCGAAGTTCTTGGCCTGCTCGAACTGCCCCAGCGTCTCGCGCAACTCATCGGTGAACAGATCCTTGCCCACCACGGCGGCCACGTCCTGCATTTCGGCCTCAGTAAAGGCCACATTCTGCAACACGCAGATGTCGGGCTTTGCCTCCATCCGCAGGAACCGCCGCCGCCCCAGCTTGCCTGCCGCCTTCATTGACAGCGCAAAGGCCGCCAGCGCCCCCGCGCGGTCGTCAATCTCTACCCCAGTCAGGTTATGCGTCAGGATCAGCGCAGGGATCTCTGTCGCGTCATATCCCTCTTCCTCGTAGATCGCGTGCAGCAGGTCGAAGGCATAGGTCAGCATGTGCCCCGACCCGGCGGCGGGATCGCAGATGCGGATCTCTTCGGGGCGGGTGATTTTCAGGAAGTCCGTCTCGGGCACTTCGGGCGCGATGTAGTAGTCCATCCGCTCGGCCAGACGGCTTTGCGGCCGGTTCAGCAGCCAGAGCCGCCCCAGCGAATTCTCCACCAGGTAGCGGACGATCCAGTGCGGGGTGAAGAGCTGCGTCGCGGCGGGAATGTTCTCGGCCGTGATCTTCTGGTTCTTCTTGAGGCCCGCGAAGACCTGATCCTTCTTCTCCGAGATGTAGAACTGGTAGAGCCAGCCGATGATCTCGACGTCCTGGCATGCGTCTTCGGTCATGACCTTGCGCAGTTCGGCGAGGATGGAGGTCTGGGACAGCAGATCCCCGGGCATCAGCAGTTCGGTGTAATCCTCGATTTCCTCGAACAAGAAGGGCATGGGCCCGTGCCACTGGTTGCAGGTGTGAACGAGCAGGAGGCGATAGGCCTCGGCCTGCGGGTCATGCGACGGCGTGCGCCCGTCGAGCAGCGCGGGGATGGTCGTGGGGGCACCATCGGGCAGGTTGCCGGCCATCGCTTCCGACAGGATTTCGGGGCGTGTGGCGCCCTCGGCGGGGGAGACCACGCGCACCTGCGTGTAGCCGTTCGCATCCATGAAACGCAGGGCGGTGAAGCGGTTGAACCAGGTATAGGCGACCTGTTCAATGACCTGCTGCTTGCCGTCTTTGGAGAGGGCGTTTTCCAGGTCTTTGACCGCCTTGGGATGCTCGCGCCGAGCCGGTGCCGCATCATCGAGTACAAGGTCGAGTTTTGCCGTGACCTGATCAATCAGCAGATTGCGCGCCGCCTGCGCGAACTTCTTCAGAGCGTTGGTATCCATTTCAGACAATCACTTTCTTGCCCGCTTGGATCTGCTCCAGCAGGGTCTTCTTAAATTCTTCGAGGTAGTCGGCAACGTCCGCGTCATCGGACAGGTAGGGCTTGGCGAAAGCCACCTTCATCTGCGCTGCGTTCACGTAGGACGGGGCCTGCGGCGCAGGGGCTGCGGGTTCTTTCACTCCGGGTGCGGGTGTGAATGGCGTCTGTGGCGGATGTGCGAGGCGATCAACCTCAGTAATGATCTCACCCGTCAGGTTTGAACGCGCGTGCATCTCCCTGTTTTGCAGCAGCGGGATCAGGTTGACGCTGTCGAGGCCGGTTTTCTGGCTTTCCAGCCGTGCGGTGAGGCGAGCCTGTTGGTCGGAATCCAGAGCCTGGAACTCCGGCATCTGGGTGATCTTCGCGGCAACCTCGTCCACTGCCGCGGCAACCGCTTTACGCTCTTCCAGCACCTTCAGTTCGACTTTGGTCTTCAGGTCGTAGAGATCAGATTTCAGGTTCTGAATGGCCGTGCCCTTGAAGCAATCGGGATCAGCCAGAGCTTCGCGGAGCGTCTGACCCGCTTCAGCATCGACATGGTCGATATTTGCCGACTGGTTTGCAATCGCATCACGGGCCTCGTCATAAATGGCGCGCTGCGCGCCCCCCATGAAGGACTTCACCTTGTCGAGAAGGTCTTCCTTGGCATCCATCAGCTCGTCTTCGCGCTTAGGTACATCGGTGATGAACCAGGACGCAGGCTTGTCCATCATGCTGCGCAATTGCTGCTGAAACGGCTCGAGGACGATCAGGAAGGGATAGTCGTGTGCCTGCCGGGTCAGCGCGTCCACTTCAGCTTCGAGTTCCTTGACGCTCGCCGCCCATTCCGCCCCAAGGCTACGCGCATCAGTGCCCGCCGCTGGTTTAGAAAAGAGTTCCTGGTAGAGCTCTTTGGCCTTCCGGATCTCGGCGGCGGAGAACTCCTGCTGGGGCGTGAGCAGGATATTGGGCAAGGTATGGCTGTTGTTGAGCGCTTTCGCCAGATCAAGCCCCTCGGTGACCGTGCTGTCCACCCGCGCTTCAATCTTGCCCTTCGCCACAAGGCTTCCTGCAAGGCAGAGAGCGGCAGTAACAGGCCATCCATAGGGTTTTGCCGTAAACTGCTCTGCGAGGTATTTGACGGACACCTTCATGCCATTTCGCGCCTGCGCGTTGATGAAGCTCAGCATATCCTGCTCTGCTTCTCCGAGACCAGCGCCCTCGGACCCAAACAGGCTGCTTTCGGCCTGTACGGATTTATTGATGTCGGCTTCGGAATAGCTGACTCCGCGTAACATCGGTAGGTTTGTGTAAACCTTATCGACGAGCGATTGAAACGCCTTGATGATCCGGTCCTGTGGCTCTTCTCCGCCGATGTCGAGCTCGTCTCCCCGAACAAACAGGCGCGCCTCGCCCATCAGCTTGCGCAGCCGCATTTCAAGATCTTTAGCGCGGCGGCGATTTTGTTCGCCTTTCTCCGAGACGATGCGATCACGGCCCGGTTGAGGCGAGCCGCTCCGCGATTGGCGGATGAACTTGTCTGTCTGTTTGAAGAGGATCAGATCTTTGACGAGGTTTGAATCCGCTTTCATCACGACTGCGAGCTCTTCGCGCGACATGGTTTTCATGCGCACGGCTTCAGGGCTGCCAGCGTCTTCGCCGAAGGGAGAGACGATGTTGATGGCCAGCTCATACTCCCGGCCGACCGCGTGATCGTCCAGTTTGCGGGTGAACGGATATTCATTGTTCGTCGCCAGATGCCGGATTTTCCGGTGCCGCAGAATTGTATCGAAGGCGATTGCCTCAAGCTCTTTGGTAAGCTCGGATGGGTCGATGTCGAGGGATTTTATTTCCGCCTCGACGTCCTTTTCCTCATTGGTCAGGAACTCGTACACTTCTCCATTACGCTGGATCAGCGTGTTCCGTTCCAGTAGAGACAAGGCTTCTTCGATGCGGCGACGCTGCTGCGACTGATCCGCGTCGAATTCGGATAGCAATAGGATCGAAATATTGCGGACCGAAGGTTTGAATTCCTTTACGTATTTGACAAGGAAAAGCGCCTTGAGCACCCGGACTGCGAAAGGATCGTCGAGGTTTTTCTCGGCGATCTGGATGCTTTGCTGAGCCGAGGATTTCAACGCAGTGCGGATCCCTTCGAACATCAAATCAAAGGTCGCCAGACCACCGACTTTTTGGTCCTTCAACTTTTTGGACACTTCCTGAAACACCCCCAGCATGGAGCGTTCGCCGACGGAGCTGTGTTTACCCTCAAAGGCATTGTGTTGCGACAGCGAGGTGATCGCCATTTGGAACAGCGTATATTGGTAAGGTGGAAACGGGTAGCTTGCGATGAAGTGATCGCGGTCACGATAGTTCTTGAGCTTGATCGACCCGTCCGCGAAGTCGAACAAGGTCTTGAGGTTGTTCTCTTCGCGGTCATGAAGATTGCCCAAGGTCACGGCGGCTTCTGGGGTCTTCGACAGCAGACGGCGCTGGATGACCTCGGCAACGTCGGCGGAGTTCAACGGCACACGATTGCCGAAACGCGCCTGAATCTTCGAGAAGTCATTCTCCTGTTTCTGTGTCATGTCACCGATCACCGACGCCATATCTTGCTGCGCAGTGACGATGATCCATGCTTGGCCCTTGCACTTCGTGTTCAGGCTTTCTGCAATAGTCTGAAGGTTGGTCATCAATTTGATATTGTCGGCGATATACTGACCGACCTCGTCGACGAAGAAATTGAGGCGGAACCCCTTGGGCTGTTCGTCGATCCAGGCTTTGATGGTGCCTGCGAAGTCCTCAATCGAGACGCGGGTGTCCTTGCGGTATTGGCTTAAGATATCCTTGACGTCGGCGGGATCTCCTCCCGTTACCGAAGCGAAGGCAACCGCCACGTTCTTTGCCTCCAGCAGGGCCTGTTCTCGGCCGCGCTCCCATAGCTTTCCGGAGGCCTCCTGAAAGGCCGCCTTGAACGCCTCAAACTGGCCACGTCCGTGCAGATCCCGTTCGAACTGAGCGATATGAGGTTGCTTGCCATAGAAACCACACGTTTCGTCGAAGACCTTCTGAAAGACAGCCAAAAGAGCATCGATATCCGATTTGGAAATGACGTCGGCTTTTTGGTCAATGTTGAACAGGATGGACTTCGACGGGATTGAGACAGCCTTGTTCAAGGCCCCTGCCAACATCGGCTCGCCTTTTAGCTTATCGGCGAAAATGTCGTGGGCTTTGACGCCATCGACCTCTCGGTTCTCAAGTAGGAGAGCGAGCATCTTAAGTAGGTGGGATTTACCGGAACCAAAAAAGCCAGAAATCCAGACCCCATTCGAGGTGTCGTAATTGTTATACGCTTCCAGGAAATGTTCGAGTTTGCGCCCGATTTCGCCGGTGATGACATATTCATCCAATTCAATCCGCAGGCTGGCCTCGTCGTCGGCCTTGATGACGCCATCAATGGCGCGGTCCACGGGCTTTTCAAAAATATCTCTTAGCAACTGGGCCATGGGGTCAGACCTCGTAATTCAAAATGTTAAAGGCACGGTAATACTTGTCGTCATGCAGCTGGCCAAAGAGATCCAGCGACGCGCCGGACGCCAGAGCATGGGTGTAGCTTCCGGGAAAGAACAGCACTGTGGGTGCCTCTTTCGCGGTGCTTTGCAGGTTGTTCAGCACGTTATGTGAGCGGATGTAGGGATAGACTTCCCCGACGCCCGACAGAAAAATGACATCGTGCGGAGCGGCGTCAATTTCCTCGGCGATTTTCGGTATGAGGTGAGCCTGCGGGTCCAGAACCCCTTGGAGAAGCTCTTTGATCTCGGCCTTCTCACTCTCGGGTTCCGCCTCCAAGACCTGCTCGAGAATGTCGCGTTCGCTTAGGATATCAAGCGCCAAGTCGTAAAGATTTAGATCGAGAACATTGGTGCCGGTATGGGCAATACGCGTCACCAAGTCCTTTCGGTCATCGACGATTGATAGACCTTCTCCAGCCGGAAATGGGCAGATGAAGAATGGCACCTCATTTCCCAATCCCTGCTTTGTCAGAAAACGCTCGCTGGTAATCACGCGATAAAGGTGCTCGGCGCGCTCTTTGCGGCTCAACTCAGGCTTCACAATTACACTCCGTCAATCTTTACACCAGGAAAGAGGGCAAGCTCCGCCGGGCTTCTATCTTTAATTATCGCTATCAAGCGCTGCGACAGGATCGCGGTTTGTATGCGGTTTTCGCCAGACAGGATCTCCGCTTCGCGCATCATGCGAAACAGGACCTGCCGTAGCTTCTTGCGGGTGGAGGTGCTGAGATCAGCCAGATCGTCGTCCCACTCCGCCTTGGCCTCGAATAGAATGTCAAAAGATTCCAAAGGCAAGTCAATCTGATAGGATAGATAGCGCTCTCGAATGACCTCGAGCGCAAATTCACGAACAAATCGGTAGGCGCGGCAGGAAGACAGCCAAAGCAACGCCTGCTGATCGGTACGATCCGCCTCATCCAAAAGAAATTCGCGCTCTTGCGCGGACAGCGTCTGAAGCCGATTTGAGATTTCACGTAGCGTACGCCGATTGGACGCGGTCTTCGGGAGAGAAGTCGCTCCTTGGTCCAAGGCACGTTGAATGGTCTGCTCCCAGGGTTCGCCCTCGATGTGGATCCGCGCGACTGATACGCTTTCATTAAGCAGAAGGCCTCCGACACCAAAGGACATCTGGTATTTCTTTTGATGCGAACCGCTCATGCTGGTTTTCGTCCAAGTGCCGCTCGAACCTCTAACCTGTTGACCAGCACGATTTCCTGATCCTGGGGGGCGCGGGTGTCACAGCTGGTGTCGAGAGCGAGCCTCTTGAGGTTGTAAAACAAAAGGCACTTTCGGACGGCAACCTCCGCAATGCTATCCTTCATGCCGTAGTCGAGTTCTACGATCCTTTTCTGCTCTTCAGAAAGGGCTGGGTGAGCGGATATCTGCAGGGTAATCGTCTCCACCCAGTCGGTGTCCGAAGCGTGGTCAATTTCGGCCTTCCCGCCAAGCTCATTGTCCAAGATACGGCTCAGAACGAAATCCTTGAAGACATGATCATTGCAGCAGTAGGCCCGTGTGTGCCAACGAAAGCCGTCATGAGCGATCCCATGCGGAGCGATCTCCCGCGTAAGAGGCTGAGCGGACGACATGGATTGGTATACTATAGTCAAAGCCCGTCGCTGCGCACATGCCATCAACACGTTGCGCACGGCCATCGCGGGAAGGTTCCGCGCAGGGATTTCCAGGGTCAGGATATCCGGAAAATCGACGATCCACTCCGAATTCGGAACAGCCGCACCACGCGCGATTGCGGCGAGGTCAGCCAGGTACTCTGACGGATCTATGGACAGGTAGTGGGCTTCGAAGTCGTCGCCCCTCACATACCTCCGGGCGCTCTTGTCAAAGACAAGATGCGCTGGATGATCCGCGATATATTCGTTCAGAACCTTGGAGGCGTGAGCTCGCCTGATCTCCTTCAAATCAGCAAGCCCGAAAGAGCTATGCCAGTATAGTCCGTGCTCGGCAAACGCCCGCCGGTCGCGTTGCCTTCGGGGCAGTTGGTGGCCGTAACGTGCATGCATGCACCCATAGGTAGTGGGCATTCCATGAAGGGTCCAGCAAAAGAACCCTGGTGGGACACCTCAGGTGATGCAGGTATCGAATCTATTCAATCTAAAGGCCACTCCATGGACCATACCGAGTATTTCGTACACTGAACCTGCAATTCACCCGCTACCATCTTCAGATGACCGCGTCCCGAACCTTCCCACTACTGCGCGCCGCAGCAGGGAGTCCGTTTCACGGTCATCCGAAGATGGCGTGGGGTTGCCGTCGAACCCGGGTGTCGACAGCTGCACTGCGCCAGGGAAACCCAGCGTAATGCGTCTTCATGGGGCCGCACGTGTTCGACCCGTGTCGCCGATCTAAACCCTCGCTGTCGTTACAGACCACCTGCTGCGCGCCGCAGATACTCTACCCCGACAGGCGTTTGCTTAGCGGCAAGTGCACCTGACACAAGGATCATATGGATCTTTGCGCACCAACAAAAAAATCTTTCTTTCCCCGCCACGATGAAAACACCCTGACAACCTCGAACGGATTGAAAGACCCCCTCCAAATCAGCCAAGAAACTGCCGCGCAGCGGCTCTTTCAGGGGATTCTCTAATTCCTTAATTCAGAGGCTGAATTTACGTTTATTAACAATGCCCTGAGAGGGTGTATGTCGCAAAATCCCCCCGCTGTGTCGCAAAATCCCCCCACTATGCCGCAATTTCCCCGCGTTATGTCGCAAAATCCCCGCGCCATGTCGCAATTTCCCCGCGCTCTGGAACACACCCGCTTAGCTCGGTTTTTGGACAATCTGACGGGTCCAAAAACCCACTGGTTTCTGAATTTTGCTGAAACTTGCAGTATGGCTCCAGCAGACATTCACAAATTTTTCCTTCGTCTCTGAGAGATCGAGCCAATCTATCTATCTGATAGCGATCAGGAGAGCGAATTGAACACTTTTGACAAACGGAGCAAATACCTGGGGTGGGCGGAGGTTGCAGTACGGATTGCCAATCCAGACCTGCCGACTTTGAGACTATCCGCGCAGTCACATTACGGTCCGCCGGATCGTTTAGCATTCATTTCCGTTTCGGGAACAAACGGCGATCGATGCCGGCGGAAAAAGATCGCGGACAATGCGGCGAAACTCCTACAGCGACTTGGCTGCACGGTCGAGCTGGAGCCAGGGCGCGATGTTTACACTGTGAAACCGCAGCGACCTTCCTCCTCGCATGAGAGGCTCAGTATGCTGCGGAGCCTTGGAAAGACATTGCGTGAATCTGCGGAAGGTTCATGAAGGCGATTACTATACCCTCTACCGAGCAAAAATCGGACAGCTTTTCTATGGTGCTGAAGATGCTTGGTTCAAGTGGGGTCTTCTCGCTGGAACCATTTTTCGACCGAACTCCACAATTCTCCAACCGGCATTTTGGATGCCGATCCCGTTTCCCTATTTCCGCTTTTGCCGGAAGAGGAGAAACAGGAAATGACAAGAAAAATATATACCACAGAAGAGCTTGCGTTGAGATTTAGGTGTACGCCGCGTTGCATCACCGATTGGATCCGCAAAGGCTGCCCCGTGGAGGAGGGGCGGGTGAAGCTGCCGGCTCGGAAACTGGGACGTCGCTGGTTTGCCACCGAGGAAGATGTCCTTCTCTTCGAGCATCGATCCCGGCCTTCTGATGACGGAAGGCCAGATCTCGAGCTCGACGAAGAGTGACGGTCGCTATCTACAGGAGGATAAGACCATGTCATTTCGTGATGAAATTCGCGCACACCTCACTGAAACTGGTGAATCTAAGCGTGCTCTGTCGTTGCGCGCCGGGCTCAACGCCAAGGCGATCGGTGACATCTTGTCGATCGAGGGGCTCAAGCCGCGGCACAGTACGCTGGCGGCACTTTCAGAGGCGATTGGCCGGGACCTGCTGACTGCTGAGGCCCACTCGAAGCCAATGACATGGGGTGAGCTGACCGAGAAGCTTAACACGTCCGGAGAGAAGACTCGGGCCAGCCGAGTCCGCGGAATCATGGCGAAGGCAAATTGGTACGGAAATAAGCGCGTCTGCCGACACGATGTGATCGACTTCTTCGAACAGCATAATGCAGCAAGTCTCGGCCTCTCACCCACCAGCCGCTCCACTTACAAGTGCGACATACTTGCAGCAATCGATCGCCATAGTCGAAGGGATCGCCCACGTGGTGTCTCAGATATCGGGGGCATCTGGGCTAACGCGTATGCAGCCGTGAAAGTCTCCGATATTTCGGCGGACTGTCGGCTGAAGGCAGGTCCATTCTTCGTCTATTTGTTCGATCATGGCATTCTGCCTGACCAGATCACCAGTGAAATACTGGCAGACTACTACGCTTACCGGCTCGAAACAGGGGTCGTGACCGAGGCAAAGTGCCGGAAACATGTGAGGAACGTGGTCACGCTACTCCGTCATATGCAAACTGACCCTTCGACGTCGCATTTCGGCTTCGTGGCCGCGGCGTCGCCGTTTTCTGATCGCCGCGACAAGTTCGGCGTGGCCACAGGGGAACTGAAAGATCTCCTAAACGAGTACGACACCTGCCTGGCCCCTTGGGCGTCCGGGGCGGCATCCCGTGACGGTTCGACCTATGAGGCCTTCCTGGCTGAATTGGATCGGGAGGAATCCAAGCCAGTTTGCGAGAAAAAGGCCCGCTTGCGCAATAGCATTGCGGCAAAATGCAAGCATCGTGGCCGGGCCGACAAGGAAGAGCGGATCGAGCGCCGAGAGGTAAAGATGCGAGAGTATGGCTTCCTAAGCAATGGAGCCCGCTGGTCAAAGAAGACCATCGCAACTCGCCGTGGCTACGTAATTTCATTGGCCAAGGCGCTGGCTGGATCGCACGACATTATCGTGACCAGCCTGTGCGAGCTGGTCGACTATGAATACCTGACCGAGGCGGCCAAAGCTCTGTCCGAGGCAAATGGGGGGCGAAAGGATACGGGCTATCTTGTCTCGGTGCTCAAGGCAATGAAGAAGATCGCCATCGGCTACGCGGGCGTTTCAGATCCGGAAGTTGATGACATCAAAAGTTTGATCCGGTTTTATGAAACTGGGCGCCGAGGTATTGCGCCACAGAACAAGGCGAAACTGCGGAAATTTACTGAGCCACGGATCCAGTCGACGATCGACCTATCCGGTACGGTGATGACGAGGATCAACGCCGAGATCGATCGGCGGCGAAAAGCTGCGAGGAAGAAGACCGGAATACTCCCGGATCGCCTCGAGACAATTAATGTTGAGTTGGCCCGGGATATTGCGGCCGTACTGGCCCATGACATCCTGCTTACGCGCGCGCCGCGAAGCTCGAATGTCATCGAAGCGCGTCTCGACTGGATTGCGTTCCAAGATGGCAAGGCCGTTCTTTCAATCCCTGCGCCGCAGGTGAAGGGGCGAAAGGCAGGCGACGCAGACTACGTCGTTCGCCTCGGCGAACGCGCCAGCCGGCTAATGCGGAATTATATTGACCAGATCCGCCCAATCCTCCTGCACCCTGATGACAATGAAAATCCCTACCTGTTTCCACGTCAGCAAGGCGGCAATTTCAGGCTCAATGTGCCCTATCGGGGGATACTGGGACGCGTCATACGGATGCTCCACTGTCAAGTCGGAGTAAAGATCAATCCACATCTTTATCGGCACCTGGTCGGCTGGATTTGGCTCAAGGAAAGCATGGATAACCTGCCGCGCGTCCAGCGCCTGCTCGGTCACACAGACCTGAAGACGACCGTCGAGTACTATGCAGAGCTTGATGAGACGCTGGTCTTGGACGGCTGGCAAACCTACCTCGAAACCAAGACGAAGGCGGCCGCGTGAGCGGCCGTCCGGCGACACCTCGAATTCTCGGACATGACATGATGAACAACCACATAGCACTCCTGCGCAGGTTTCGCGCGGCATCGCCCCTCGACCAAATTCCGACGTGCGATGTTCTGTCTGGCCACCTGGCTGCACGTATCGATGAGGTCGGGACCGCAGCCTTTGCGGAGTTCGCCTACCTTCAAGGGGTAGCAGCTAAGGTTTGGGGTCCAGAAAGGACCGCGCATTTCGCACGCGTCCTGAGGGACGCACGGATCTCGCCAAAGGCCCAGAATAGATGCCCCTGGCAGACCGCAGAGCGTTTGGCCGGATCACTACCGTTCGAGTGGCGAGCACCGCTGCTTGAACATATTACCATCTCAAGGAAGGAACACGCTGTTCTCGGCCGGACGATCTGGAGTGCCGATTACACGAAATCGGTACTGGCTGCACTTGGCCGCTGGGCTGCATATTGTGCGTCTCTGGGGCATGAAAGTGTCCCGACGGCCACCTCGCTCCACGCCTACGGCTGTCATCTCCTCCGGCCAAATGGGAATGGTCAGCCGACCACGACGAGGACGGCGGCAGATTACCTTCAGCGGATCATGGCTGGCCTTTCGGTGGCGACACGCGAGCGTTTTCAGTCCGAAGCCTGTGATTTTGTTGTCGCGGACTGGCGGGAACGGTCAAGGGTGGAAGGCGCCACGACGAAGACCGGTAGTCAGCTGATCGGCGCGAGCGCACTCTACGGTCTCGGTTTTCGCTTGATCGCAGAGGCCAACGCGCGCCCCATGCGCGGTCTGGAGGCCGCAAAGATCTTCAGAAACGGGCTTATTTTTGCGGTCGGGGCCGCACTCCCGGAGCGCGCCCGCGCACTGACATGGCTTGAATTCGAAAGGTCCCTGAAATTGATCGACGGGTCACACATCCACATTGATCTGCCTGGAGAAGCCCTAAAGTATCTGGAGGCACGAAAAGCGCAGGAAGGCTATGATGTCATCTTCGAGAACCCGGGACTTGCAGAGGCGCTCCACGCGTACCGTGCGGATTTCCGACCGCTCTTCGACGACGGTCTTCACCTCTTCCCATCGGTCCATGGAAAGCCAGGTGCGATCACATCGGCTCATCTTGGCCGATTGACCGGAGATATTACAGAGCGCGAGTTCGGTGTGCGCATCCCGATCCACCGGCTGCGTGACAACGTCGCCACGGAAGCCTCGGAACACCTCATCGGCGGGGCCTACGCCGCAAAAACCCTGCTTCGTCATGTGGACGAGGCCATCACGCGCCGGCACTATGACCACTCTGAAGGGCTCAAGGCGGCCCGGGAGTTCGATAATTTCATCGAGAAACGCCGCAAGGTCACTGCGGAATTGATCCTTTGACGCAGTGCCGCCAGTTGCCGTCCAATGCCGTGTTTTCCGTTATTTCCGTGGCGTGTTTAGAAAGGGCCAACATCACCCGCACGGGATGAAACAGCCCCTTTCTAAACATTTTCTGTGTGTTTCTTTAACTTCCGTCAACTGCCGCTGCGAGAGACGACCAGTTTCAATTTCTCACCCATCTGGCTGATAACTAAAACACAAAATTCAAAACGACATTAGCCATATTCTCTTTCGGCCGCGCTCTTACTGACGAGAGCGCGGCCGAAAGAGAATATGGCGCTCCGATAGAAGAAAACTCTCTGACTGGCGAGAAACACCTCCGCTGCTACCGGAACGCCGGCCAGAGTCAGATCACCCGATCATGGAAGGAGACGACCCGGGTGCTTGAAGCCGCTGTCATGAACGACGGCGCGACAAGGAGCATCAAATGTTGCCAATGATTAACACCCCGGATTGCAGCGAAGAAGAGAACCTTATCGCTATGATAAAGAAGTTCATCCATGAGGATGGAGACGCGCTGCTTTGCGCGGTCGCGGCAGAGGGCGGACCGCGCGCCCGCCGGAATTGCCTTCAGCTGTTTTGCGATGTTGCACAGGCGCGAAGGCTGACGCGTCCTGTGCGGTCGGAGTTCAAGCGCTTCCAAGAGCTGCTGACCCTGTCACGGTCAGAGGCAGACACGCGTGGACTTGAGCGCCTGAACGACCATGAACTGGAGGCCATCGACCAAATGGCCGCCCAGCTCGAAAGTTTACTCCAGAGAATTGGCCCCGATCGGGCACCAATCGATATCAGCAAAATGCTGACAAAGCTCGCATGACCCAATCCCTGGGGATCCGTGCCGGGGAGCTTGAAGCGCAGCATGGTGCTGCGCAAAGACCGGAGAAAATGGTCATGCATAAACATTACCTCGAAATGCCCCTGCAGGCTCTTTGCGCGAAAGCTCTTTTCGAACTCAAAGCCGCTGGGGAACGTATTACCTCAGCGGGCCTCGCAGCAAGCGCCCATGATCGAGTTCGCCTGGCAGGCTGGGCAGCAAGTGTGGGCGGGGATATTGATCTTTGCCAAGCCGCCTCAGCACTGACACCAATCATTGCGTTGCTGGAGCATGAAACTGAAGGCGAGACAGTGGGTTATTACAACGCTTTTTCCGGGACTTTTGACCCAGAGGCAGGCGATCTGGGAGACGTTGTCCTTGTGCCTATACTCACTGAGAGAGGCGAACGCATTCAGCTCTGGTGCGAACGCCTACGCCGCGTGCGCCACATGTCGCAGGTGATCGAGGCGCGTTTGACTGCTGCGGACGCGGCCTGCCCTCGAAGGGGGCCTCGGGTGCTGTAGTCGGCGACATCTGTTTCAAATGCTTCTGAGATGTCACCTCCCCCTTTATTATGACTTCCAAACAGTAGATCGAGGTCTAACCGGGACACGGATATCCTGCCCAAGCGTTCCAAAGCTCGAGTTACAGACAAGAAATTATTCTGTCTGTAACTTGCCGCGCACTGATCTGACCCTCGTTGAGTAATATCTTGCGAGTGGACCTCAGGCTGCCAAGTCTTGATGCGAGGCCGTCCTGCCGTCAGGGAGTGAACCGCATCGGACAGGACCCGATGCGTCGCAAATTTGATAGAATGTGCAGATGCGAGGACCGGTCCGACTATTCAGATGTCGAATTGCTGTCTTCCGGAGTGGCTGCGCATGATGAGGCTTTGGCGAGATCCTTCAATCCTCTTTGGCGGCAGTTATCTATGTAATCCGCTAAATCAGCGACCATCACAAACTTCCTGCCTTTTTTTCCATCTGTAGCGCGGAAGTAAGTCAAGCTGATCTTCCGGAGGTTTATCTTGCTTATCAGCGTATCCTTTTCGATATCCAGGTATTGAGCCACTGTTTCGATCGGAAGCATCGGGGACCCGGCGAAATGGGCAAGCAGGCAGTCGAAGGTGGTCGGTCTCATGTCGTTCCTCTTTAAGTGTGTGAGAAGGACATCGGTTCATTTGACCAGAGCAAAAAAATCTATTCGCATAAGGCGGTCTCGGCATGCATGCCAATTTTTCAAAGCCAGCAGAGCTCTGATGAAAGCCTTGGAATCTGAAGGAGCTCGAGGTGCCAGACGTCGAAGGCTTTTCTTATTGGCGCCGCCAGAACAGAACCCGGAACGAGATGGATTGCAGCTGCTTTGACTGTTTTGCGCCTGCTGCTTTATGCGTTAACCCAGCCTGCCCACGCCATCTCTAAAATTCTCTGAGTGCCCCCAAAGTCGGAAGCAGGCTGCTGCTTCCGAGGTGTTTTGGATGGTGCCCTATGAGTTAATCGCCTCAATAGCTCGGTCGATCCACGGCCAATTCTCAAATTTGTCGCCCTTGTTGCGAACGTGAGCATATCTTGCGACGCAGCCACCTGGTTCATGACCGGATATTTTTCGCACGAAGTAGTCGTGCTCGCCAATCTCAAAGAGCCTGCTGATGCCTTCATGCCGAAGATCGTGAAAGCGTAGATCTTCGATCTCAAGGGCATCACGGTTACGGCGCCAGGCTGTCCCGACCGAGCGGGGATTGAACGGAAAGATGAATTCACTGTCGCGCGGCATGGATTGGATGATGCGCATCGCTTCCACTGGTAAGTCCACAGTGACATTGTTGCCTTTCTTTTTCCTTGGATGCTTCATGTCCCTCACAAGGATTGTGTTTTCGACCTCGTTCAAGTCTTCCCAGCGCAAGCGGCAGATTTCGCCCAGGCGCCGCGTCGAAAAGATTGCGAAGACGATGAGTTTCGCCAACGGCAATTTTTGTCTTTTGTTGGCTGAGGATCGACTAAGAATTTTATCGAGTTCAGAGAGACTTGGTCGACGATCGCGCTTTGCAGAACGGGCGATGATGTGTTCTTCCCATAGGATGTCCATTCCGTCCTCGATGACTTGCGGAGGTACAGGAGCGCCGCGCCTGCGAGCGCGTTTGAGGGTTGTTGTGAACAAAGACATGTAACCTGCGACGGTCTGCGGTTCACGGTCCTCCGCGACCATGGCTTCTGCGAAATCGACGAGGTCCGAAACCGAAAGGTCCGAGCACCGCTTGGTTTGCCAGATGGGGTGTTCGCTAAGATAGCGGAGGTATTGACGAGCGCTGCGTTCGATTTTCTTGTCTTTTGTAAGGCGCGCCTTCAAGATGTCAGCTACGGACTGAACATCAGCTTCTACTTCGGGCACTGGGAAACCATTCAACTCGATTTCAGCGATAGTCCGCTTGCGCCAAGCGCGTGCGATCGTGAGGCTGCTGAAGGTTCGGCACAGGCTGTTTAGCTTGCCGTCGACGCGCCCTCGGATCTGAACGCGGTAGGACTTCGTGCCGTCGGAGTTGTGGATCGTGGTGGTATTGGGCTCTTTCTTCTTTTTGGGGTTTGGCTCCGAAAATTTCGCTTTCTTTTTCGGTGCAGCCGGTTCAGCCGGTTCAGCCGTTGCGGCCCTCGGGATAGGCTGAGGTAGGGCGCGGGCCTGCAATGACGCCTGATCGCGCGTTATGCGCGCCAGCAGGTCTTGGGTTCCATTTGCATAGGAGTGAAGGTAATTCATATCGGGTTTCCTGAGTGGGCTCGGATTGGAAATTGGTCGATGCCGTTCCGTGCGGAAATTTTTTCTGGTGAACGTTTCTCAGGAGACCAGGGAGGGGCCCGTGCCAGGCGTTTCGTTATTCTTCGGGCCGTGCTACGGCGTAGCACGGCAAATCCGGAAACCTGGGCAAACCTCGGCAAACCTCGGGAAATAGGCGCGTGCGCGCTACATGTCAGACAGGAGTCAGGAGTGGTAAAACATAGCAAAAACAAGGTTTTGGTAGCATCGCGCCTGTCCGTGGCACCTATGATGGACTGGACCGACCGCCACTGCCGCTACCTCCACCGGCTGCTGAGCCGTGAGACGCTCCTCTATACCGAGATGGTCACCGCCCCTGCGCTGGTGCGGGGCGGGGCGTTGCATCTGCTGCATCACGATCCTTCGGAACATCCCGTGGCGCTACAACTTGGCGGGTCGGACCCCGCAGAGCTGGCACAGGCGGCACGGTTGGGGGCTGACGCTGGCTATGATGAGATTAACCTCAATTGCGGCTGCCCGTCTGACCGGGTGCAATCAGGTGCCTTTGGCGCGGTCTTGATGCAGCAGCCGGGGCTGGTGGCGGACTGCGTGGATGCCATGCGCGCGGCCTGCGATGTCGAGGTGACCGTGAAATGCCGTATCGGCGTGGACGATCAGAACCCTGAGGAAATCTTGCCCGAGTTCCTTGCGCGTATTGTGGCGGCGGGCTGCACCCGTGTTACGATCCATGCGCGCAAGGCGTGGTTGCAGGGGCTGAGCCCCAAGGAAAACCGCGATATTCCACCGTTGGACTATGATCTCGTGCATCAGATGAAGGGGCTGTTTCCGAACCTGCATATTTCGGTCAATGGTGGGGTCACATCGCTCGATCAGGCCGAAGCTTTTCTGGATGCTGGGTTAGATGGCGTCATGGTGGGGCGCAGCGCCTATCATGCGCCGACCGATATCCTCGCCAGCGCTGATCGGCGCATCTACGGGCGGGGTGCTGACAGCAGCACAGAGGCCGCGGTGCAAGGGATGTTGCCCTATATCGAGGCGCATCTGGCCAGCGGCGGACGTCTGGGGCAGATCACCCGGCATATGCTGGGGCTTTTTGCCGGGCGGCCCGGCGCGCGGCAGTGGCGGCGTATCCTATCGGAAGGGGCGCATAAGCCCGGCGCGGGGCCGGAACTGGTCGAAGCCGCCTTGGCCGAAGTCGCCGCGGCTCAGGAAATCGCCGCGGCGGGGTAGGTTTAAACGCTGGGCTCTGCCATCGGGCGGGGCCGCAGCAGCGCCAGCGTGAGCAGGGCGGCCACCAGTCCGCAGGCCGCGATCGCCCCCAGCATCGGTGTGACAGTCCCGTCAAAGAACGGCCCGGCCAGCGCAATGGAAAGGCCACCCGCCACCATCTGCAATGTGCCGCCCAGCGAAGAGGCCAGCCCGGCAATATCGCCGTGATCGTCCAGCGCTACGACCATCAATGTCGGCACCACAACGCCAAGGCAGGCATTGGCGCAAAACAGCCCCGCCATCACCAGATAGAGGCTCGGATCGGTTGCCAGTGCCGTGACAAAAATCGCGGCAGAGAAGAAGACGAAGCCCGCCACCCCGCGCCGCACGAGGCTGCGCATGCCCCAGCGTTCGCCCAGCCACCCCGCCAGTTGCGAGGCCGAGAAGAAGCCGACCGCGTTGACCGCAAAGGCCAGCGAAAACCCCGTCGGCCCCAGCCCGTATTGCCCGGTATAGACAAAGGGCGCAAAGGCGATGAAGACAAAGAATGACCCCATGGCAAAGCCGCCGATAAAGGTCAGCCCCATGAAGATCGGATCGCTCAGCAGCACTTTCGCTCCGCGCCAAAGGTTGCGCGGGTTGATCCGCACGCGGCGCTTGACGGGCAGCGTCTCGGGCTGGGCGAAGGCGGTGAGTGCCAGCGCGGCGATGGCCAACACGCCCAGAGTCACGAAGATCGCGCGCCAATCGGCAAGCGCCATCACCGCGCTGCCCGCCAGTGGGGCCAACATCGGTGAGATCGAGATCACCAGCATCAGCATCGCCATCAACCGCGTCGCCTGGGTGCCGGTGTATTGGTCACGGATGATCGCACGCGGCACCACCATCAGCACGGCCCCGCCAAGCCCTTGCAGCGCGCGCCAGCCCGTCAGCGCCGCCATCGTCGGCGCGAAGGCGGCCCCGAATGACGCGATGAGGAACAGCACCAGCCCCACCATGATCGGCAGCTTGCGCCCCGCCTGATCGGCCCATGGGCCATAGAAAAGCTGACCCAGCCCGAAGGCGATGAAATAGGCCGTGATGGTCGCCTGAACCGCCGTCTCTGACGCGCCATAGCTGGCGGCGATGGCAGGCATGGCGGGCAGATACATGTCGATGGCGAAGGGGCCGACCAGCCCCAGCAACCCGAGAATGAGCGCTGAACGTAGCACGTGATGTCCTTTCGGATGGGATGGCCGGGGCCAAATGGGCAAGGCGGCAAGCGCAGACCGATGTCTGGGGCCGACTTTCGCGCGCAACCTAACTCCGCTTGGGGGAAGTGCAACCCCGCGTTATCGCCTTGAACCCCGGGCGCGAAACGTCTTGATAGGCGCAACGACAGCCGGAGGGCCCCCATGCCTGAGTTGAACGATCTTCTGCCAATGCTGGTGCTTATCGCCCTGATTGGAGGGTTTGCCGGTGTTCTGGCAGGGCTGCTGGGTGTGGGCGGGGGGATCGTCTTGGTCCCCGCGTTTTTCTATGCGTTGCAATCGCTCGGCTATGACGGGCCACAGCTGATGCAGATTTGCCTTGCGACATCACTGGCGACGATCATCGTCACCTCTGCGCGCTCGGTCCATGCGCATAATGAAAAGGGCGCGGTCGATTGGGAAATCCTGCGCACTTGGGCGCCGGGGATCATGGTGGGGGCCATCTTGGGCGTGCTGCTGGTGGCGCAATTGCGCACCCAGACGCTTCAGGCGATCTTTGGCGGACTGGCGCTGATTGTCGGGCTCTACCTAGGGTTCGGGCGCAGCGATTGGCGCTTGGGAGAGACCATGCCGCGTGGCATCAAACGTGCGATCCTGTCGCCGATGGTCGGGTTTCTGTCGGTGCTGATGGGGATCGGTGGCGGCAGCTTTGGCGTGCCGCTGATGACGCTCCATGGTCGGCCCATTCACCGGGCCGTGGCCACAGCGGCGGGCTTTGGGCTTTTGATCGCCGGGCCCTCGGTGATTGCCTTTCTCTTCGTTGATATCGCGCAAAGCCGCCCGCCCTTGACCATCGGCGCGGTTAATCTAGGTGCCTTCGGGATCGTCGTGACAATGACGCTCATCACCGCGCCTTGGGGCGTGCGGCTGGCCCATGCGATGGACCCCAAGCCGCTCAGACGGGTCTTTGCCGGGTTTCTGGTGCTGGTGGCGCTAAATATGTTGAGAAAAGCACTTTGGGGCTGAGGCGACCCGTTTTTGACCTTAAACCTGCCGGAATGTGATGGTTTCTGCCCAATTTCGGACAATGTTCATCAAATTGCCGCAATCTCGACACAAACAACTGGCTTACTGCCTTAACAAACGCAGAATCATCCGAACCAAGGGACGTGACGAGATGCGCCGAAGCGGGACCAAAGCGATCATTCTTAAAGGGCAGGGCAGTGACCTCGCCTATTGGAAACCTGCGCGCCGGGGCCGTCGGGCGTTTCGCTTTGACGGAATGTTCACTCGCGAAACCAGCCTGACATTTGCCCGTGCCTCGGTGCCTGCGGCCAATTACAACGCGACCCCGATGGGCCTCCACGACGCCACGGATGGCGAAGCGGCTCTTATTTTCCTGAACCAGATCGTCCAGCGCCGCGGCGCCTAAGGCGGCGCTAGTCGCGCCGCCGCGCCAGTTTTGCCGCGCGGCCCCCGCGCCGTTTTGCGTGGACGCTTTCACGTTGGGGCAATTCCGCCATGATGGCGCGGCGCTCCTCCGCGCTCATCGCCGACCAGCGGCCAATCTCATCAATCGACCGCAGACAGCCCGTGCAGAGCCGGCTTTCGGGATGCACCACGCAGATGTTGATGCAGGGGCTTTCGACCTCATTGCGCTGCCAGAGCTTTTTAGTCACGGCGCATCACCTGCAAACGGTCCAGCAGCCCCTGAAGGATATAGCCCGCGGCCACATGGTCGATCACCTCGGCGCGGCGTTTGCGGGTGGTGTCGGCCTCTAGCAATGCGCGTTCGGCGGCCACGGTCGACAGGCGCTCGTCCCAATAGGTGATGGGCAGCGGGGTGAGCCGGTCGAAGTTGCGGGCGAAAGCGCGGGTCGATTGGCAGCGCGGCCCTTCTGAGCCGTCCATATTGCGCGGCAATCCCAAAACCAGCCCACCGATACGGCGCTCGGCGATGATCTCGGCCAGACGCGCGGCGTCCAGCCCAAATTTCTTGCGCCGCACGGTTTCCAGCGGGGTGGCGACGGATTGGAAGCTGTCACTCACCGCGACGCCGATGGTCTTTTCGCCCAGATCAAGCCCGATCAGCGCCTGCATCGGGGGCAGGGCGGCGATGAAATCTGCCGTGTCATCATAAATCATCCTGCCACTCCTGCACGTTCTCCTGCGCTGCGGATCATGTCCAGCGCCGCATTATCGCCCGAAAAGACCTCAAGCGCGTTGTCATAGACCGCGCGGGCCTGATCGGTGTCGCCCAAAACGCCAAGCGATGTGATCAGCCGCGCCCAGTCCTGCGGCGGGCCTCCTTCGCTGGCAAGACGATCCGAAAGCCCGGCCACCATCCCGCCGATCATCTCCATCCGGTCGTCTGCGCTCATCTCCGAGGCGGCTTCGATGTCTTCGGCGGAGGGCCCCCGCGCAGGGGCGCCGGTGCCGATCTGCGGCATCTCGTAATTCACCCCGGCAAGGCTGGCGACCTGCGAAATCTGCGCGCGGATCGGCTCGATCCATGCCGCCTCCGCAGGCCCGCGCCGCAACAGCGCGTCCCAAATGCGGAAACCGACATCCGGCCGCCCAGTCTGCACCATCATCAGGCCAAGGTAATAGCGTGCGCGGCCATCCTGCTCATCGCGGTTGAGCACTTCCCGCAGGGCCGTTTCCGCCTCGGGAGAGACATAGCCGCCCGCCGCGAGAACCAAAAGTTCGGCGTAATCCGCGATGTCCTTCGCGGTCCGGTTCGCGCCTTTGAGACGCAGCACATTGCCCTGCGCCTCGGCAGCGGCGGCGAAATTGCCGATACGGGCTTCGTTCTGGGCAAGCAGGGTCTGACCTTGCAGATCTTCGGGGCGCTCTTTGACCGTGGCGCGGAGCTGTTGGATCAGCGCGAGGTAGTCGGCGCTCAGCCCTTCGGTGCTGGGGCTGGCGGGCAGGCTTTCCACCGCGCTTTGCTGGCTGGGGCGATTGCGGCGCATATCTTCGGCAAAGGCGATGCGGTCAGCAAGCGCCAGATCACCATAGCCGGGTTGGCCCAGATGCCAGTACAGCGCCAGTGACCCGGCACCCAAAGCGATAATCCCCCCGATCAGCACGAGCGGCGCGGGCCGCGACGTGCTTTGCACACGCGTGTCGCGCCCAGCATCGGCGGCGAGGATCCGGCGCGAGATCTCGGTCCGGATTCGGGCGGCATCGGCCTCAGGCACCACACCGCGCGCTACGTCACGCTCCACCTCATCCAATTGGTCGCGGTAGACCTTGAGATCATAATCCGCCTGTGCGGGGAGGGGCGTATCCGCGCCGCGCCATGCGGCCCGCGCCAGAAAACCGCCTACGACAAGCGCCATCGCGCCAGAGAGAAACCAAAATATCATGCCCTCTACCTAACCTTTGACCGGCCCCGACAAAAGACCGCAAATGCCGCGCCCCCTGCGGCATTTTTCACCAATCGCGCCACATGTCGCAAAACCGCGTCCAAATGCCGTGGTGGTCATTTCGAATATCTGCTCCTAGGCTCAGAAAAGACCTCAGCCGCCCGCGCGGCCCGAATCCTTGCCGGGAAGTGACGTGATGAAGAAATACTCCGTTTTCGCAGTGGCCCGAGAGGCGATGCGCCATCATACGGGCTGGACCCGCGCGTGGCGCGATGCTCAGCCGAAAAAACGCTATGATGTGATCATTGTCGGCGCAGGCGGGCATGGGCTGGCCACGGCCTATTATCTGGGCAAGAATTTCGGCATCACCAATGTCGCGGTGCTTGAAAAGGGATGGCTGGGCGGCGGCAACACCGGGCGCAACACGACGATCATCCGCTCGAACTACCTCCAAGACCCCTCGGCCGCGATCTATGAAAAGGCGCGCAGCCTTTACGAGACGATGAGTCAGGATTTGAACTACAACGTCATGTTCAGCCCTCGTGGTGTCATCATGCTGGCGCAGACCGAACATGAGGTGCGCGGTTACAAGCGCACGGCCCATGCTAACGCCTTGCAGGGCGTCACCACCGAATTCATCGGCCCGGATCGCGTCAAACAACTTGTGCCGATCATCAACATCGACGGGCCGCGTTATCCGGTGCTCGGCGGGTTGTGGCAAGCGCGCGGCGGCACGGCGCGGCATGATGCGGTGGCTTGGGGCTATGCGCGGGCCTGCTCGGATATGGGCATGGACATCATCCAGAAATGTGAGGTCACCGGCGTGCGCCAGACGGGCGGCAAGGTGACCGGCGTCAGCACCACGCGCGGCGATATTGAGTGCGATAAGCTGGGCATGGTGGTGGCCGGGCATTCCGGGCAGTTGGCGAATATGGCGGGCTTCCGTCTGCCGATGGAAAGCGTGGCCCTGCAAGCGCTGGTCAGCGAGCCGATCAAACCCTGCATGGATGTGGTCGTGATGGCCAATACGGTGCACGGCTATATGAGCCAGTCTGACAAGGGCGAGATGGTCATCGGCGGCGGCACGGATGGCTACAACAACTACACCCAACGCGGCAGCTTTCATCATATCGAAGAGACCGTGCGCGCGCTGGTTGAGACCTTCCCGATGATTTCACGGCTCAAGATGTTGCGGCAGTGGGGCGGGATCGTGGATGTGAC
>CESC01094562.1_pt1 | contig 33546 bp, 22 predicted proteins | sample 531131 | NCBI WGS metagenome assembly CESC01 (sample SAMEA2621295, study PRJEB7988) | marine metagenome | biome: marine biome (ENVO:00000447); feature: mesopelagic zone (ENVO:00000213); material: "saline water (ENVO:00002010), including plankton (ENVO:xxxxxxxx)" | depth 800 m
CAAAATCATTTTACAAACCTAAGAGCCGACAAAGGCAGGCCCAAGAGGCATTTCTTGGAAAAGAATGTTCAATTTCGAGACAAGCCTCGGAGCATTAAACCCTTTGGCGGTGCCAATAAATTTACAAGCCTAAAGTATCTATCACACTTCCGCAGGTGAGCATCGCATCGCCGTAATAGGGATTTCGTATTTCTGAAGAAGAACTCAACCAGACCGCACCTTTATTGTTGTTAGCCATAGGGCAGCGTTGCAAATACAGATCAGGTGCAATTCCCGAAATATTATTCACTAGAACAACCATATTTTCATTCAAAATAACAAAAGCTGCACGCTGTTCTTCTAAACTATCTGATGTTGTAATAGCCTTGAGCTTTTGCTGAATCATATCAAAATGTGATTTTACCATTCCATCCAAATCTTGATTTTCTACAGATTGAAGCTCTACCTGTAAATTTGCTGCTGCACTACTAATTTGTTCAACTTCTGAGGCCACAAAAGCATCTTTTAAGTTCAAATAATTTGGTACTACATTTTTCAGTTGACTTTGAAAATCCTTTGGTAATTGCATTCTCATTGTATTCATCTCCTCTGTTGATGTACTTTCAGAGGTAGCATTCATCATCGATTTTTTTCCGCTCAATTGTGCTGCTGCATCTACTGTGAATGTTCCGTTGGTGACGATTTCCTCTCCGTTACTTAATCCTGAAACAATGCTATAGCTATCGCCTATTTTCTCACCCAAGGTGACCTCTCGCATTTCAAAAACAGATGCATTCGCATTAGGCTTTACATAAACCAGCGAGCGCTCGCCCGTCCACATCACCGCAGAAGCAGGAACCATTAAACCTGAATTCTCATTAGACACACCCGTTACTTTTGCTTCTACAAACATTCCGGGTTTTAATAGGTCTTCAGTATTTTTCAATGTTGCTCGCACGGTGACCATACGCGTTTGCGTATTTAAAACGGGATCTATAAATGAGATTTTCGCATCAAATATTTTGTTGGGATAGGCATTGCTGCTAATGCGTATGCTTTGTCCCTTTTCAAGCTGATTGATCTGACTTTCATAAGCATCAAATTCAGCCCAAACCGTACTCAGGTCGGCTATTTTAAAAATGGGATTTCCGTCCATCACGTGTGCCCCCTCGTTAACCGAAATTTCACTCACCACTCCAGAAAAGCTTGCATAAATAGGAAATCTAGTCACCGTTTTTCCGGTCTCTTCAATTTGGTCTAAAAGCGCATCAGAGATCATCCAGTTTTTAAACTTCTTACGCACTGCTGCATATAATTTAGGTTGAGCGCCTTTTAGCTTTGCTGCAGTAAACAATTCTTGCTGAGCCGCTACCAATTCTGGCGAATAAATAGTCGCAACTTCTTGCCCTTTACGCACCTCCTGCCCTACCGAAGAAACCATCAAACGTTCTACCCGACCGTCAAAATGTGCCGGCTGCGTCGCAGTCTTATCTTCATTCACGGCTATTTTACCCGACAACGTAAGCGCCTCTGAAGCGGCATTACTATTCCCAACCACTGTAGTTTGAATATTGGCCAGCGCCAGAGCATTCTCAGTCATTTTAAACTGGTTTGCGGTAAGTCCATCGCTACCACTTTCTGCAGGAATCAGATCCATCCCACAAATAGGGCAATCACCGGGTTCTTCACGCATAATTTGTGGATGCATTGAGCAGGTCCACATTTGAGAGGCATCCTCATGAGTGTGCGCTTCTTCAGCCGTATGCTGTTGCTCTTCCGCAGCATTGAATAAAACATATCCCAGCCCCAGACCTACGACAGCAGCCAATACTATGTATACAATTGATTTATTCATCATCAAAAAAGTTTAAATCTATTTTCGCTTTTTCTTCAGCTTTCTTAAAGTTGGCGAACTGATATACCAAAGCACAAATCCGCTCAAAACGGTTATCAATCCCAAAACTGAAAATGCGCGCAAAAGCCAATTATTAATATCATCACGACTTTCATAATCCATGGTGTGCGTCATCCAGAGAAAGTCAAACCAACGCCAGTCGCGATGTCGCACGGTTTGAAACGTCCCATCATTTGTAGAAATGTAAGCTTTAATCGCATCGTCGCCTTTATAACTCACCACATACGCCGGCAATAAGCGCTCGCGATACTCGTGATGTTTTCCTGCGGAAGTTATACGAGTTACACCTGCAACTTCCAGATGATCTGCCATATGTTTTGAAGCAATACTTAGGGCTTCTTCCTCGGTAATTTCTTCCTTTTGCTCTCCGGTCTGGGCGTTGTACAAAAGATTATCATTCACCCAATAATACGGTGTCTCATTGATCTCTCGAAGTGCAACCGAACGGATCGTTAAGGTTGAATCTAACGCAGTTGGACTTACCAAATTCTCAAAGGCTACCGGTGCTGCCGGTTTGCGTAAATGATCCCCGTGAATTTCATCGATATCTGTCCAACTGAAATACAAGCCACTCACCGTCCACAGGATGAATTGAATCCCGATAAAGAGCCCCAAATACCGATGGGCTTTTCTAAGCTGTTTACGTACTCTAATTTTTCCCATCAATACTTATTCTAAAGATTTTGCGCGCAGTCGTAACGCATTTGCAATTACTGAAACCGAACTAAAACTCATCGCCAATGCAGCAATCATTGGCGATAGTAAAATCCCAAAAAACGGATATAATACTCCCGCCGCCACCGGTACACCAATGGAATTGTAGACCAGTGCAAAAAATAAATTTTGCTTGATATTACGCATCACGGCATCGCTTAGATTTTTGGCTTTTACAATACCGTGCAAATCGCCTTTTACCAGCGTGATCGCGGCACTTTCTATAGCGACATCAGTTCCCGTACCCATTGCGATCCCTACATTGCTTTGCGCCAAGGCCGGCGCATCATTGATGCCATCACCAACCATTGCCACGTGTTTTCCTTCTTGTTGCAACCGAGCAACTTCTGCTTGTTTATCCTGCGGAAGCATTCCTGCTTTAAAATCGGTTAGATCAAGTTCGTTAGCCACGGCGCGGGCAGTATCTTCATTATCGCCGGTGAGCATGATTACAGCAATTCCTTTTTCTTTTAAGCTTTGAATCGCTTTTTTACTCGTGGCTTTGATCTTGTCAGAAATCACCACATACCCCCGAACCTCTCTATCAACAGCTAAAAAGGAAACCGTTTTTCCCTTTTGTTGTTCGTCTAAAGCTTCTTTTTCCAAAACCTCATCCAATTTTGCTGAAGCTTCTTCCATCATTTTTTTATTGCCTAAAGCAACTTTTTTACCTTCAAGGCTTCCGGTTACTCCTTTTCCGGTAACTGCATTAAAATCTTCAGCTTTAGAAATAGTGACGTTTTTTTCTTCAGCATAACGCAGGGTCGCTTCAGCCAAAGGATGTTCACTCAACGCATTGAGCGCAGCGATATAGTTTAAAACTTCAGTTTCTGAACTATGGTGTACGGCACCAATTTTTTCAACTGAAGGTTTTCCCTCGGTTAGCGTACCGGTTTTGTCCACGATGAGTGTATCTATCGCATTCATTTTCTCGAGGGCTTCGGCATTTTTGATCAGTACTCCGTTTTGCGATCCTTTACCTACACCTACCATTACAGACATAGGCGTTGCCAGTCCTAAAGCACAAGGGCACGCGATGATCAAGACCGCGATAGCATTGATCAAGGCATATACATAAACCGGTTGCGGACCAAAAATAGCCCATAGAATAAACGTGATGATTGAAATTCCAACCACAATAGGAACAAAATATCCTGAAATCCGATCTGCTAATTTTTGAATGGGAGCCTGACTGCGACTGGCTTTATTGACCATCTCAATAATTTGAGAAAGCAAGGTTTCTCCCCCTATTTTTTCAGCTTCCATCAAAAAAGATTGGTTACCATTGATTGTCCCGCTACTTACGCTGTCACCTTCATTTTTAGAAACCGGAATCGGCTCACCGGTGATCATCGATTCGTCAATAGAAGTTTCTCCTTGGGTTATTTTCCCATCCACCGGAATTTTAGCACCAGGCTTCACCCTTAAGATCGCTCCTTTTTCTATGGAATCTATAGCGACCTCGTGTTCTTCTCCATCAATCACCTGAATGGCTTTATTAGGTGCTAGTTTCAACAATTCTTTTACCGCCGAATTGGTTTTACTGTGCGCACGAGCTTCTAACACTTGCCCCATCAATACCAAGGTAAGAATTACCGTTGCCGCTTCAAAATACACGTGCACCGTGCCTGATTCTGTTTTGAATTGCTCCGGAAAGAAATCGGGTACCAGCAAACCAAAAACACTAAAAGTCCACGCGACCCCGGCACCTATGCCTATAAGTGTAAACATATTGAGATTCCAGGTTTTTACAGAGCGCCACGCGCGTTCAAAGAACATCCAGGTCGCATAAAAAACGACAGGAAGCGATAACCCAAACTGCACCCAGTTCCAATACTTTAGCGGCATAAGATCATACAACGGATTGTTGTTGAGCATCTCGCTCATCGCGATCAAAAACACCGGAAGCGTAAAGCCTAAGGCGATCCAAAACTTGCGCAACAACTTCTTATAGCTTTTCTCTTCTGCTGAAAGGTCGGGTTCTTTAGGTACCAGATCCATCCCGCAAATAGGGCAACTTCCCGGTTCTTCCTCGACGATCTCAGGATGCATCGGGCAGGTATATTGCTCTGCAGAAGTGGCTGAAAGCGATTGCTCCTCGACCAAGTCCATCCCGCAAACCGGGCAATCGCCAGGCTTATCATAGGTTTTATCGCCTTCACAGTGCATCGGGCAATAAAAAGTACCGGTACCTTGGGTGTCGGCTTTTTGCTTTTTGCTCTCGCTTGATTGATGACCGTGTGCTCCCGATTTGTGTATCGTATAAGCCCCGCCATCATCTGCAAGTGCCTTTTTAAACCTTGCTAGCGGAATATGCTTTTTCATCGTAATGCTAGCTTCAGCTTTTTCCAGATCGACGCTCACCGATTGAACACCTTCAACATTCGCTAAAGTCTGCTCCACGTGATTTCGGCAGCCATTACAACTCATCCCGTGAATGTGATAGGTATGTTGCATAGCTTCATCTTCTGAAGCCGGCATATGAATACTATACCCACCTCCATCTTCCGCAAGTGCTTTTTGAAAAGTTTCTAAAGGAATATGCTCGTGCATCTCGATAGTCGCTTCAGCATTTTCCAGATCAACGCTCACTGATTGAACACCATCCACCTTTGCCAAGATCTGCTCGACGTGGTTTCGGCAGCCATTACAACTCATTCCGTGTATATGATAGGTATGTTTCATTTTACTATTTGTTTGTAAATAAGGTCGTCGCTAGACAAAAAACTTTACGATTAAACCTCCGGCTAGCCAGAGATAACAAAGGAATGCGGCGTACTTCAATGTGCTCTCCAAAGTCTTGCTTTTAGGTGCCATTTCTTTCATATGCATAATATCCTTCCGCTTAAAAAAGCCCAGATAGATCAGGTATCCTGAAACAGCCAAAAAAGCGAGATTCAAGAAAAACGTATAATCGATCTTGAAATATTCAGAATCCTGCACAGTCACCTGCGAAGGATCTGGTAGCATACTCAAAAGATCAAATCCATAATGCAAGATCAGCGAGGCTCCCACCAGTGCGGTGAACAACAAAAACAGAATAAACAACGACATCTTCCAACCGTAATATTTAGCGTTGATCCTCAAAATAGGAAACACCACCAGATCACTAAAAATAAACGCCATTACGCCGGCAAAGCTCACCCCTTTTCCAAAAAGCAATGCTGCCAGCGGAATATTCCCCATAGAACCGATAAAAGTGATGAATGCCGCGACCGGACCTACGATGATGTGCTCTAGAATTTCCAGAAAACTAAAGTCGGTATTCCCATTTCCCGAGCCGATGAACAAGGTTTGAAACCACGCATCAGGAACAAAAGCCGCCACGATACCGGCTATGGTAAAGCCTACGGTTACGTCTTTCCAAACCATCTTCCACTCCATTCCGTATTGCTTAGAAACTTTTGCCCAGCTTTCTTCAGACTTCATTTTTTCTTTCCAGGATTTAGAACCTGAATCCTCATCGGCTTCAGTATCACCCAGGTTTTTCCGCGCTTGCTCAATGAGCTTTTTCGGATTGATCAAACGGATTAAGATCCAGCTCAACAGAATAAGTAAAATACCTCCCACATATTCACCAACCACAAACTGCCAACCCAGAAAGATAGAAATGATAATCCCGAGTTCGATCACCAGATTGGTCGATGCCAGTAAAAAGGCAATGCTCGATACAAAACTTGCTCCTTTTTTAAACAGAGATTTGGTGGAAGCCAGCGCCGCAAAGCTGCACGAACTGCTGATAAACCCAAAAAAGGTTCCCAGCAGGACACCTTTGGTTTCCTTGCCTCCCATTGTTTTTTGCATTTTCTTTTCGGTGACAAAGATCTGTATCATACTGCTTATGATATAGCCCAGCGCAAACGCCCAAAGTGCCATCCAAAAAAATCCTGCCGTGGTGTAGGCTGCCTCGCCCCATTGTTTAAAAAAGTCAGTCATAAGCTTGTATTTATTGAGTTATCGTTGCTGTTACAGAACCACAGTTCAGCATTTTATCTCCAAAATAAGGGTTCTTGATCGCCGACTCGTTAGAAAACCAATCTGCTCCTTCGCCACTAAAGGCCATTGGGCAATGCTGCTTATACAGTGTTCCTGCGTTGATCGTACTTTTAAAATAAGCTTCAACAGCATTCGAAAATTTGGAAAAAGCTTCGCGTTGTGCTGCAACATCTTCGGTTTTCGCGATTCCCTCAGCCATTGCTTTTAGTTTGGCATTATCTTCACTAAAAATCATTGCCAGTTGTGCTGCTTCTTGTTTCGCTTTTGCTGCATCAGTAGCGACCAAAGCTTCACGTACCGCATTGTAAGCTTTCCAAACTGCCATGGCATTTTCATCAGTAAAGGCTAATGCGGTAGTATCATCATTCATAGCTCCTGAAGCTTTTTCAGAAGTTGCGTGGTTCATTTCGCCCATTTCATCCATCTCGTCCATTTCCATAGATTCATCCATAGCATGATCCATTTCTAGTTCAACTTCAGCATCCTTATCTGATTTTTTATCATCCCCACAAGAAGCTAAGGTTAATGCCAAAACGGCGACACTCATAAATTTTACAGTCTCTTTCATTGTTTTAGATATTAGTTAAATAATTGATTAAAGCAGCCTGCTCATAGTAGTTTTGAACAGCCTGTAATTGTTTTAATTGAAATTCTAATTGTAATTCTTGTATATCAAGCACGTCGTTAAAATCGATGCTGCCGGTCTCGTAGCTTTTAAGCAGAATCTCTTCAGCATCTTGTGCCTGAGCTATATTTTGTTTTTGGGTATTAAAATTAATACGCGCCGTATTTTTATTCTGTTTAGCTTCTGCTAAAAGATTTTTTAAGGTGTTCAATCGTTGCGCTTTTTGCGCATCCAGCTCTTGCTGTCGCAACTCATTTTGGCGAGAAACCGATTTGTATTTGGAATTGAAAATAGGCACCGAAACCGAAACCATAGGCATCACGATATCCTTACCATTATCTGCCGGAAACATATCAGTACGTTCAGAAACCGGAATATAATCTAAGCCTACACCCCATTTTGGCGAAGCTTCCTGACGGTTTAAAATTTCAGCTTGTGTGACGCTTTCATACAATTTATCATACTTCAAAAGCTCAGGATTCGCTGAAAGATCATCTGGATTAATCTGCGCATCTTCCGTCGGAATAGATAGACTATCAACAACCAGAATCCTTCCTTCTGAAGCTGTGTTCAAGGTGTTCTTAAACTGAATTTCTGCAGCGACACGTCGCTCTTCAAGAATTTGCTGCTGCGCTTTCAATTCGTTTTGACGCATCTCGAGTTTCAGCACATCTACCGCCGAAGCCTTTGCGACTTCCACTGCATTCAATGCTAATTCCTTGTAGCGCTCGAGCAGCTCCACATTTTGCTGCACAACTTTGCTTTGGGCTTCTATAGTATACAATTTGTAATAGCCTTGAGCGACCGCCAGGCCCAGCTTCCGCTTTGCGATCACATACTCGAGATATTCTGTTTCTACCAAAGCATCTTGATACTTTTCACGTTTTGCTATAGTGCCAAACCAAGGCAACATTTGCTTCACCGAAAAACGCGCGCGCTGTGCGCCAACACGAGTTTCTGGCGTACTCACAAAATACCCCACACCAAACTCGGTATCCGGAAGGGTATTCACTTCATTCACCTTTTCTTGCGCGATCGAATAACGCAATTCATACGCCTGAACTTCCGGATTGTTGGTTTCAGCTTCTGCTATATAACCGCTCAAATCCTGAGCAGGCGCCACAGCGGTGAAGCCTAATACTATTGCGATCGCTATGTTGATTCTCCTATTCATGGTTTTTAAGTGCTAATTCTTTTTTCCAGCTGTACAACACGGGAACTATAAAGTACGAAGTCACGTCAATGATCATCCCGCCAAAAACGGGTATCGCCATCGGGATCATAATATCACTTCCCCGTCCTGTAGACGTCAATACCGGCAATAATGCCAAAATTGTGGTTACCGTTGTCATCAAACATGGTCGTATGCGTTTACCGGCAGCCTTAAGCGTAGCGAGACGTATTTGTTTTTTGTCCTTTGGTTTTTCAGCATCAAAAGTCTGGGTAAGATAAGTGGCCATCACAACCCCATCATCGGTCGCGATTCCAAAAAGTGCAATAAAACCAACCCAAACCGCTACACTCAGATTTATGGTTTTCATATTGAATAAGTCCCTGAGGTTCGCACCAAAAAAGTCGAAGTTTAAGAACCAATCTTGACCGTATAACCAGAGCATAATAAAGCCTCCGGCGAAAGCCACTGCGATTCCTGTAAAGACCATTAAGGAAGTTGTTACCGATTTAAACTGAAAATAAAGGATCAGGAAAATGATGATTAAAGCTAGAGGAACTACTACAGCTAAAGTTTTTTCAGCACGCAATTGGTTCTCATAAGTACCGGTAAATTGATAACTGATCCCTTGCGGAACCACCAACTCCCCGGAGTCTATCTTTGACTGAAGCACTGCCTGTGCATTTTCTACCACATCTACTTCAGCATAACCATCGAGTTTATCAAATAACACATAACCTACCAGAAAGGTATCTTCACTTTTGATCACCTGTGGACCTTGCTCATAACGGATATCTACAAGTTCGCCCAATGGCACCGGACTCCCACCGGAAACCGGAACATAAATTTTCTTAAGATCATCGGGGTTTTCACGAAGCTCTCTAGGATAGCGCACCCGCACTGAATACCGCTCACGACCTTCTACGGTTTGGGTAATAGGCATTCCGCCTACAGCAACTTCAAGAACCTGCTGCACATCTGCAATGCTAATACCATAACGTGCCAATCGATCGCGTTTGATGTCGATGAGTAAATAAGGTTTACCCACGATGCGATCTGCAAAAACAGCCTCTTGTTTGACGCCTTCGGTTTGCTTTAAAAGTTTTTCAAGCTGAAAACCAAAAGCCTCGATCTGTTTTAAATCCTGTCCTTTTACTTTGATCCCCATAGGGGCACGCATTCCTGTTTGCAACATCACAAGCCGCGTTTCTATAGGTTGAAGTTTAGGCGCAGAAGTCACTCCCGGAAGTTTAGAAACCCGAGCTATCTCATTCCAAATATCATCAGGAGACTGAACCTCAGGACGCCAATTGCGGTAATATTCCCCATCTTCATCTTCGATCAAAGCTTCAGCTTTAACCGGAAAACTTCTATTACTTACAGAACCTTCATCAACTTCAGTAGAATTTGGATTAGAGGTTTTTCCTCCTGCTTTCAATACAAAATAGCCCGCCTCATCCACTTGATACCGTTGCTTTTTACCGGCGGTATTCAGCATATATTCGGGTTTGTATTGAATGATATTCTCGTACATCGATAAAGGTGCAGGATCGAGTGCCGACTCGGTTCTTCCGGCTTTTCCCACCACAGTTTCAATCTCCGGGATACTCGCCACAGCCATATCAAGCTGTTGTAACACGCGTTTATTTTCTTCTACACCGGCGTGCGGTAAAGAAGTAGGCATTAGTAGAAAAGTACCTTCATTAAGCGCCGGCATAAACTCTTTACCCGCATTAGAAAGTATAAATCCGCCGGAAATCAATAAGCCAAGCGGAATGCTTAAAAACACAATTCGATTGGCCAATGCCCAGCCTAAGATACGTTCGTAAAAACGACGCAACAGCCAAAATGCACCAAAAAATGCTGCACATAAAAGCGCTACAAAAATAAAGTTGATGAGGATGCTTCGGTTGAATCCTAATGGGCGCCAATAGGTTGCCAACAGAATTGCGATGGCTACGACGGTCAGTATACCTTCGGCATTTTTTAAATTGTTGAAAGGAAGCGCTTTCGCTGCGCGTAAAAAATAAAGTGCTCCAAAAGCGATCAATAGCAAGCCTAACCAAACTCCGTAGAAAATCGCTATAACACCTAAAACAATGAGAAGGGCATTAAGTGTTCTCGCGGTGGTCTTTTTAAAGCTGCGCTTTCTAAAAATTAAAGCGGCAAAAGGCGGAATGAGAAAAAGTGCAATGACCAGTGAAGCCGTTAATGCTGCGGTTTTCGTAAATGCAAGCGGTCGAAACAATTTACCTTCTGCTCCCACCATCGTAAATACCGGGATAAAACTGATGATCGTAGTAAGCACGGCCGTAACGATCGCTCCGGAAACCTAAGCAGTAGCATTATAAATAATCGTATTGAATGGAAGTTTTGAGGATTTACCAACTTCCTCATCCAAATGCCTGATCATATTTTCAGTCAAGATGACGCCTACATCTACCATCGTCCCGATGGCAATAGCGATACCTGAAAGAGCAACAATATTGGCATCTACCTCAAAGAGCTTCATCGCTACAAACACCATCAAAACAGCGACCGGTAATAATCCGGAGATCAAGACGGAAGCTCTCAAGTTGAAAATCATCACCACGATCACAAGAATAGTGATAAGAATCTCCATCGTGAGTGCTTCATCAAGCGTACCTAGAGTCTCATGAATAAGTTGTGTGCGATCGTAAAACGGAACGATCGTTAACTGGGATTTTCGCCCATCTGCAAGTGTTTTTGAAGGCAGCCCACCACTAATTTCCTGGATCTTCGCTTTGACATTGGTGATGACTTCCATAGGGTTGGCGCCATAGCGCGCAACGACAACTCCGCCTACCACCTCTGCGCCTTCTTTATCAAGAATTCCGCGTCGTGGCGCAGGTCCTAAGCTCACTTGAGCCACATCTTTAACGCGAATAGACGTATACTCTTGAGCGGTGATCACGGCATTTTCTATATCTGCAATAGACTTGATGTAGCCTAAACCGCGTACCAGGTACTCCGCCTTATTGATCTCTAAAGTTTGTGCTCCTACATCTTCATTACTCGACTTTACCGCTTTGACCAAAGCATCGAGGCTTATACCGTACTGCTTCAATAATTCTGGATTTACATCGATTTGATATTCCTGAACATAACCTCCAATGGAAGCTACTTCGGAAACACCTCCAGCAGAAGCCAGACCATATTTCACATAATAATCCTGAATGCTGCGCAATTCCTGCAAGTCCCAGCCGCCGGTCACATTACCAGCTGCATCGCGTCCTTCTAAAGTATACCAATAGATTTGGCCCAATCCTGTAGCGTCAGGTCCCAGAGTTGGGTTAACACCGTCCGGTAGTAAACCGGAAGGCAGCGAGTTGAGCTTCTCTAAAATGCGACTGCGGCTCCAGTAAAATTCGATGTCTTCTTCAAAAATGATGTAGATACTTGAAAAGCCAAACATCGACGAACTGCGTATCGTTTTCACCCCGGGAATCCCAAGCAAGGCAGACGTCAACGGGTACGAAATCTGGTCTTCAATATCTTGAGGAGAACGGCCTTGCCATTGGGTAAATACGATTTGCTGATTTTCTCCAATATCCGGAATGGCATCTACTGCAACAGGATCACGTGGAATCCCGACAGCTGTCGGGACCGTATCCCAATTAAAGGGTGCCGTAGCAATCCCCCAGCCCAATATAAGAGCCAAGAGTAAAAAAGCTACCAGCTTATTTTCGATAAAAAATTTAATGCTTTTGTTGAGCATAAGATGAAATGTATGTTATGAAACGCTATTTTTTCAGTCTAAAAACTGAAGTACAAGCTGTTCTTCCGCGGATGCGAAACAACTAAGATTCAGGCTCAAAGAACCTAAGCATACATTATCAAATTAAATAAACCTCATCCAGAGTCTGAACATCCCTGACGAGTAACGGAGGTGTGTAGTTTCTATACGCTTTTGGAGTCACCGTTTGCGGTGTAAACAGCGCTGCGTAGGAATAGAAAAAAGAGGTAATAAAAACCTGTTGCTCTAGATCTATAGAAGTAAAGCTGGGTTTAAGATCGTCGTGACCTTTAGCGGTAACTGATTTATCTTGACAACACGATTTTTTTACAATCTGAAGATCGCATCCTGCATTTTCGTTAGGAATGCTTAGCTCCATCCCGCAAGATTTTGCTTTTTGAACTAATGCATAATCCACTAAAGTATCGCCACAATAATGCATATTCACAGTAAAGGACATCGTCGTACAAAGTACTACGAAAGCCATCAACACTGCCATTATTTGTTTTGATACGTGTTTCATATTAATTACAAAGGTAATCAAAAATATAGCTCCGTGTAAAAGTTATCGTTAAGGGCCAGCTTTTTATCAAAAAAATGGATTTAACTTTATAACTTGAAACTGCTGAATAAACTACCTCAGGCCAAGCCTGTCTGACGACAAAGGCAGGCCCATGAGGCATTGGTTGAAAACGAATTTTCAATTTCGAGGCATCCCGATAATTATCGGGACGCAGTATTAAATCCTTTGGCGGCGCCAATAAAGCAGACAGACTTTAGCCCTGTAACCCAGATCGCAACCGTATGAATCCAGAACAACCTGATAAAAAGATGACCACCCTTAAAAAAAATTTGAATGAATTTTCGGGTTTTGCACTTTTTCTATTTCTCGGAATTTTGTTTTCTAGAATTATAGAACTCTTTCTTTTTCAAACTTCACAAAAATTACCTGTTGGCTTTTTTGAGCTGCTTTACAAAGGTTTTATAATCGATGTACTTTTCTGGTTATCTGCTATTTTTCCTGCGTATATTTTATTCCTCATCATAAGCTTTATCAGCCTACGGGGAGCTAAAATTGTTTTCAATATAATTTGGGTGCTTTTCTTCAGTTGCAATTTGCTGTTTATCTATTACCATAAAACAGCACTGGTCCTTTTAGGCTCTGATCTTTTTGGATATTCGCTGGAAGATATTACACAAACGGTAGGCGCCTCTGGTGTTTTGGCTTTAGGAACTGTTCTTTTATTTCTTGGTTTTGTCGCTTTGATCATTGCCGGATTGGTCTTTTTACGTCCGAAACTGAGCATCAACTTCATACCAGCCGGAGCTCTGGTTTTAATCGCGGGTATCGTGTTTATGTTTGACGGTTTTCCTAATCTCAGGCCACAGTATGAGCAAGACTTTACCAACAATCTCGTTACGAATAAAACACAACACTTTTTTAAGGCTGCAGAAGATTACCTTACACAAACCACCTATAAGCCCGATATTTATGCTGAAAATTACTTTGATCTATTAGAGCGCCGTATTGCCCAACAAGGCAAATTTGAATATACCGCTACTGCTTATCCTTTTCTTCATAAAGCAGAAACCACCGATGTTTTGAGTCCGTTTTTTGAAAAGAAATCCAGAAAACCCAATATGGTTTTTATCATTGTTGAAGGACTGGGCAGGGCTTTTACAAACGAAGAAGCCTACTTGGGAAATTTCACTCCTTTTTTAGACAGTCTGTCAAAACAAAGCCTGTATTTTAAAAACTTCTTGAGCAATGGAGGACGCACGTTTGCTGTGCTTCCTTCCCTTTTAGGATCGGCACCTTTTGCTGAAAATGGATTTTTGGCGCTTCAGGATAAAATGCCTAATCAGCTCTCATTGCTTAACGTTCTTGAGAAAAACGGCTATCAGAGCAGCTTCTTTTATGGTGGTGATGCCGGTTTTGATAATATGAGTGGATATCTCGACTTGAATAAAACAGCACGTATCTTTGACGAAGCATCATTTCCTGAAACTTTTGCAAAACTCCCGGAGGTTGGCGGCTTTACCTGGGGATATGGCGATGAGGAACTGTACGAGTTTTATTTAGATAAAAGTACAGACGATACTCTTGCCGCACCGCGTCTTGACGTCATATTGACGGTAAGCACGCACAACCCATTTAGAGTGAATGATCAAGAACGGTATAACAAGCTTTTTGAAAATCAACTGCAGCGCTTAAATCTGAGTGCTGAACAACAAACGCAACGACAAAATTTTAAAGAAGAATTTGCGACCGTGCTTTATGCTGACGCCTCTTTAAAAAGGCTATTTGAGCGCTACCGTAAGCGCACAGATTATGATAATACCATTTTTGTAATAACCGGAGATCATCGCATTCCTGAAATTCCATTGAGCACTAAGATCGACCGTTATCATGTGCCACTCATCATCTATTCGCCTCTACTTCAAAAAACAAAAGAAATAGCTGCGATCTCCTCACATTTTGACGTGGCTCCCAGTATTTTGAGATACTTAAATGCAACGCACGGGATCCCATTACCCAAGCAAACCAGCTTTTTGAGTAAAGGACTTGACACTTCGAGTACCTTTAGAAACATCCATCAAATCCCATTGATGCAAACCAAAACAGACCTGATCGATTTTGTTTCTGAAACCTATCACTTAAATGGTAATCAATTGTACAAGCTGTATCCCAACCTATATGAGGAAGCTATTACCGATGAAGTAAAAAAAGAAGAATTACTAACTGCTTTTTCAGAGTTTAAAAAACGAAATCAACAAATAGCCAACGGAAGTCCTTTAGTTCCTGACAGTTTGGTCACCCGATATGCGCACTAAAAATACGGCTACATTTGATCGTAAGTTTCACTTAAGATCTGAGTGACCAAGGGTTTGTAGAAATTGAAGAAAAACCCACCGCGATCTGAAGGTTCGTTAGCGTTGTAAAAAAAGCTTTTCAGCAAACCGATTCCTTTAAAATAAGAAGTCGTAAAACCTATAGGATTATCACTAAAATCGCCGGCTAAATAGTAAAAATCATAATCTGAATCACTATGGTTAATAACTGCCGGGAAGGTATTGGGTATTCCATATTTTTTTAACTCCTGTACTCCTGCCGTGTTGGTTGCGAGTTGGTAACTGGCATAGGTTGTATTCACCTGCGTATCACTTTCCATAATTTCAAACCAAAAAGGATACTTTTCTTTTTCGGGCAGGTCAAAGCGCTCTTGTCCTGCTGCAGTAGCATAAACAAAAGGCAACGGATTGTTGAGATGGGTTTCGTTTTCTAGAATAACCACTGTACCCGAATCATCGTTAACCAAAACGACGCCATCTTTGGTAAATGGCCAATTCCCGTTGTGGTTATTTTTGTAATTGGTTAAAATCCAAGAAGGCAGTTCTTGATTCACATTTTCATCTAAAGAATCAAAATAACGACCACTCCAGCCTGTGAAACGCACATGGTATAATGCTTCAAACGCTGCTCTAATAGGTTTTGGAGTCGGACTGGCCAAACAGTTAAATTCTGCGATAACCGGCTTTTGCTTTGCCTTCATCTGTTTGATGAAATTGATATCCTTTTCACTCAATCCACCGTATAAAACCCCTGGTCTTTTACTGTAATTAGCATACCACTCTTGCTTGTAAATCCCATAGGTATCTGTGATATACAGCATATCTGAATCATCGCTTAATAAGCTTAATGCTTCAGCAGGAAAACGCTCGATCCCTTTGATAGCATATGCTGTATCTTTTTTTGGGAAAAAACCAAAATAGTCACGCTCCACTTCATAGGCTTCAGAACCACTTTTCATAAAGCGGTTGTGATTTAACACCCAGTGAAAAGAGATGTGTTCCTGACCGTCTGTATTAAAAACCGTTTTGTCGATTATAGCGGCTGTAAGGTATTTTTTTGGCGTAAAATACCAGGAAAGAAACGATACTAGTGGTGCTAGAACGACTAGGAGCAAAATGATTCTGAGCGCTTTTTGCCACATAATTAGAAACGTTTAATAAAGCCCACACTTACAGAGAACTGAAGCCCACTGCTATCTGCTGCATATTCCTGATCTTCAAGCCCCGCCTGAGCTGTCAAGACGTGAGTTGCACCCAACAGCTTCCTGTAAAACAAGGTCAGGTTATTAGAGCGCAAACGCGTGATCGTGGCCCCGTTAAAAAGTGCACTATTGGCATTATCATCCGGAGAGATTCCTGTACCGATTCTTGCACCAATAAAATCATCTGCACCCCCAAAATAATACCGCACCGTAAGCGCATAGGATTGTGATAACGCACTGTCTGAAGGCGTCAAATAGGTTCTGAAGTTGAACCAATAGTTTTTATAGTATTTCCCCAAGCCCAAGGTATACACAAACGTGTCATCGTCAAAAGCCAAATATCTAAATCCCGCGTCTGCTTCAAAAGAAGCCGGAAGGTTTGAAAACAAAGAAAACCCTGCACGATACTGCGGAAAAATCCCGCTATCGCTAGATATACCAAGGTTTACATAGGTATAAAACACGTCTGATATTCTGGGGTAAGCATCTACCTCAAACTGAAGCGCATCAGTCCTGAATCGGTTGGCAAAATTAATACGTGCAGCGACAGAGCCCAGCTTGGTTTGCCTGATATAGTCAAGCGCAGCCAAATGCCACGGATCATCAAATCGTTCATCAAAATAAACAAATTCATAGTTGAGACCTACAGCGTTCTTAGCGGTTGCGCTATTGATACTGCTCAATAAACTGCGTGCCTGATCGAGTTTCGGGTTTTGTTCTAAAAGCCCCTGCAGCGTGGCCGTGGCTTCTTCATAAGCTTCCAGATCTCTTAACACTTTTGCTTTTAAAAGCCCTAAATTTTCAGATTCAGGATGATAGTCTAATCCCTTATTTACAACTTTCAGCGCTGCTTCAGAATTATCGTTCCAAAATTCCAGATTTCCGTAGGCAAAACTCGCTTCCTCGTGTCCTTTTTCTTTAGCCAATACTTCTTCAAAAGCCATTCGCGCTTGAGGTAAACTGTCTGAGTAGGTATAAATTCGACCTAGAAATACGCGTACTTCCAGATAATCGGGACTTTTTTTAAGCGCCGCCTTTAAGAGTGCGATCGCCTTAGGGTAATCATCTTCTTCAAAAGCAGCATTGCGCGCTTGTGTGTAAAGTTCATCTGTAGTATACTCCTGTTCCTGTGCCACAGCGGCAAACGAAACCAAGAAAACAGCCAGAATAACAGCTTTAAAAGTTTGGTACAAATGGGGCATGATTCTTATTTTTTTAAGTTTTACCGGAATTTCCCAATCCTGCGCGAGACATTTCTCCCCAGGATTTTTTTCCGCGAATTAAATCAATATTTCCTTTAACTGCCGCCCACATAACAATAGGGTGATACAGGATAGGTTCTAATAAAGCCGTAAATATGAGCATAAACATATATTTTGGCTTTTTATACTGCTGAAAAGAGTATTCTTCAAAAAAGATCGCTGTGATCGAAAATAGTATAGAAAAGGTATAGATCACAATGAAAAAGATCATAAATACCTGAAAATTTATCTTTCCAAGAAGCATAAGAACGATAAAAAATAGAATTCCGATAAACTCGATAATTGGCGCAAACCACTCAAAAAACATCCAGTACGGTGTGCTCAATAATCCTAAAACTCCATATTTGGGATTGAAGAGCATTTTCTTGTGCAGCATTAAGGTCTCTACTGTTCCCCGCGCCCAGCGATTGCGTTGCCGGCGTAAGACTTGGGTGCTCTCTGGCACTTCGGTCCAACATAAAGGATCGGGAACAAAACCCACCTTATAGGGGATTCCTTGTTCACGCATAACCCTACGCATACGCACGAGCAACTCCATGTCTTCGCCCACCGTATTGTGGTTATAGCCCCCGGCTTCAATAACCGTTTGTTTGTCAAACATCCCAAAAGCTCCAGAGATAAGCAACAAACCATCAACCCGTGACCAGGCCATTCTCCCCATCAAAAAAGCTCTAAAATATTCTAAGATCTGTGCCTTCCCTAGAAACGTTCGCGGGAGACGCACTTCGATGATTCGTCCATCTTCTATGATACAATTATTTGCCACGCGAATGATTCCGCCACTGGCGATCACGCGTTTTGTATTGTTCAAAAAGGGTCTTATGAGCTTTAAAAGCGAGTTGCGCTCTAAAACACAATCTACATCAATACAGCAGATCACATCGTGTATGCAACAGTTGATCCCCATATTCAAAGCGTCGGCTTTACCTCCATTCTCCTTATCGATGACCCTAAGGTTTTTATAGGCCTTAATTTTAGACTTATAAATTCCCTTTAATTTTTTTGTTGCTACGTGATTATAATGAATAGGCTCTTGCTCTTCGAGTTGAAAAGTAGTTATGAGCTTTTGTAGCGAATTGTCTTTACTCCCATCATTTATGATCACTATCTCAAAGGAAGGATAGTTTAACGTCAACAGCGAGCGTATGTTTTCAACAAGATTTGCTTCTTCATTATAGGCAGGAGCCAATACGGAAATCGCAGGTAAATTGGCCGACTGCAAAAGGGCTGCGTCGTCCTGAAAGTTATTTCTACGTTTATAATCCCGAATTTCGAAGATTGAAAAAAATGCAGAAAAAATATATCCCGAAATGATGATCAATCCATAGATCAAAAACAGGACACTAAAAACTTCTATGATAGCGGTTGCGTTAAGTTGCAAGTTGTTCAATTTTTAGAAAAGATAAGCAACTTTCATTGAAAACAGCCTGCTTAAGCCCCAATACTTTGTTGCATTGAATACTCTTGAAAATCTTCCCAATCTTTTGATAAAGTTTCAATATTTAAAATGCTTTTTACCGGGATTTGATCTTCAAAACAGCGGGAGATTTTATAAAAATCAACTTGTAAATTTTCATCTTCCTTGTGAATATGCGGAACCAAAGTCTGCAGATCTTTATAGGTACCCATCTTTTTTATAGCGTATAAAATACTGCGTTTATTCTGTGCAGTTTCTTCAGGAAAATGAGTAAGCATTAACTGTAAGGCTTCAGAAACTTCCATGGTTTGCAAAGACTGAATAGCCTGATATCTCACCTCTTCCGCATCGTGATCTAAGCAATCTACCAACAAGGGTATATTCTGAAATTGATTAAAACTCAAGATCATTTTAATACAAAAAACGACAATACTATCTTCGTGATGGTCGAGCCAGCGCGCAAAATCAGGAATCTCTACTTCAAAGCTTTTCAGGCTATTTTCAATCAGCACTTGTTGCCACAGGGTCAAGCGTCCTTCCAAATTATCAAGAAAAACCAGAGGATCTGTTTTTGAAGTGTTTAAAAAGTACAAAATAGCGTGTTGTCGAAGTTCTACCCGTTTGGACTGTAATAAAGGGTATACATAGTTCTCGGGAACTTCAATACCCAATTTAGAAAACGCAAACATTGCCCGTGCTTTGTAATACCATCGATACCCCTGTAGATCTTCCAATAGAAATTTATATAAACCTAAGCCATAAAAAATCTCTTTGATGAGTAAGCTGGACTCTCCTTTTAAGTTTTCATCAAAAATTAAAATCTGCTTGATCAAGATTTTATGGTCATAGGAAGACTTTATATAGCTGTACTTAAAATCGCCTAAAGCTTTACTCTTATTAATGGTTTCATCAAAAAGAAACGCATTGACAAAATCTATAAACCTGGCCTCTAAATGTTTTCTGTGCGACTCCTTGATATTTTTAAGTATACGCAAATACAGCACTAAACTTACAAAAAACAGTGCTATACAAGAAAAAATCAAACTGAGGATTAAATTGATCTTTAGGATCAAAGACCAATCTTCCAGATTAAAATAAAGCGTAGGCATAGTAATAAATTCATTTGTGACTTGGGGAGTCGGGGTTAGATGAAGGTTTATGTTTTCTTATACGTAAGGATTTTAAAAGTGTTACTTAGCTAGTGTTCTTTTAACACGTAGCGACAACTCACTAGGGCTAAAAGGTTTGGTTATAAAATCGTCGACGCCCATCTCAAAGGCATCAGTTATAATGTCTTCTTGTGTTGAGGTAGACAATACTATGATAGGAACCTCTTGGTTCACGTTTTTTATATGTTCTATTATTTCGTTTCCATTTACAAAAGGTAACATTAAATCGGTAAGCACTAAATCAAACTCCTGGTCTTTGAGCAACTGCATAGCCACGCGGCCATCTTCAGCCAAGACAACCGTGTATCCATCCTTCTTTAGCTTAAACTCTAAAGATTTTACGACCATGGGGTTATCTTCTATGACCAAGATTCTTTTACTCATACGCTGTACACTTCAGGAAAATCATCTTTTAAAGCTTCCTGCATTTTTTTGTGTTCTTCTATCAATTCATTTATAAGTGGAAACATCGCTGTTCCTGTAATTTTGTGAGCCAATTCATTACTCAATTGTGCAGCCTTGCTGTTTTGCAGCATTTCAAAAGAAGGCTTTAAACTATGTGCAACCTTGCTCACCTCCTCGTAAGCTTCCTCTTTATAAAATTGAAGCATTTCTTCCAGACGTGGCGTTACAGAATCCTTAAAAATGCTGATACTCTCTCTAATGAACTCAGCATCACCATCAGAGAGCTCTATAAGATAATTGAGGCTGTAGATTTGTTCTTCAGGTTCTTCAGGAGAACAAGGAAGCTGCAAAAATGTCTTTACAAAGCCAATGTCTTCATTTTTAAAAGGTTTACTCAAAAATCTTACAAAATCTGCACTTTTTGAAACTAAGGACTCCGAATTAGTGATTAACATGACAGATCCCTTAAAATTAACTTGTTCTTTCAAATAATTCAACGTCTGAATAGCCCCTAGAGGTTTAACGTTCTCTTCGATCAACAAAAGATCTGGCTCGCCAGACTGCTTGATGTGTTGAATGGCTCCCATCGCCGAAGCAAAGCTGTTGACCTCCACCTCACTTTTAGAAAAAAAAGTGTTGAATCTCGCTTGTGCCAGCGCATCTGCATCTACAAGGACTATATGTTTTTTTCGTTCGTTCAAAGTTTTAAGCTTGTTTCGCTTGTTTTAAGATACGCTTAGTTTTTCATTATTCAAATGCTCTTGCAGCACCTTTTTAAGGTCTTCAAGAACCAAAGGTTTGGCTATATATCCGTCCATTCCACTTGCTACACATTTCTCGTGCTCTCCTTTTAAGGCTCTAGCTGTAAGCGCAATAATGGGTATGTGATCTCCGTGTGGTTCTAATTTTCTTATTTCCTGAGTAGCTTCATAACCGCTCATTACCGGCATTTGAATATCCATGAAAATAAAATCTAACTGCTGATTCTTATAGACTTCAACGGCCTGAGCCCCATCATCTGCTTCAATAATAGTGGCGTTTGCGGTGATCTTGTTGAGAATGGTTTTGGTTAAGAACTTGTTTACCGGATTGTCTTCTGCAACTAGAATGCTAAGAGTTCCGTTGCTTAGATCTGTCGTCTCTTGCGCCTCTTCTAGCTGCCCGTGATCTGATTCATCCAAACGATCTATAGTTTCAAAAAGATCATTACGCAAAGCAGGTTTCACCAGTTTTCCGGCTACGCCTAAAGCTTTGGTTCTCCCGTTGATCTCGGTATCTTCTTCAGAACTGTGTAATAATATAACCGGTAATTGTTCTTTGTCTATATTTAAATCTTCCCTAAAATGTTGAATTAAATCAAGACCATTCAAATACGGCATATTGTAATCTACAATGGCGATATCAAAATTTGTATCCTGCTGCAATAGCTCAAGCGCATCGATACCATTTGCGGCATGAACCGTTTCTATACTGCGTTCGCTCAACATTTCTTCTAGGATGACACGATTGTTGGTGTTATCATCTACGATCAGGGCGCGTTTGATATCTTTAAACGGTCTGGCGGCTCGACTTATAGAACTATCGGTTTCAAAATCTACAGTAAAAGAGAAAGTCGTTCCTACGCCTAAAGTACTTCTCACCTCGAGTTTACTTTCCATCAATTGCAACAATCTGTTGCTTATGGTGAGTCCGAGTCCGGTACCGCCATATTTACGCGTCGTAGAAGCGTCACCTTGATTAAAGGCTTTAAAGATCTCTTGAAGATTTTGTTCTGAAATCCCAATCCCGGTATCTCTTAAGGAGAACGTAAATTGTTTTTTATTAGGATGTAACGCGCTATTTTGCTCTTCAACCTTAAGTTCGATCTCACCGTCGTGTGTAAATTTTACGGCATTACTCAACAAGTTGATTAAGATCTGTCGCAAGCGCAAACCGTCTGCAATGATAAATTGATCGATCTTTCGCGGAATGTTGAGCAATACTTCAATATTCTTTTGATACGCCTCATGTTTGATCATTTCCACCGATCGGCCACAAAGCTCTGTGATATTCACTCGCTCTTCGCTTAGACTCAATTTACCAGCTTCGATCTTAGAGAAGTCTAAAATATCATTGATCAGATCGAGCAGTGAAATTGCCGATGCATAAATGGTCTCCATGTATTTTTGCTGATTCTCATTGAGTTGAGACTTCATCAAAATATCGGCAAAACCAATTACACCGTTTAAAGGCGTTCGGATTTCGTGACTCATATTTGCTAAAAACTCCGACTTGTATTTGTTTGCAGCTTCAGCTTTTTGTTTGGCCTTGATCAAGGAGTATTCCATCGCTTTCAATGCAGAAATATCTGCCGAAACGCCTAAATAGCCTGTGGTTTTGCCTTCATCATCTTTAATGGCCGTTACTACCAGCTGTACCGGAAATGTGGTGCCATCCTTTCTAACATAGGTCCAATCACTGGTTTCTAGTTCGCCCCTATTGATCTTATAAGTAAAAACATCGTGTTTGTCAACCTGCTCTCCATATTCTTCTTTCAGTTTCAAAGCATAGTCTTCAACTTCCTGGTCTTTATGAAAAATAGCCGGCTTTTGTTTGCCTATCACTTCTTCAGCCTCATAGCCTAAAAGATTTTCAGCACCTTTATTAAACTTTTTAATAACGTGATCAAGGTCGGTTTCAACGATAATCACCTGTGTGGTCGAATCAAGAATCACGCGCATCTCATTCAAACTCTCCTGTAATGCCCGTTTTGCATGGATTTCGTCGGTCATGTCAACAACCTGACCGATGAGCGAGCGCACATTTCCGTGCTCATCAAATAAGCCTGAAACCGTCAAAAAGCAATGAACTACTGAACCATTTTTATGTAAGTAACGCTTTTCGATCTGGTAATTGGTTAACTCCTTGGTAATGATCTTTGAGAAAAGTTGCGCATCATTTTCGCGATCATCAGGATGGGTGATCTCGCTCAAAGATTTCTGCAATAACTCTTCTCTGGTGTACCCGATCATTTGTGCCAAATTATGATTTACACTACGCCATCTCCCGTGTAAATCAACTAGGGCCATTCCATTTGGGGAATATTCAAAAACCCTTTTAAATTTGGAAGCATTCTCTAAAGCTCTGCGTTCTAAACTTTTTCTTTTCGTAATATCTTCTACCTGCGTAATGACTAATTTAGACCGTGCCTCTGCTTCTGTTATCATGGAGCAGCTTAAATTACACCAAATGATTTTGCCTGAGCCGTGATAGCACTCTACCTCCATTTGATAATGGTCTATTTTACCAGACAAGAGTGCTGTTCTGTTTTCTAAAGCTTGCGGAATGTATTCAGGAAGGAGGACATCTTTTATGGTATATTTTAGAACCTCTTCTTCAGACAAATGATTTAAACCGAAAATTCTTCTTGCAGAAGGATTAGCCATCACCAGATTGCTTTGTTGATTTACTAAAACAATACCTATAGAAGAATTCTCAAATACTTTTGTAAACCGATTTTCTGCTTTTTCTCTAGCGAGCTGGTGTTTTTTCCTATTACTTATGTCTTGAAAAGCACCGTAAACGCGAATGCAGACCCCGTTCTCAAATTCGGCTTTGCCCATACTGCGCACCCACTTCTCTTTACCATCGGCAGTGATTATGATAAACTCATCATCAAAACTCTCCCCTTGCTCCATACATTTTGTAAAAAGCGCTGTAATTCTTTTTCGGTTTTCTCCTTCTTTATAAAAATTGATGCCGGTCTCTAAACAGGGTTTATATTTTTTAGGAACGCCATGAATTTCTTTGGTAACCCGGGTCCAGGTAACGGTATTCTTGATCAAATCTACTTCCCAGCCTCCAACGCAAGCCAGGTCATTAGTCTCTTCATAGATCTCATTGAACTTACGAAGCTTCTTTATTTTCTTTAAATAGTTATCAGATGAGGACTTTTGAGCAACATCGGCAATAAATTTCACAAAAAGATGACGTTTGCCGTCGCTGTCAGTGTATACCAAATGCCGCGAAGTTGCCGTAAGAATTCTCCTGTTTTTGTCGGAAAAAGAAAAATAATGACGCTCTTTTGTTAACTCATTGAAACTTGTTTTGTTTATCAGGTCTTGAATGGTTTTCTTTCCCGCTACTCCCAGAACCTCCCAGAATACATCGAGTTCAACCTCTTTTTCAGGCTTTCTATAGCCTATTGTATCCCAAAAAGAAGTGGTGATATGAAAGCGCTCTTGATGCTCTAAATTGATGTAGAATACTCCAATAGATGCTTTGCTTAAAATCCAGGAAAAGACCTCAGCATCATCGCAAAGAATACGATGAAAATCCCTTTTAACAAATGCAGAATCAGACATTGTAGAAGCGTTTTAAGTTGGGTAAAATTAAAAGTAAGGTACTTTTAAAATTCATTGGGCAATCAAATGTACGCTTTTCAGCCTAACTTTTAAACACTTTAACGATTAACTTAAGCATTTTAGCTATTTGTTACTTCAGTCTTTTCGAGAAAGTACTGCTTTTGAACCCGTTTTTGAAGGCTGAAATAGGATCGTGTTCTTAAAATTCAATCCGGGCTCTTCTCTATGTGAAACATAAATCACAGCGGTTTTACTCCCTGCTTTTATTTTATTAATAAGCGAAACGATAAGGCGCGCACCCGCCGAATCTAACGCGGCCGTAGGTTCATCTAAGATCAATAGTGGTGGGTGTTTGATCATAGCTCTTGCGATCAACACCAGGCGTTTTTGAACTTCGGTCAGGGATCTGAAGGGTTTTGTACTGTAAGTGGTAAGACCGATCACTTTAAGCCAGGCTTCGGCAGTAGCGATTTCTAAAGTGGTGGGTTTTTGATACAGTCCCACGCTATCGTATAAGCCCGAAATGATCATATTTTTCACTTTGTGCATTCCGTCAAAACGTTCGGTCATCGTTGTGGTAAAATAACCTATTTTCTGTTTGATCTCCCAGACGCTCTCTCCTGTTCCCTTTTTTCTTCCGAACAAATACAATTCCTTACCATAGCCTTTGATGCTATCCCCGGTAATCATAGAGAGCAAGGTGGTTTTCCCTGAACCATTAGGTCCTTTGAGGTGCCAGGAAGTGCCGCGCTTCACCGTCCAGGATATGCTGTCAAGTACGGGCTTTTCTCCAAAGGAAACAGAAACATTTTTTAGCACAATAAGCGCTTCAGGAATATCTTGAAAAGAGGCAAGCGGCTCGGGAATAGGATAAACCTCTAGAGTATGATCTCCTGAGTGCTCTTTCCGGGGGAGCGCCATTTTTATGAATTCACACTCTTGATACTGTAAGCCCTGTGTACAGAACGGCAATACATCTTCTTCCCGCCGATAGACTTGTATGAGCACCGTGGTTTCTTTAAGCGCTTCTAGCTGTTCTTTAAACCACTTGACCTTTTCAGTATCCAAAGCATCAAAAGGATTATCGAGAATTAAAAATTTAGGCTGTTGCCCCAATTGATAATCTAACAAGAGTTTTTTGCGCTCGCCACTTGATTTGGTTTGTAAACGCTCATGTTCGTCAGTCAATATCGATCTACCATGACGGTATTCTTCATCCAGGTATTCTTCTAAAATATGATTAGAAAATAATAATCCCTCACCTCCTGCTTCTTCGATCAACCAAGCTGCTTTGAGGAGTTCCTTTAACTGCTTTTTAGTTAAAACCTCCTGAGTAACCGCTATCGCATAATGTTGTTTTGTTGTATTTACCTGCATAGTATTTAGGACGCACTGTTTTCTAAAATGATCTTTCCTATTTGAGCACTGCTTTCCATCAATTGGTGGGCCTTGGCCGCTTCTTCTAGTTTGAAAACTTTATGGACAATTGGCTTGACCTGTCCTGATGCCAACAACGGCCAGACCTTTTCTTTCACTTCCTCGGCGATACGTTCTTTAACGCTGATGGGTTGTGGCTTCAGCAGACTCCCGGAGAGGATCAATTGTTTGCTCATCATTGTCCATAAATTGATTTGCGGAGTCAGGCTTTTCATTCCGTTAATATGAATCAATCGTCCCTTGGTATGGAGTAAGCCAAGATTTTTCTGCGTATAATCACCACCCACCATATCTAAGATCACATCGATCTTATCCTCTTTAAACGCTTCTTCAAAAGCGGTTTCTTTATAGTTGATGCCTTTAGCCAATTGGTGCTCTGCTATAAAATCTAGCTTCTCTTGCGAACCTACCGTGGTAAAGGTTTTTAATCCCAAAGCTTTAGCGATTTGCAGTCCCATCACCCCGATACCGCTGGTACCGCCGTGAATCAAAAGGCCTTCGCCTTCTTTGGCTTTTGCCTGTTGAAAAACATTAAACCATACCGTAAAAACAACTTCGGGCAGTGCTGCAGCTTCGATATAACTCAGACCCTCAGGCACCGGAAGACACAGACGGGCATCCACATTGCCATGTGTAGCATAGCCACCACCGGGCACCAACGCACAAACTGCATCCCCCACCTTAAACTGTTTGACCTGCTCCCCCACTGCAAGCACTTCGCCAGCCACTTCCAGACCGGGGATTTGCGCTTTGGGCGTACCTCCTCCATAAGCATCCGGGTTGTTTCGGGTTAAAATATCACTCCGATTGACCCCGGCGGCTCTGACTGCGATCTGCACTTCGTGCTGCTCCAGCTGCGGAAGTTGGTAATCTTTATACTGAAGTACTTCGGGCCCACCGGCTTGGGTTATATAAATTGCTTTCATAGCTTAAATTTATCCCGAAAGTTCATTAAGAATACAGACATAGGCTATCAAATAAATCATAAAAAAAGCCTTTTTCAGAAGAAAAAGGCTTTTCAAATATTTCAAAATTCTTTTAAATATGCAGTGCTCTGTCCTCGGTCGCTGCGAGTGCAGCTTCCTTAACCGCTTCAGCATACGTAGGATGCGCGTGTGACATAATGGCTATGTCTTCTGCACTTGCACGGAACTCCATTGCGGTAACGCCTTCAGCGATCAAATCGGCTACACGGGCGCCCACCATATGAACCCCAAGCACCTCATCGGTTTCTTTATCTGCCAGAATCTTTACAAAGCCATCAATATCTCCCGAAGCTCTGGAGCGGCCTAAAGCACGCATAGGGAACTGCCCTGATTTATAGGCGGTACCTGCTTCTTTCAATTGTTCTTCGGTTTTACCTACCGAAGCAACTTCAGGCCAGGTGTATACTACTCCCGGAATCAAGTTATAATCGATATGCGGTTTTTGTCCGGCTAAAGTTTCTGCTACAAACACGCCTTCCTCTTCGGCTTTATGCGCAAGCATTGCCCCACGCACCACATCGCCAATCGCGTAAATATTGCTTACAGAAGTTTGTAAATGCTCGTCAACTTCTATACGCCCTCGATCATCCGTTTTTAATCCGGCTGCTTCAAGATTAAGTCCGTCAGTATAAGGTTTACGTCCTACGGAAACCAAAACATAATCTCCTTTGAACTCTACTTCCTGATCTTTTTTGTCGGTAGCTTTAACGATCACTTCGTCACCCTTGCGTTCTACAGCGCTCACTTTGTGTGAGGTATTGATCTTCATTTTAGACTTCTTCAGCACTTTGGTCAATTCTTTACTCTGTGCGCCATCCATAGTTGGGATGATTCGGTCTAAATATTCTACCACAGTTACTTCTGCACCTAAACGCTTGTATACCTGCCCCAATTCAAGACCGATCACACCACCGCCAATCACGATAAGATGCTTCGGAATTTCTTTCAGTTTTAAGGCTTCGGTAGACGTGATGATACGTTCTTTGTCGATCTCTATAAACGGAAGACTTGCCGGTTTACTTCCGGTAGCAATAATCGTATTTTTTGCTTCGATCGTTACATCATCTCCTTCTGCCACTGCGATATGGATGTGCGTTTTATCTTTAAAACTCCCCACTCCCTGATAGGTATCGATCTTGTTTTTGCTCATCAAGAACTCGATTCCTTTAGTCGTTTGCTCCACTACAGAAGCTTTACGGCCCATCATTTTCTCCAGATTGATCTTTACTTCACCCGGAATCTCGATCCCGTGCTCTTCAAAATGTTTAACGGCATCTTCATAATGGTGTGAAGAATCTAATAAGGCTTTAGAAGGAATACAACCTACATTAAGGCAGGTACCGCCCATAGTTGCATATTTCTCAATGATTGCTGTTTTAAGCCCCAACTGGGCGCAGCGAATAGCAGCCACATAACCTCCGGGACCGGAACCAATGACCGCAACGTCGTATGTACTCATAATATGAATTTCTGTTTAAGAAGTATAAAGGTACGACGTACAGTTGCTTTAAACAATAAAAGGATTATTGAATTGGCGCAACTAAGGTGGGAATCTTCTAGTAGCTTCGGTTTAGCAACAGCCAACGCGAACTGGAGCCATCGTAGATAAAGGTTGCACTGTGATAGCCTTCAGCATTCATATCTATATTTTGCTCGATATTGAAACGTGCTTTAGCAGCTGCACCATCAGAACTATTTTGAAATTGAAACCTAAATTGTTTCTCTGCATTCATAATAGTTATAACTCTACCATCAGTTCCTCCTTTGATTCCTGCAAATTGTATAAGGCTTTGTACACCGGTGTTATTCTTTCTAAAAAGAAAAACTGACTTTGTAGGATAAGCTGATATATCAAAAACATAACGATTATTATAGGTACTATTGTTTTGACTAAAGCTAGTACTGGGATCTCTTATGATCTCAATCCCTCTTGTATTCTCGCTTCCACTTTGATGCTCCTGCTTCATAGCGTACCAACGCGTACCATCCCAGTAATAATAGCCCGGTGTAACATCACTCACGGTAGCTGTATTATATACCAAAAGACTTTCTACAGGATGGTCGATCGTGCTCTCATCATCAGTACCTGTTAACGCTACGCGTGGTATTAGAAGTCCCTTGTCTGAAGCTGAGATATCAAGAATGCTTGTTGCTGAAGGCGAAGAGGTGCCAATTCCCACTTGGGCGTGTATCGTAACTGAACAGAAAAAGCATAATACACCTATGAGGTATTTTTGTTGCATGATTTGGAGTTTTCTTGGATGACAAATAAATGAAAAACCTCCTAATCAACTGATCATCAATTTAATAATACTATTTATTTAACCTAAAGCGTTGTAGATGCGTAAGCTCTCTGATGTTTAACGGTTTTCTTTGTTTTTTATCGGATAAACTTGTATAAAACTCTAGAAAAATGCGATTCAACACACAATGTATAATACTTGTAAAATACACTAAATCAATGATTTACATTGAAGCAATAAGCATATTAAAAGCAGATTACTCAAAAAAACAATACAAATCTGATGAATAAACCAATAACAAATGTTCTCATCCTAAGTTAGGAATAGATTTGTATTCCGTAATCAAAACGTCTTAAAGGTTTAAGTTGAGCATTTTGAGAAAAAGCTTAATACTTACTTTTATTTGCTTAATGGAGTACCGGAAGCCTTTGAGGTGTTTTCAAGTACCATCGCTTTTAACGCCGCAAATTCTGCTTTAAGTTGCTCCAATTCGCTTACCTGCTTTTGAAGGTACTCAATCTGTTCCTGTTGCTCTTGTACAGCTGTAACAAGTATGGGAATCACTTCAATGTAGTTGACACCCATTAATTTTTCTTCTCCATCACTCACTGATACTAAATCTGGTAGTATCTCAATTATTTCCTGTGCTATAAAGCCATAGTGAAGTTTATCAGTATTACCTTTCTTAAAATTATAACTATAACTTTTTAGCTTTTGCACAGTTTTCAAACCCTCGTAAAGAGGGACGATATTCTTTTTTAATCTTTTGTCTGAATCTTGAGTGGCACCTGCATAAAATATATTATCCACATAAAAATTATCCCACCTATTATTAGTTCTACCCAGATTAATAATTCTATTATTAACTGGATAAAACTCATTATTATCCCAAATAAATTGATTACCATCATTAAAACCTAGCGAAAATTGCCCCGCATTATTTGTATTGTTAAATCGAACACGATCATTATTGCTATCATCTAATTCAATTTCAAAATCAAAGTTTTGCTGGTCAATCACTAGGCCATCATCATCTCTATCGCCAACATTGACATGCAACTTTTTTGAGGGAGCAGTTGAACTTATACCTACATTTCCTGTTGACGAAATGTTAATATCATCCTGCCATTGTCCCGGCACATCATTTTCGATACCAATAGTCAAGAGCGCATTTTCAGGCTCCGAACCATTACCTGATCCGTCATCGGCATAACTGATATAACCATAATCACTATTGGTATTATTTCTGCTCATAAAAACTATTGAGGAAGTTCCATTTGTATTGCCGTGTTGTAATACAATTGTCCCATCATTTCCAGAAGGTGGTGTACCTGTGGCCTCATAGATATGTAGAGGAGCATTGGGATTATTAAGCCCAATTCCAACATTACCGTTTGTGTATATATTGTCTGAAATCGCATCGGGAGCATTTGTAGAGTTCGCTTCAAACCAATCAGAATCACCAGAATTTGAAGGAGCAACCCAAGTAGCATCTCCATTTGCATTAGAAGTTAGAACGCGTCCCGCAGCTTGTGAACCATTTGCTAAGCGGAACCCCCCTGCTACGTGCAATCTCGTTTGAGGGTTATTTGTGCCTATACCAATATTTAGATTATTACCTAAGATCATCGTGTTTTCATAAGAAGCATAAACACCATTACCTATGGCAACCGTATTAGCAGCTTGAGACTGCGCTGAAGAACCAATAGCAATAGCATTAGTTCCAGAGGTATAACTTGAGCGTCCAATTGATATACTCCCCTCTCCTTGTGCTTGCGAGCTTCGTCCAATTGCGGTGCCTGCAGTTCTGTTCGTGTAAGCATCATCTCCTATTACAATTCCATAAGTGCCTTGAGATTCTGTTGATCTTCCTATAGCAATAGAGTTATTACTATCTGCATCTGCCTCAGATCCTATAACTATAGAATTATCAGAACTTACTCTTGAATTATAGCCTAGAATCACACTATTCGATGCTCCTCTGCTATGATCATAATCCGATCCATATCCAATAAAAATATTATTTGCAGAGGTTGCGTAAGAATTGGCACCTGCTAATTCTCCAAGGTAAACGGAATTGGAAGTATTTAAAGCCTCTATTTGCCCTCTAGAAGTTATTCTTGTTTTTAGAACATTATTTACTTTAATTTCTAAAGGAAAATTATTTGTCGTCCCTAAAAAGTCACCGCTTGCAATACTATTCCCATCCAATTGCCAACCTGCACCTGAAGCAGCCCCCTTCATAGACACCCAGATACTTCCATCCCAGTAATAATATCCTGCACCGTTACCCCCTGTAACCGAAGCATTGGTGTTGTAGATCAGTAATCCGGCTGCATTGGTATTGGCTCCGTCAATACTAGAATTTGTTACAGATGACAGGTTAATACGTGGTGCTAAAAATCCTTTTGTAGTCGATTGCACCTCGAGAATACTTGAAGGATCAGGACTGGTGGTACCAATACCTATTTGTGCATAAATTATAGAAGAAAATAATATGAAGGCTAATGAGAGTAATTGTTGTTTCATTGAGGTAAATTAATCGATTTAAGGCAAAGCAAAATTAATTGTTAATTTGATTATATTTTACTGGCAAACAGTTATTTAACACAAGTAGAAAATACCTCCTACAATTATGCTTTTTATCGACTTAAAAAGTATTTTCATCGACATATACGATGTTTTTAGCAGTAAAGTTTTCCATATTCCTACTAATTTTCTTGATAGTAAGGAGTTCTTTATTAGCCCAATACTTGCATTTTTACATAATTCCTGCTAAAAACCTTGAAACAAGAACTTTACAGGACCCATCTTTCTAAGAATTGAATCAAACTTTTTTGACCCGCACAAAACTCTCAAAAAGCAACACACTAACTATCAGCCCACTCCTCCCCTCATCAAAAAATTGGATAGTATGCCGTTTGAGCTAGCTTCGAATACCGCTTGCTCAAAAAAGTCAACTTACCCCCTAACCCCTACTCCAATAAACCTAACCTCCTGTCTATGTTTAGGTTACCCTAACAACCTATTGAATAATTCATTACCTTAGGAGCAAGGCATATGCTCCCATAGTGAGTCCACACTCATCCCACACTAAGTCCACACTTTACCACAGTTTTTGTGGGTCAGTTTAGGTTTATTATGGGAATAGCATAAACATACCATTCACATAAACTGCAATAACTATGGCATATTTAGATTCTAAACTGGGTATTGTAGGCCGTGTAGGCCCACTCGTATTTCGAAATGTTAACGGAAAAACCATCGTACAGGCCAAACCTGAAAAGACGGGCAAATTCCCTTCGGGACGTTCACGGCAATCGGCGACCGATTTTGGAAAGGCCTCCCAAACCACCAGCGCTTTGATGCGCGGGTTACGCCCCTTTATCGGGACGCATTACGATCCTCAATTCTTTAACCGGTTTCGTAAAGCGGTATATCAAGGCATGAAAATGACCAACAGCCTGCCTCAAGGAAGTCTGGATTTTTGGCAGGGAGAACCCACCGTATTGGAAGGGCTGGAAACCGACCTGAAACATCAGTATCCGCAGTACGTACAGCTGCCCGGCTTGCAGTTAAGCCTTGAAGCGGGAACTCTGGAGATCAACGTACCCCAATTTAAGGCCAACACTAACCTCTACTGGCCTTCAACCGCCGCCGAGGCCGAACTCTGCTACTGGGTAAGCGTATATGATTCGCAGACGTATCAGGTATTGCAGTACGAACTCTTTCGAGTCCCCATACCGCACAAGACGCGAAGCATCCCTGCTAGCCGTTTTACTGCTACAGCACTGCCGGCCGAAGCTTTAGTTTTGGTCACGACGGGTGTGTTGTACTTTACGGCAGCCATGCGTCTGGGAAAATTAGGTATGAATTCAAAAGCCTTTAATCCTACACAGGTGTTGAAAGTGTTTAAGACGTGATCTTTTAAATGAAAATTTAATAGTCTTCCTATACTTCTTGCTTACAGTCTGTAGGTCGTTTAATAGTGTTCTTGTTTTGAATAGTAAAACATTTGGAAAGGTGTTTTACGTTGCTATTGCATGTTCTGTTCATTTTCTTTGCTTCTCCA
>CESC01047839.1_pt1 | contig 33018 bp, 44 predicted proteins | sample 531131 | NCBI WGS metagenome assembly CESC01 (sample SAMEA2621295, study PRJEB7988) | marine metagenome | biome: marine biome (ENVO:00000447); feature: mesopelagic zone (ENVO:00000213); material: "saline water (ENVO:00002010), including plankton (ENVO:xxxxxxxx)" | depth 800 m
GGGAATTCGGCGAACTCGGTCATCCGCTTGGAGGAGATCAGGTGCGCGCTGTCGTACATGGTGCTGTGCGGATTGTCGATGTCCCACAGCCCGCCAACGTCGCTGTGCAGCTCAAGGCCGATGAAGGGAATGTCCAGCTTCTGCAGGTTGCGGGCAGTGGCCAGACCCATAGGGCCGGCGCCGATGACAGCGTACATGGAGATACCTCAACTTGTTCTTGTCGTTGTTATGAGCCCTGCTCTGCGCGTGTTACATCCGGACGGCGGCAGGGTATGATCACGAGTCTAGCCAAACGCCCTGCGGCGGTATCGGACAAAACGGGACAGGAATCCGGCAATTCAAGCCATGTCGAGCGTCGATCACAGCGTTACTCCCCTCTACGCCCAGGCCCTGCTGCAGTCCGCCCAGCGCCAGGGTATTACCCTGCCCGCCGACCTGATTGCGCGGCTGCAGGGTAACGAGCGTATCCCGCTGGCGGTGCAGGATGAGCTGTGGGAGTGCTACTGCGAGCTGGCTGCCGATCCACTGGCCGGTCTGCGGCTGGGGCTGGACATCCAGGTCGGCCATCTCGACAGCGCCGGCATGCTGCTGGTGACCTGCGAGACCCTTGGTGAAGCGCTGGCCGAGCAGGTTGAGTATGCGCCGCTGATCGGCGCCGGTGGCGAGTTTCAGCTGCTGCGTGACGGCGATGAGATGGCCATCGACTACCTGCCGCAGCTCAAGGTGCGGCAGGCCGAACGGGTTGAGGCGGTGCTGGCCGGCCAACTGAATCTGACCCGCTGGGCGACCGGCGGCCGATTCACCCCGAGCGGTATCTGGCTGGCCCACGCCCCGCTGGCGCCGCTGGACGACTACCGTGCATTGATCGATTGCCCGCTGCACTTCGAGGCCGGCTGCAATTGCATCACGTTCTCTGCCGATCAGCTTGAGCTGCCGCAGATTCAGGCCAACAGCGCCCTGCGCGATCATCTGCGCCAGCTCGCCGACCAGACCCTCGCCAGCCTCGGCCAGCACAGTCTGGCCGCCGAGGTGCAGGCGCAGGTGCGCAGTCAGCCGCGCTGGGGCAAGGAGCGGATTGCCGAGCAGTTGGGTCTGAGCGGCCGCCACCTCAACCGCAAGCTGGCCGAGGAAGGGCTGTCGTTCAAGACCCTGCGTGAATCGGTATTGCAGGAAATGGCCTGTCAGGCATTGCAACAGGGGCGCCTGAGCGTGGCGCAGATTGCCGAGCAGCTGGGCTTCTCCGACGAAAACGCTTTTGTTCGCGCCTTCCGGCGCTGGCAGGGTGAGACGCCGGCGCGTTACAAAGCCAGCCTCTAGCCGCTCCGGCTTGCCTTTAATTGCCGCTGGCGTATGGTAGGCCTACTGTTGTTTCTTCGAGTGGAGCTGTGCGCGTGCCCTTCATTGTCAGCACCCCTGCTGTCGCCTTCCTGATCTGAGCCGGGGCGGTTCGTCCGCGCCCGGCTGCCGTTATCGGTTTTCCCTTTCCCCTTTTTCCCTTGCTGGAGACTGCAGACATGACGTCTGTTGCTGTTGGCGCACATCCGCGCCTGCGCGCGCTGCTGCGCGATCGTGGGGCCTGGTATCTGACTGGGCCGCAGGAGCTGGCCAGTGTGATTGGTCGGCTGGAACGGCTGGAGCGTGATGCCAGCCCTGACCTGGCTCGACCCGGCAGCTATCTTTTGCTGCTCGACCTGACCAGCCAGACCCTGTTCAACTTGCTCCTGTGCGAGCGCAGTCGCGGGGCACAGGAGATCTCGATCTTCTCACCGCTGGGTGCCCGCTTGCTGGCCGCGCGGGCCGGCGATGTGGTGACGCTGGAGGGGTTTGGTTCCGGCTGGCGCCTGCTGCTGGTGCAGGTAAGACCGGGCTGAGCCTTCGCTCGCAGGCCGGCGCCGGTTCAATAGCCGGCCTGAATCACTTCAATGCCCTTGGCCAGCACATCGCGCCAGGCGTAACTGACCTCGGGTGTCGCCTGCCGGTCGTGCAACTCTACGGTGCGCACCAGGGCGTCGACCCAATAGGTGTAGAGATGTGGCTGGATATTGAGGTTCTCGCGCGAGTGCGATTTGGCCAGCGCCTGCAGTTTGGTGGGCGGCAGGCCACGGGAGAACAGCACCAGATTGAGGATGCCCTGGCGCAGCAGCAGTTTCTGCGCGGGCATATCGGTGTTGGTGAACTTGGCGCGGACTTCCGGCGAGCTTTGCAGGAATTGCTGGTAGAAGTCGTCGAAAAAGGTAGCAGACGCGCAGCAACGGCCGTAACTCTGCATGACAATATCAGGGGCTTTCATGGTGATCCTTGCGGTGCAGCAACGTGACGCGGGGCGCGGAGTGTAACAGGTTCTGCCGCGCCGCTCGCTGCTGGCAATTTGCCGCCGCGCACCGCTCTAAAACGGGGGTTGCAGTCCTTTAACCGTAACCCGCAAGGGCGCTGGATACGCATGCTGCTATAACTGGAAGCGCTCCATCTGCTGACGCAGACTGGCCGCCAGCCGGGACAGCGTCTGACAGTCAGCCTGGCAGGCACGTACTTCATCCGCCGTGGCGTGCGCCAGGTCAGCGATACCCTGGGCATTGCGGGTAACGTCCTCGGTGACGCTGGACTGCTCCTCGGTGGCGGTGGCGACCTGGTGGTTGATGTCGCTGATCTGCTCGACCTGGCCGGCAATGGTCTGCAGCGACTCACCCGCCTCTCGGCTGGCTTCAACCCCGCTGGCGGTGGCGTTCAGGCCGGCGCGCATGGCGCCAACCGCCTGCTCGGCGCGGCTCTTGAGCGATTCGATCATTTGCTGGATTTCGTCGGTCGATGCCTGGGTGCGGCTGGCCAGGGTACGGACTTCGTCGGCGACCACGGCAAAGCCACGGCCCGACTCCCCTGCCCGCGCCGCCTCGATGGCGGCATTCAGCGCCAGCAGGTTGGTCTGCTCGGAAACGCTGCGAATCACCGTCAGCACCCGGTCGATGGAGGTGATCTGGTCTGCCAGTTCGGTCACTGAGTCGGCGGCGCGGCCAATGTCGGCGGACATACGTTCAATCGCCTCGACTGAGCGGCCAACCACGGCTCTGCCCTCGACCGCTTCGGCCTGCGCGGCGCTTGAGCTGTTGGCAGCGCTGTTGGCATTGCGCGCGATTTCCTGCACGGTCAGACCCATTTCGTGGGCAGCGGTGGCGACCAGATCGGTCATCTCATGCTGGCGCACGGCGCGCTCGGCGGTGTTATCGACCACTTGCGCCACCTGTGTGACGGCGCTGCTCAGCTGACGACTGGTGATAAGTACATCGCTGATCAACTGGCGTTGACTGGCGACGAAGGCGTTGAAGCCGCGGGCCAGTTCGCCCAGTTCGTCGTCACGCTTGTCGTCCAGTCGGGCGTTCAGGTCGCCGCCGCCGGCCGAGATGGCGCCTAGGGCTTGCGACACGCGGCGCAGCGGTTGCACCAGGCCGCGCACCAGCAGCGCCATCAGCGCCAGTGCCAGCAGTCCCACGGCACCTGCGATCAGGCTGGTGCGCAGCAGCGCGGCGCGGGCGTCGGCGTAGATTTCGTCTTCCGGCACCAGACTGACCAGGGTCAGGCCGAGGCGTTGCAGCGGCTGTGCGCTGGCCAGCCAGGCTTCGTTGTCACGCTGAAAACGCACCGGCTCGCTGCCTGCGGTCAGTGTGTTGGCCGCCTCGACGCTGGTCAGGTCACTCAGGCTGCGGCTGTCGTTGAAGCTGGCGTTGGGGTGAACCTTGACCTGCTGATCGGCACCGATGAGGAAAATCACGCCACGCTCGCCAAACTGAAAGCCGCCAATCAGCTCCGACAGGCTCTGCAGGCTGTAGCCCAGACCGGCGACGCCAAGGGTCTTGTCCTTGAGGGCGATGCGTTGATTGATGAACAGTGTCGGCAGGCCAGAGGTCTTGTCGGTGTCAATTGAGGCGACCTGATCCTGGTCGCCGTCGACCAATGTATAAAACCAGCTGTCTGCCGGGTTGTCGCGACTCATCACCCGAATCTGGCCCTGCTCGGAGTAGAAATTGCCGCTTTCCAGCACGGCGATGCTGGTGGTGAGTGCGTTCTGCTGCTGCTTGACGCCATCCAGATAGCGGGCGAAGGCACTCATCCGGATCGGGTTCTCGCCATAGGCCAGCCAGTCCTGCACCAGGCTGTTGCCGGCGATGGCCTCGGTCGCCGAAATCGGTCCGGCCAGGGTGCGTTCCAGGTCGTTGCGAATGGCGCTCACCTGCGCGGGTAATGCTTGCTTGATCAGATAGCGCTCGGTCATCTGGTGCAGCACCGAGGAGTAGATCAGCACCACAATCAGGGTGGTGACGCCCAGCGCGGCGCCCATACTGATGATCAGCTGCCATTGAATACTGCGTTTCCAAAGGGTCATGGACGTGCTCTCGACAAAGCCTGACCGTCGCCACAGGTGCAGGGCCTGCGGAGGGGCAACGGTCAGGGGGAGGTAGAGGGGCTGCGGTGACAGATGAGCCGGGCGAGTGAGGGGGAGTGAGATATTTAATACCAGAGTGGCGAGATAAAAGCGGGATATTGAGGGACGAGCCGGGAAATAGTGGGACGGAAATTGAAAAGCCGTTTCAATATGAGCCGAGATCGAGCTTACCCTGATCGCGGTCGAATTTACGGTCTTGGATGCGCTTCAGCAAGCGGTAGATGGCGTTCTCGGTCAGCCCGTATTCCTGGGCCAGGACGTGGTGGTTTCGGCCGTTGAATTTGCCGAGGATCTCCAGGTCACGTTTGGTCAGCTTGTAGAAGTAGTCCTTGGGAAAGCAGACGGTGCTGCCAGCCCAAACTTCGCTGAGATGGTTGGCAAGGGAGTTGCCAGCCTGCTTGGCCAGCGCCTCCTCAATGCCGTGTTCCTCAAGAATCTGAGCACAGTGCGCCACAATAGAATCAAGCAGCTCATGACGCTTGTCAGCCATTGCAGAGTTGTTGCTCATGCCAGTTCCCTCCTACGTTTCTCGGCTTCTTCAGGGCTGATCAGCCCCTTGCTTTCATCACCGTTGATCTGGGATAGCTTCAGGAAATAGTCGTCAGTGCGTAGCGGGCCGGTGCCGGCCGGGCGCGCACGACTTGCCTCTGCTGCTGCGGCTACCGCTTGGGTGTCGCCCGCCAAGCCAAAGACCACGGCACGCAGGTAGTGGTGGTTATCCAGCGGCAACGTGAGTTTTTCGCGGGCGCTGAGCATCTGCTCGATGCCCATGGCCCACAGGGTTGGTGTGGCGCGGCGGGTATCCGTTGTGCGGGCATCGCGGGTGACGGTGCCCGGCGTCACAATGGCCAACAGATCCTCGACCAGGCGAATGGCCTTGCTGGTGCGCAGCGATCGCTTGGCCGGGCTGAAAAGCCGCAGGTACTGAAGAACTGCTTTACCGAGCTTAGGGTCCATACCTGCGAACAGCGCGGCCAGGCGCTTGCCCTCGTCGTCGGCCATGCCGGCTTCAAGCGGGAACTGCTCACCGCAGCATGGGCAGGTCAGCTGCATTGGGCCTCATCCTTTTCCATCTTCTCCGCTCGTAGCGCTCGGATGACTGCCTCCAGCATTGGAACCTTGCGCTCCCAGCCGTGCGGCATGTCTTCCAATACCGCTGCCCGCTCTGCGCCGTGGTAGCCCAGCTCATCCAGCAGGCCATCCAACTCGGCCTTGAGGTGCTGCTTTTGCTGCTCGACATGCAGTGCAGCGATCAGCGCCTTGTAGTGCTGGGGCTTCTTCAGCCAGGCGCAGCGCTCGATGCCGAACATCCGCTTGGCGATCGCATCCGCGTAAGACCAAGGCAGCTGCAGGTCAGCCAGCAGAGCCTCGATCTTGGTGATCTCAGCGTCCAGCTTCTTGAAATTGTGGGGCTTGCCCCTGGCCTTGCTGCTGGGCTTGGGCTGGAATCCGAGGCGCTCGAGCTCCTGCAGTACGCGGCTGCAGGTACGTTCGGTCAGCTGCTTGGAACTGGTGACACCCGCCACCCTGCCAAGCAGGGCACGGTAGTCTTCATCGGTAAGGCCGAGCTGCTGGCGCGCGATGTGGATCTTGGCGGTGTTGGCGCGGCTGATCATTGCACCAGCTCCTCCGGCTTGCGAGCCGCTACCTCTCCGGCTGTCACCTCATCGCCTTGGTCTGTCATCGTAAAGATCGGAGTCAGGACCAAACTGCTCGGACCATTGGCCCACATCCAGCCGCGTGGTGCAGGGAAGACCGGATCAACAAAGTTGCAGCCCTTTGCGATACACCACTGAATGACCTGTTCTCTGGTTGCGTCGCCACAGTGCTCTGGAATGCTGGGCTTCAGCTTCCACTTGCCGTGCAGGCGGCCAACCTCTGTGCAGGGCATGCGCTCGAAGTCGCACTTGATTCCGGGCCACAGCTTCTCGGCCAGCCGCTCCACTGCTTTCAGCCCGTTAAAGGCACAGGTTGCCCGTTTGCCCATCACGGTATTGGTGGCATATCCACCGGTAAAGATGTGCACAGCAACCTCTACCGCAGCGATCTTGCGGACGCCAGAAACCGGATACTTCACCATGGACGCGACGCCGTCCCTCGCGATCGCCGCAGCAGCACCGGGCCTTAGTGAGTCAAGGTTTGTCAGGGCGTATTGGGTCCAGATATTGGACTGGCACGGCATGCTCTGCAGGATCACGCCGCTCTCGTCGACCACCCAATAAAGGAAGTCCTGCCCCGCGTCTTTAAATTCGATTAGCCACTGAGCCATCTCACACCCCCGCAATATCAAGGCTGATCGGCTTGTACTGATCGGTCTGGCCGACGCGCTCGTAAAGGCGGATGTAGGATTTGGAGCCAGTCACCTGGACCGCATCGCTGATCGCATCCATGGCGCGCAGCCAGCGTGGGTCTGTGATATCCAGGCGGCGGAGGCTGAGTACCTGCGCGGGCCGGATGTTGCCGGCCTTATCCACCCGGAACACGTCTTGAACGATGGTGGCCACCTCACTGCGGGCATCGGCGGTCCAATCGGTCAGGCACTCGTCGATGAGCGCTTTGGCCGCGACCAGGCGCTCATCGAATGTGATGCTCTCCTGGATGGCCACCTGAACCTTGTACTTGCCATCGAAGGACAGCAGCGAGATGTTGCCCTTCTTGCCACCAAACTTGGTGCCGTATTCGGCTGCCGACTGCTCGACGAAGGTATCGATCTCGCTGAACGCGCCGTCCTTGAACGTAGCTAGCTGCTTGTTCAGCTCGCGGCCACGCTCCACCAGCGCCATGACCAGCTCATCGCGCAGCAGGTCGATCGGCTTGATACGTTCGACCGGTACCAGACTGCCTTTGACGTCTTGGCGATAGCCGTCTGGGATGTTGGCTTGAATAGTCATCAATGCACTCCTCGGGTCTCTTTGGCCCGCTTTACGTTGTGGTGGTAATTAGCGGCCAGCTCGTCGAGTACGGCTTTCACTTGCTCTGGCTGGTTCGCTATGTGGGCCTGAACTGCCTTGTGCAGCATCGGGATGAGATAGGTCCGGTAGCCCTCAAGCTGGCACCAAAGGTCGGTTGTTTGCCGATTGGCGCGTTCCAGGGCGAGCCGCAGCTCGCCCTCGGAAAGCAGCTCAGGGTTGGCGAACGTGATTGGCGCTGAGACGTACATTTCGCCGCTCATCAATGCACCCTCCCAATCAGCCCAGCCACGCGAGGCTTGCCGACTACCCACTCGATCTCGCAGCCCAGCAGGTACGAGCGGCAGCGGACGAAGTGGCCGGGGGTCCGTTCCAGCGTCATGCCGCTGCGGCCCACGCGGACCATGTGCAGCGGCTGCTCGCACTCGACGACCAGGAACGGCCGCTCGCCTTCGACAGCTGTGAACTTGACGGAGCAACCACGCGCACGAAGCTCGCGGCCCACCTGGTTGGCCAAGGCGAGACACGCCTTGACCTGGTCGGTGAACACCTTGCTCTGATGCTTCTCTTCAAACGGGATCAGTGCGCCCATGTCACACCTCCATCACGATGTGGCCAGTGACTACCGGCTCGCCGAGATCCGCAGCAAGGTTCATCGCGGCGATCATCAGATTGCCGATGGCCAGCGGGTACAGCACGCTAAGCGTCTTGTTGCCGACGTTGTGCTGTAGGCGCTCGCCGATCGCGCGGATGCCTTCGGCATCGATGACCTTTTCCAGGTCCACGCCCACCCGGCCAAAGCGGAAGCGCAGGAAGGTTTCCAGCTCGGCCAGCGGTACCGGCTCCAGCTCGACCACCTGGATGCGCTGCACCACCTCCCGCAGCTCGGGGTTGCGCTCGTGCAGCTTCTTGGTGAGCAGCTCGGGCTGGCCGATCAGGACGATGTTCAGCAGCTTGCTGAATCCGCGCTCCAGTTCGCGCAGGCGCTTCAGGTGTTTCAGGGTTGGGATCGGCAGGCTGTGCGCCTCCTCAATAATGAGCAGGTGACGCATGCCGGATTCCGCGCTTGCCAGGAGCGCGCGGTGCATCTGGCGGAAGCGGGCCTCCGGCGATGACTTCGGCATCTCGGTCGGGTTGACCACCGCCATGATCGACTCGGCGATGTGGGCACTCTTCAGCGTTTTGCCCTTCTGGTCGTTGTCTTCCATGGCCAGCACATAGGGCTCGATCACCACAACCGGCGCGTCTTCAGCCTCAAGGCGGGCCACCAGTTCACGGCGCAGCGTCGATTTACCCGCGCCGGATTCGCCAACCACAGCCAGAAAACCATCATGCCGCGCTACCTGGTACATGCACTCACGGACGTAGCGGATGTCCTGGGACACGTACATATCATCAGCGCAGGTAAGGTCGTCGAATGGGTCGCGCAGCAGAGCAAAGGCTTTGCGAGCGGCTGGCATTAGGGTCTGTTTGCGTTTTAACATCGGTTCTGACTCCTGGTTGTTTTGGTCGAACGCTTCTGGGGGTTGCGGATCAGCCGTGTTAGCGCACGGCTGGTCCACCTGTACTTCTTCAAACACGTCGCCAATAGCGTCATTGGCGGCGCCGTTACTCAGCAGCCAGTCACGGATGCGCTGCTCCAGCTCAGTCCGGTCAAGGCTTTTCGGCCACAGGCCGTGGTTGATCAGCTGGGCGATGGTCGCCTTGCTCAGTTGCAGCGAGCGGGCCAGATCGGCCTGCTTTGGTTCGATCGCATCCAGCACCAATTTCAGTTTCAACATGCGTCACCTCCCACCAGCCGGAGACCCGGACGCTGTGGTTTGGGGTTGCGGATTAGCTCGGCGAAAGCCTCCAGCTCGGGCTCTGGAACGCCGTCCTTGTATGTTGCCTTCAGGGTTGCCATGGCCTCGGCGTTCCATTTTTCGCCCAGCATGGCTTTGAGCCGCTTGGCAGCGGCAACGTGGCTCAGCGGCGGTAGCTCCACCACAGGGCCAGTAAGCTTGTGTTCGGTACCGCGGCGCGGCAGGTGGGTCGGCAGGTTCGCGTCGGCCAGCGGTTTGTAGGGGTCCAGCTTGCCGGCCAGCGGCAGCGCCTTGGCTTTGCGCTCAGCCGCGGCTTCGTCTGCCGAGGTGGTGCCGGTCATCAGCTGCTCGATCGCCTTGTTGGCCTTCTGCGCGGAGGTGTCGGCATGGCTGGCAAACTCGCCAAACGTGACGCTGTGTTCGCCTTCTGAGAAGCCGTATTCGTCCTTCTCGATGCGCGGAATCACATAGATCACCTGGTGCCCTGCGGCGTTGGTGGCCACCACCTGGGCCGCGTCGCTGCGCCAGGGGTTGCGGGTGACCAGCACCTTCTCGTGCACCATCACACCGGGCACATCCTTGACCGAGTACTCAGCTCCCTGGAACGAGATCCGCAGACTCGGCTTGACCTTTCGCTCCACCGGCTCGGCAATGGCCAGTTCGCGGCAGACCTCAACCGGTGGGGCCTTAACCAGCTGCTGCTCGCTAATGCGCATCCAGGCTGAAGTGCGCGTCATGCCGTGGCGGCGATGCTTGCTTGTGGCGTTGAACACAGCCCGCCACTGCGCTGCCAGAGCGTTCAGCTCTGCCAGGTCCGCAACTGGGCGATAACGCAGGCCCGCTTCAAACTTCCGCTCGATGATGTTCCGCGCGTTCTCCACTTGGCCGGTGGCGCGGGCGCTGCCCGGTGCGTGGGCGATGGCTTCAATGCCCAGGCTCTTACACAGGTTCATGGTCATGGCGCTGGTGTTAGCGCTGCCGGGGTCCATGTACAGGATGCGCGGCACCCCGTGCAGCATGTCCGGCCCGCCGCGCTCCTGCAGGGCGTTGATAAGCACGCTGCAGAGGTTCTCGCCGCTCTCCGCACCCATCACGTATTCGACGTAGATCCAGCCGCTGGCGTGGTCAGTAATTTCATAGGACCACACCCGGTCAGCCATCACCCGCGCCAGATTCTTGGGCTTGTTCTTGTAGAACTCGCCCTGGTCCATGATGTGCAGCCCCTGCGCCTTAGCCGAAGGCTTGAGGTAGTAGAGAACACACAGCGACGCATCGATCTGCCAAACGTGGTTCGGGTGTTCGCTGCGCATCTCAACATGGGGTGCAGGTGCAGTGAGCTGGTCGATATGCAGCCCATACGCGCGAATCGCCCGGCGAATGGCGCTCTCGCTCAGCGGGGTAATCTCGCCGGTGCGCGGGTCCACTCGCTCGGCGCGCACAAGGCCGTTGGCGCGCAGTGCGGTCACCGCGTCCATCAGCGCCCAGATCACCTTGTCGTTGCCGCGGGTGGTCTCTTTGACGGCACCGACGATCAGTAGCGCCTCGTCGTAGGTCAGGTCAGATTTGCCCGCGTCGGCGCGCACCTTGCGTGGTTTTTTCACAGTCAGTTCCCGCAGCTTGCGGTGCAGCGTGGCCAGGGAGATACCCAGCTCGCCACACGCCTGCTCATAGATGGCCTGTTTGCCGCCATGGCCAGCGGCGCGTATGGCTTGTGCCACAGCAACCAGGCGTTCGGTCATAACGGCGCTCATGGTCAGTTGCCCTCGATCGCCGCTTGCGCGCGCTCAAGCGCGTCCGGTGCCATCCAGTCGGTGGCGTCCGGGTCGTCGTTGTCGGGCAGGTCGTAATCCTCGCGGATGGCCAGAATGTTCAGCTCGATCTGACGCAGCAGGTTGGCCAGGTAGGCGCGCTGGTCCTGACCGGTTTCCGCCCCAGCGTTCACCAGCGTTTCAAAGGCACAGCGCAGCTTGTTGGTGAGCAGGCTTTCAGCCTCAAAGGCCATGCCGGTCACTTCCAGGCGCAGCTCCTTCACCGCTTCAGCTGGGGGCATGGTCTGGATGCGGCGCTTGGCTTTCTCCAGCTCCTGCTTCACCTGGTCCAGCTCCTGGGCACGGTTGGCCAGCACCTGGCTCTGGGCGTCGTAGTCGGCATGGGCCTCGTCACGCTCTTTGGTCAGCTGTTCCTTTTCAGCCTGGTGCTTGGCAATCAGCTCCTCGGCCAAAAACTCAACCGCCTCGTGGTTGCCGGTTTTGGCGGCCTCGATCAGGGCGGAGCGGGAGTCCTCGGGCAGCTTGCGGAACTGGCGCAGCTCGCGGTAGCCGATGCCCATGCGGGACATGGATTCGAGGGCTTCTTCGCCGAAGGCGCGGAGATTCGTTATGTCCAGATCGGCCTTATCAACTGAGATGTTCAGCAGGTTGCAAAACTCCTCCCACGTGCCTTTCAACTCCGAACCGTTCGGACTTTTCTTTCCAGACAAAGCCTTGTAGAGCTTGTTTTCCTTGACGTAGGCGAGCTTTGAAGTCCGAACCGTTCGGGAAAACTCTTCAAATGCTCCAGCCATTTGGGTTTGCCCCAGCAGCTGGTTGACCAAGTCGCGTTCTTCGCTGTGCTCGGCAATCAGGGCGCTGCCGGTGTTCTGCAGCTGACTCAGCGCTTGCTCATCCAGCGGTGCAACATCAACGGGCTCGGTGGTCGTGGTTTTTGTGCGGGCCATGGTCGTTCCTTAGTAGTGGCTGCCAGCAGCAACGCGCTGGTTCAGTTCGTGGATGCGGTTGGTGGCGCGGGCCATCTCGTCTGCATGTGCCTGGGCGATCTGCAGCGCGGCAACGCTCAGGGCAAAGCGGCCGTTGTCCAGCTTCGTAGCAAAGCCCTCACTGATGAGGGTGTTCATGCAGCGGGTGACCGCGCTCGGCGGGATGCTCAGCGCCTTGGCAATGTCGCTGTTGCTCAAGCCGCTTAGCGTCTGGCCGCGCAGTGCCTTCATCACGCGCAGGCAGCGGGCGCCGCTCTCGCTGGTGCGGGCAAATTCCTTACTCATCGTCATGCTCTCCAAGGTCGAGTTGCGGGGTCTTGTGTTGGGCAACGTTGCCGTGGTGCCAGCCCAGGCTCTCCATCGCGCACTGGATCGTGGCCAGGGTGTGGTCCGCATCCTGCTGGCCGGCGTGAAAGGCCAGCAGCGCGCCGGTGGTGGCATGCAGCAGCGCCTGCAGCTCATGGATTTCAGTGGCGTCGCAGGCTTTTCCCGTTGGCATGTCGATCGCCAGCTTGCCGGCGCTGGCTGCCAGCCACTGGGTCACGTAGTGGCAGCCGCAGGCAGCTTCATAAGCGGGGATCATCACGGCAGGCATGCGGCCGCTGGCCAGCCACTTGTAAAGCGCCCAGTGGTTCGGCAATCCCATGCGCTCGGCAATGCGCTGTTCGCTCATGTTGTGCTTGACCAGGGCGTACTGCTTGCACAGCTCCATTGCGTGCAGCAGCGAGGTGGGTCGAGCGGTTTTCCAATTTCTGCGGATCATTGGAAGCCCCCGAAGCGTCTGCTGCGCGACTGCTCCAAACAAATACCGTTTTTGCCTATGGGCAAAAGCGTTTCAACGGGCATAGCCTTTTGATGTACATTCACTTGCATGAGGGCTTACCCGATGGCTGATCAAGACAAGCGTCTTTTGACCCTTGAAGGGCAGATGGCCGGTATGGCAAAGGCTTGGCTGTATCTGGCAGCGCAAATTGAGATCCAGGGGCAGCTTGAGCCTGAGAAGATGCAATCCGCTCTTCTGAATGCTCGCTGGCCTGATCAACCCTTTGAGCACCACGCTCAGCAGCTGATGAGGTATCTGGCTGATCAGCTGGCCGAAGCGCGGGAGTCTCGGCGGGTGCAGGAGCTTTACCAAAGGACCGGTCGCGATGAGTAAAGCCATACGCATTGCGGGCTTCGTCGCCCTGGGCAATTGGCCCGGCAGTCAGCAGCTCACCCACGGCCAGGATCTGCAGCTGGTTCAGCAGCTGGCGCTCGCCGGTGGTAATGCGCTGGATCGCACCGTTGTGCTGATAGCGGGTGATGGCGTCACGCAGGGCGTTGAGCGTATCGGCCTGCGAGACAGGCGAGCTGGCGATAACAACGTCCAGCAGGCGGCTGTAGGCGTCGATCGGTTCGGCCGGGCCGAATGCGGGTTGCAGCTTGAGGGTCATGGCGGCGGCCTCAGGCTGCTAGCTGTTCGACTGAGAGCTTCAAGCCGAGCTTGATAGCGATCTCATGTGCGGTGCCGCGGTGGCCTTTGAACTGGCCATTGATCACCATGTACACGGTGCGGCGGTTGTACTCATTGGCCTCTGCCCAGGTAGCAATGGCTACACCTGCAGCCTGGAAGAGTTCTTTGACCTTCTCGCCGGAATACGGCTTGCGGGTGGGTAGCGGATACGGGACTTTCATGGCTGAGTTCCTGTCGGCTGAAAGATTACTAATCAGTCAACGCATGTGCAGTGCGTTGGTATGGACTGATGATGGTACGCAAAAGCGTACCTGTCAAGAGGATTTGTACCCTTATGGAATCCATTGGTGACCGGATACGCGAAGAGAGAGACCGCCTTGGTTTTAATCAAACGGCGTTCGGTGCAATTGGCGGGGTTAGGAAGCAAGCGCAACTCAAGTATGAAAAGGGTGAGCGCTTTCCCGGTGCCGACTACTTGGCGGCCATTGCGAAGGTTGGCGCTGATATTCAGTACGTAGTAACAGGACAGAGGGCTTCGTCTGCGCTAGCAGCGGATGAGCAAGAGCTTGTCGGTTTGTTTCGAGCAGCCCCTTTAGCGGTCAAGGCTGCTGCTATCGGAGCGTTAAGGGGCGCTGAAGTTGCTCAGCAAAAGAACACGCAGAAAGTCAGTAAAGGCGTAGGCCAGCAGTTCAATGCAGGCGTGGGAACCGTCACTTCTGGAGATATAACGAACGCAGGGAAGAAGGAATGAGGCAGGAATTTAACGATGTAGTCGACCAAGTCGCTGCGGGGGATATAAAAAACTACTTCGCTTCAAATGCACCATCGCCAGACGGGGTTCTTGGCCCTCGTCGGCGAGAGGCTCTCAACGGCTTGGTCGCGGCGGTTGCCGATGAGTGCAACCAATCGAGTCGCCACCTTTGGGTAACGGTAGTTCACGTGGCCACGGGTGTTAACACTGTCGGGCAGATCCGCGATAGTCAGTATCAGGACGCGGTGAATGCGCTTGAGCAGTTCCGGGAAAACTTCCGAGAGCAGCGCCGCAGAGAGGACCTGCGTGCGCGTCTGAAGGAGCTGTCCGTTGGCAAGCGCTCCGCTGATGAGTTGAAGCGCTTTTGCCTAGCGGTGCTCGGGGACGCCCACCTTTACGACATGCCGAGCGAGAAGCTGAGAGAAGCAGTTGCGCACATGGAGCAGTACCAGCAACAACAGCAGGAGCGCCTGCAGCATGGCAAAGCTGGCGCTGAGCAGCCTGAAGGCATGCCAATCAGGAACCTGATTCGTGCATATCCTATTCACTGCTTAATTCTGGGCGGGATTGGTTTTCTATTCGGGTTGATGTTCTAGGGTGATTGGTAATCAAGGAGAGGCCAAGATGGCTGAAGGTAAAGGGAAATATTCAAGAGTACTAGCGGCGGCAGCAACCGCCATTCTGGTTCTGTCGGGCTGTACGAGCGTCAAATACAATGGCGGTGACATTCGGGTGCACTCCATCAACGAGCCAACCCCCGGCCAGGTAGTGACCCGCTCCATTGGGGATCAAATGCTCACCAAGGGCGTGGTGGTTGAGGAGTTTGTGCTGGCAGTGGCGCAGCCGATCCATGGGGCGCTGTATGCCATTCCCGCCGGGGATTATGCCCAGTTGGGCTCGGATGAAAGGAATTACTTCTACTCGCCAGTGGGGGTGACCAAAAGCCCGATTGCAGATCCTATTACCGCTCTGGCGGTTGGGCGGGCACCCGGTTCCGAGCTGTGTGCGGTCAGCGTCTTTGGTACCAGTTCCTGCTACGCAGGGAACTTTACCCGGAAGAAACGCACGCGCCCGGGTGAGACGGGGTTTCATCAAACCCTGCTCTATAACGGCCGCGTAGGTGACAAGATCAATATCGGCTACCGCGAGTTCAGCAACGACATGGCCCGCCCCGCCTTCAACAACGACGTGGAGTACGATCTGTCAGCCTCTGCGGTGATTGGTTACAAGGGGGCATCCATCGAGATCATCAAGGCCGATAACAGCAGCATCACTTACCGGGTGATACGCAGCTTTGCGGGGCAGTAGGCGCGAACAACGCTGAGCCTGGATATTCTTGACCTTAGTGGAGAGAGCATATGGGCTTGGGTATCCACAGTTTGCCGACAGTTTTTGCCTTGGCTGCTTGGCAGCGGATCGCTCAGGAAATTGATGCGCCACCGGCTGTAAAAGAATCTCTGGAGGTGGAAGTCCTGCGGCTGCATGAGTCTGCCGCAAGTCAGCGGGACTTCGTTCGGGCCGTTCGCGCGGTGCTTCATGGCCATGCATGGAAGTGGCCGCGAGGTCGGTATTTGCTGGTGGAGCGCTTGGAGGAAGAACCGCTTGATGATGACTACTTTGATGCCTTGTATCACTGGTTTACGTCATCAGCGCATCAGCTTTATCGCCGGGGCCAGATACGAGCGGCGTTAGCCGACGGAGGGTCATATACAATCCGTTTGTCGGTGGCAGACCAGCTGGCACCATGCGGTGCTGAGGATTCACAGGAGTTGCAGCCAACCAAAGAAGTGTTGGAGCGATTGCCTCCCTGCAACCATCCATTTTGCACATGCAACTGGCTTTTAAAGCGAGACATCTAGCGCCTTTCGATTTTTGCGCCGGCAAAATTACACCTAACCCCCAATAGCTCACCCTGAAGCTCTGAATGGTTCCAACCTCAGACTTCAGGAGATGAGCAATGTACAGTTCCCCCGCGTGTAACCCTCAATCCCGCCTGCCAAGGCTGACGCTTTGGATTCTGGTTTCTGTGTTCCTGCTGGTTGCCCTGGCGCTTGCTGCGCCCGAGCAGATGCCGGTGATCGCCTACAAGGTCGCTCTGGTGACCCTGGGCGTTGTGCTGGCCTACTGGCTGGATCGCGCGCTGTTCCCGTATGCCCGCCCGCATGAATGCCTGCCGAACCGCAACTGCCCCGGCGGTGGAAGTACTGACACGCAAGAGGCCTACCGCTACACCATCGCCTTTGCTGCCGCCTGCCTGCGCCGCTCGCTGATCGTGCTGGCCTGCGTGCTCGGCCTGACGCTGGGGCTCTGACCATGCAGGCCCGCGATCGTATCGACCGCCGAGGCAACTGCCGCCTGTTCAGCCTGATTGTGCTGCTGATCTGGGTGATCATCTTTGCCTTGGCCAACTGCCAGCCCGCTGCTGCCGACGTGCCCCGTGCTGCTGAGCAATACCGGCGCGACCTGGTGCGTGTTGCTCAGCATGGCTTTGGGCTCGGTGCGCCGGTGGCAACGCTGGCGGCGCAGATCCATCAAGAGAGCGGCTGGCGACCGCATGTGACGAGCCATGCCTGCGCCCAAGGGCTCGCGCAGTTTATGCCGGCAACCGCCGCGTGGATGGCTGAGCTGTATCCGCGCCAGGTTGGCCCGGCCCAGCCGTTCAACCCCGGCTGGGCACTCAGAGCCATGGTGGCTTACAACCAATGGCACCTTGAACGCATCCAGGCCGCGAGCCCCTGCGAGAAGTGGGCAATGGCGCTGGCCGCTTACAACGGCGGCCTCGGGTGGATCAACCGCGACCGCCGGTTGGCGTCGGCTTCCGGGGCCGACCCGCTGACCTGGTTCAATTCTGTCGAGCGGTACAACGCAGGCCGCTCGGCTGCCAACTTCCGCGAGAACCGCAACTATCCCCGCAACATCCTCACTCGCTGGGAGCCGCTGTATGTGGCTGCAGGCTGGGGGCCGGGTGTGTGTGCTGAGAGGTATCAGCTGTGAAAAGAGAAGTAAACCTCACGTTTGCAGAGCTGATTGGTCTTTTCAGACAAGGCGACGATTTCCGCTGGATGTGGCTCAGGGCATGGCTGTGGCAGCAAATGCGGCCGTACCTCAAAGGGCTGCTGATCGGCGTACTGCTCACCATGCTTGCGTTCGTGCTGGGCGCTAGCTTCGCCTCTGGTGTCAGCCACGTGTTGCTGTCGAATACGCCGCCAGCCGAGATGAGGTGCGCGCAATGAGCCGCTACCTGATTGCGGGCGCGCTGGTAATCGCCGCTGCTCTTGGGCTGCGTTGGCTGCTGGGCTACGTGGAGGATGCAGGCCACCAGCAAGGCAAGCTGGAAGCGCAGCTGGCGTGCTCAGGCGCACAGACCCAGCAGCTGCAGGACTTGATCAGTTCAACCAAAGGGTTAACCGAGCAGGCACACGCCGCCAGCACTGCGCTCAATCTCTCAATAAGCGCCCGCCAGCAGGCAGACGCCAACACCACAAAGGAGCTGACCGATGCGCTCGACCGTACTGCTGCTGAGCGTGCTCAGTGCCGCTTTGATGATGACAGCATGCGCCACACCACCGCCGCCCGTGATCGTGCAGCAGAAGCCGCTGCCAGCGGCCTTGGCGGTGCCGTGCCCACCGCCGGTGGCGATGAATGACAACAGCGCAGATGCGGCATTGCTGACGCTGAAGCAAATGTACGACCTGTATGGCCTCTGCGGGGGCCGGCTGGTCGAGCTGGTGAACTACCTGCAGGAGAAACGCTGAATGGAAATCGACTTGCTCATCCGTGCCGGCCAGTTCGTGTTCACCGTCGCCGTGGGCATCTTCTCGATTGCCGCCGCGCGTAAATCCAGTTCCAAGGCCGATGCCGAGGCGTTGGCCCAACGGCTCAGCAGCCAAGACTCCCGAATCCTCACGCTGGAGCAGCAGCTGCTGCACATGCCAGACAGCCACCAAATGTCCGAGCTGGCCGGGGACATGAAGGCCATCAAGGCAGAGCTTGCGGGGGTGGCTCGGGAACTGGCCCCTTTGGCCAGATCTGTCGACCGAATCAATGACTACCTACTGAATGCGAGGGCTCAATGAGCAAATACGCCAACTTTCTCAGCGAAGACCGCCGCCTGGTGATCCTGCGCATCCTGGCGGAAATGCCCACCTACCGGGCCAACAGCTCGGTGTTGCATGCCGTGCTGCAGGAATGGGGGCACGAACCCAGCCGGGACCAGGTCAAGTCCGAACTGCGTTGGCTGGAGGAGCAGCAGCTGGTTGTGCTCGATGACGTGAGCGACGGAGCGGTGCTGCTGGCCAAGCTGACTGAGCGCGGCTCCGACGTCGCAGCGGGCCGTGCTCGCGTTGATGGCGTGAAGCGTCCAGGAGCCTGACCATGGGCCGAAAATCGAGCATCGACAAGCTGGACCCAGGCGTCCGGTCCCACATTGAGCGCCGCCTGCGTGAAAACCGCATGACGCTCGATGAGCTGATCGAGGACCTGCACGAGCAGTTCCCCCAATCCGACAAACCCAGCCGCTCAGCCGTTGGCCGCTACAAGGTCAGCTTCGATGAGATGAGCAAGCGCCTGCGCGAGCAGCAGGCCATGGCCAGCCTGCTGGTCGAGGAGCTGGGCGAGAACCCGGACGACAAGGCCGGCGCGCTGATGGTGCAGTCCATCACCACGCTGACAACCCATGCCGCCCTGGGCGCGCAGATCGACGAAGAGACCACGGTTGATGACGTGCGCAAACTGGCGCGCGCCGCCAAAGACGTGCTCGCCGCCCGCAAGGTCAGCCGCGAGGAGCGCAAGGCGATCGAGCGCGAAGCCCGCGAGGCATTAATCCAGGAGCAGGAGCAGCGCCTGGAAGAGATGCGCGGCAGCGACGGCATGAGCGAGCAGCTGGAAAGCCGCATCCGCAACATTCTGCTGGGTAAAGCCTGATGGTCCTGCCTCCCGCCAAGCCGCTTGCCGCCGTCAGCGCCCCGCGCAAGATCGACCTTGCAGAGGAAATGGCCCTGCACGGCGTTGAAGTGCCGCAGGACATTGCAGAAGCAGTCGCCGCAAACGAGCCGGTGTTCCTCGGGTACCAACAGCGCTGGTTTGAGGACGAGAGCCAGATCATGATCGCGGAGAAGTCGCGCCGCACTGGTCTCACCTGGGCGGAGGCCGGCCGCAACGTGGTCAACGCGGCAAAGCCGAAACGCCGCGGCGGCTGCAACACCTTCTACGTGGGCAGCAAGCAGGAGATGGCGCTGGAATACATCGCCGCCTGCGCGCTGTTCGCCCGCGCCTTCAACGAGCTGGCCGAGGCCGACGTCTACGAGCAGACGTTCTGGGATGACGGCAAGAAGGAAGAAATCCTCACCTACATGATCCGGTTCCCCAAGACCGGACGGAAGATCCAGGCGCTCAGCAGCCGGCCGAGCAACCTGCGCGGCCTGCAGGGCGACGTAGTGATCGATGAGGCGGCGTTCCATGAGTCGCTGGAAGAGCTGCTGAAGGCGGCGCTGGCTCTGACCATGTGGGGCAACAAGGTTCGCCTGATCAGCACCCACAACGGCGTGGACAACGCGTTCAACGGCTACATCCAGGATGCCCGCGAGGGCCGCAAGGACTACAGCGTCCACCGCATCACATTGGATGATGCGATCGCCGAGGGCCTGTACAAGCGGATCTGCTTTGTCACCGGCCAGACCTGGTCAGCAGAAGCCGAGAAAAAGTGGCGCGATGGCCTGTACAAAAACGCCCCCAATACCGAGAGCGCCGACGAAGAGTACGGCTGCGTGCCCAAGAAGTCCGGCGGCGCGTACCTGTCGCGCGTGCTCATCGAGCAAGGCATGGTGGCGGACCGCTCGATCCGCATTTACCGCTACGAGGCACCTGCAGGCTTTGAGGAATGGACCCCGGCCATGCGCGAGGCCGAGATCGAGCAGTGGTGTACTGAGAACCTGCTGCCAGAACTGGCGCGGCTCAACCCGCGCGACCGCCATGTGTTCGGCGAGGACTTTGCCCGCCGGGGCGACCTGACCGTGTTCGTGCCGATGGCCATCCGGCCGGACCTGCGCAAGCGCGTGCCCTTTACCGTCGAGCTGCGCAACGTGACCTACGAGCAGCAGCGCCAGGTGATGTTCTTCATCTGTGAGCGGCTGCCTCGACGCGGCGGCCTGGCATTCGACGCCACCGGCAACGGCGGCTACCTGGCCGAGCAGGCCGCGCTCAAGTACGGCAGCCAGGCTGTTGACCAGGTGCACCTGTCGCAGTCCTGGTACCACGAGTGGCTGCCCAAGCTGAAAGGCGAGTTTGAGGCGCTGAACATCGAGGTTCCACGCCACCAGACTGTCCTCGATGACCTGCTGTCGATCAAGGTCGAGGCCGGCGTCCCGGTGATCGACAAGGGCCGCAAGAAGGATCTGGAATCCCAGAGCGGCAAAGGCAAGCGCCACGGCGACTTTGCGGTCGGCCTGGTGATGGCTGTGCGCGCCAGCTTCATGGACGGCACTGAGATCGACTTTACCGCCGTACCCAAACACTCCCGCGGCTTCGACAACCTCGACGCCGATGACACCGATATCGACCTGCCGGAGCAATCAGCATGGTGACCACTTCACGCATCCTCGGCCCAGACGGCCAGCCGCTGCGCACCGAGGATCTGCGCGAGCCGCAGACCGCACACCTGACCAGCCTGCACCACGAAGTGGGCGGCCACCCGTCCCGCGGGCTTACGCCGTCCAAGCTGGCCAGCATCCTCGACGGCGCAGAGCAAGGCGACGTGGTAGCGCAGTTCGAGCTGTTCGAGGACATGGAAGAGAAAGACGGCCACATCATGTCGGAGATGTCCAAGCGCCGCCGCGCAATCACCGGGCTTGAGTGGGACATTGTGCCGCCAGACAACGCCACCGCTGCCGAGAAGAAGGCCGCAGCCGAGCTGTACAGCCTGCTGCAGGGGCTGGATGACTTTGAGGAGGTTCTGTTCGACACCACCGACGCGATCGGCAAAGGCTTCGTCTGCCAGGAGATCGAGTGGCAGCACTCCGCCGGCATCTGGCTGCCGCGCCACATCGATCACCGCCCGCAGAGCTGGTTCCAACTGGCGCGTGGCGTGCGGCAGGAGATCCGCCTGCGCGGCTCGGCCGGTGGTGAGGCTCTGCAGCCCTTCGGCTGGATTACCCACGCGCACCGCGCCAAAAGCGGGTACCTGGAGCGCTCTGCGCTGTTCCGCGTGCTGGTGTGGCCATACCTGTTCAAGAACTACAGCGTGGGCGACCTGGCCGAGTTTCTGGAGATCTACGGCATCCCTATGCGCGTGGGCAAGTACCCCAGCGGCGCTACCCAAGCGGAGAAGCTGACCCTGCTGCGCGCGCTGGCAGCCCTGGGCCACAACGCCGCCGGCATCATCCCGAACGGCATGGAGCTGGAGTTTCTCAACGCGGCCGAGGGCGACCCGGCTGCATTCAAGCTGATGATCGAGTGGTGCGAGAAGACGCAGAGCAAAGCCATCCTCGGCGGCACCCTGACCAGCCAGGCCGATGGCGCGAGCAGCACCAACGCCCTGGGCAACGTCCACAACGAGGTGCGCAAGGAACTGCGCGACTCTGACGCCAAGCAGGTGGCCAAGACGCTCAGCCGCGACCTGATTTACCCGATCGCGCTGCTCAACGGCCTGGTGATCAACTGGGAGCGCTGCCCGCGATTCAAGTTCGACCTGCAGGAACCGGAAGACCTCAAGTACTACGCTGACGCACTGCCCAAACTGACCGCGCTGGGCATTCAGGTGCCACGCCAGTGGGCACAGGAGCGCCTTGGCATCCCTGAGCCAGAGGGCAACGAAGACGTGCTTCAGCCGCCGCAGAAAGCCCCCGCGCCAGAGGCAGAGCCGGCCACAAAGACCGCAGCGGCCACCGCGCAACAAGGCGCACTCACTGCAGCCGACCGGCTGGACGATCACCTACAGCCGGCGACCGCGACCTGGATCGAGCAGATCCGCCAGCTTGTGGAGCGAGCAGACAGCCTGGAGCAGATCCGCGATGGGCTGGCCAACCTGCTGCCGGGCATGAGCATCGAGCAGTACGCCGAGGGTATGGCGCAGGCGCTGGCTGCAGCGGCCCTGCAGGGCCGACTGGATATCATCGAGGAGGCCGCCCGTGGCCGTTAGCGCTGTCAGCCTGCCGTTCCGCGAGCAGAACGAGTTCCTGCGCCGTAAGCTCAACCTGCCGACCGAGTCCTGGACCGATATCTACACCCGCGAGCACGACTACGCGTTTGTGGTAGCCGGTGCCAACCGCGACGAGCTGGTGGCCGATTTTCGCCAGGCGGTGGAGAAAGCCATCACCGGCGGCACCAGCCTTGAGGAGTTCCGCCGCGAGTTCGACGCCATCGTCGCGCGTCATGGCTGGAGCTACAACGGCGGCCGCAACTGGCGCAGCCGGGTGATCTACGAGACCAACCTGCGCAGCAGCTACATGGCCGGCCGCTACGAGCAGCTGATGGCCGTGCGCGAGGAGCGCCCCTACTGGCAGTACATCCACAGCGATGCGGTGGAACACCCGCGCCCGGAGCACGAAGCCTGGAACGGGATGATCCTGCACTGGAGCGACCCGTGGTGGCAGTACCACTTCCCGATCAACGCCTGGGGCTGCCAGTGCAGCGTGCGCGCCCTGAGTCAGCGCGACCTTGAACGTATGGGCAAGACCGGGCCAGACACCGCGCCGCCCATCGTCATGGAACAACGCATCATCGGCCAGCGCAGCCCCAACGGGCCGCGCGTGGTGGAGGTGCCCAAGGGCATCGACCCCGGCTTTGAGTACGTGCCGGGCCAATCACGGCTGAATAGCCAGATCCCGCCGGAGCGGCCCGACCCACCATTGCCGGGTTCGACCGGCGGGCCGGGCTTACCCAATACGCGGCCATCAGACGAGCTGCCGACGCCCCGGCCGGCGCCAGCGGGCCTGCTGCCACCCAACCTGCCGGCGCAAGATTACGCCGAGGCATTCCTGCAGGCGTTCGGTGCTGATATGGATACTCCAGTGGTCTTCCGGGATGTGCTGGGCGAGCGCCTGGTGGTTGGTAGCGAGCTATTCACCAACGCCAAAGGCCAGCTCAAGTCGATGAAGAACGAGCGCGGCCCCTTCATGGCACTGCTGGCCGCGGCCCTGCGGTTGCCAGATGAGATCTGGGCACGAGTGGAATGGCATCACGGGCAGAAAAAGGCCGTGGTTCGGCGCCGCTATGTTGCGCAGTACCTGGTAGAGGGTGAGTCGACGCCAATGCTGGCCGTGTTTGAGCTGGGCGTAGACGGTTGGTCTGGTGTAACGACGTTTCGACCAGAGCAAGACATCAACGATATGCGGGTGGGCGTGCGGTTATACAGGCGGGAAGAATGAGCCAGGGGCCGGCACCCCTGGCACTGCCGCGCTTGGATGTTCAATAGCCGGGAACCCCACGCAGCAGCTTGGCCACAGTATAGGATCAACCCATGGCAGGTGCCACACTCGAATTCGACAACAGCCAGGCGCTGGCGATCATCAACCAGGCCGCGCAGGCGCTAGGCGACCCGTCGCCACTGCTGCGCAGCATGGGCGAGTACCTGCTGATTGCCCACGATCAGCGCTTCGCCAGCCAGACCTCACCAGACGGCAAGCCTTGGCAGGCGCTGAGCCCGGCCTACCAGCGCCGCAAGAAGAAAAACAGAGACAAGATCCTGCAGGCTGATGGCTACCTGAAGAACACCCTGGTCTACCAGGTGAACGGCGGCGAGCTGCTGTTTGGGAGTAACCGGGTCTATGCGGCCATTCACCACTTCGGCGGCACCATCGATGTTGCTGCCCGCAGCCAGCAGGCATACTTCAAACAGGAACGCAGCGGCGCGATCGGCAATCGATTCGTACCGAAGCGCAAAAGCAACTTTGCCCAGTGGGTGACCATTGGCAACTACTCGATCCAGATCCCGGCCCGGCCGTGGCTGGGTACCAGTGACACTGATAGCGAAGAACTGACCAATATCGCTCTCGACTACATCCGCAAGGCCGGTTTTGGCGCAAGCCCCTAAAACGCCCGCAGAAGCCCCTGAGGGCGTTTACCGGCTACGGATGCTCGCACCAAACCCCGTTTCACGCTGATTTAGCGTTTATAAACGCGTTTAGCGCCACTCCTTTGCCTCGGTTGTGCTCTCACCTGCATCTGCAGACTGAAATTCCCCGCCTGCTGATTTTTGCGCCCGCAAAAATACAAACGCTCCCGCAGGGCCAATCATGGCCCCATGAAAAGACATCTCTCCCACTTCGCCATTGCCCCGTGCTCGTTTCAGATGCCGGAGGCTGCCAACGGCAACCTGGTCCGCATTCAGGTGACGCCGGCTGGATTCTTTCGTCCGGCTGACGGTCGCCAGATCGACGTGCCGGGCTGGTACATCGACGCCAGCATCGCGCAGCGGGTGATTGAACGCTTCAACGCTCGCGTCCAGCCGCTGGTGCTCGACTACGAACACCAGACCCTGAACAAGGAAAAGAACGGCCAGCCGGCTCCGGCCGCAGGCTGGTTCCAATCCCTGGAATGGGAGGAAGGCGTCGGCTTGTTTGCCATCGCTGAGTTGACCGACCCCGCACTGGAGCACCGCAAGAAGAAGGAGTACCGCTTCTTCAGCCCGGTGTTTGAGTACAACGGCACCACCGGCGAAGTGGTCGAGCTGCACATGGGTGCCATTACCAACAACCCGGCGATCCACGGCCTGCAGGAAATGACCCTGCTGGCCGCGGCCACGTTCGGGTTTCACCAACCCGAGGATGACTCCGTGAATGAACTGCTCAAAGCGCTGCTCGCCGCGCTCGGCTTGCCCGAAACCACAACCGAACAAGCAGCCATCACCGCGCTGACCGCGCGCCTGGCTGAAGACCCACTGACCAGTGTGCGCAAAGCCCTTGCGCTGGATGAAAAAGCCGACCAGGGCGCCGTAATCGCCGCCTGCACCGCGCTGCAAACCAAGGTCGCCTCTGTTGATCCGGCCAAGTTCGTGCCGGTTGACCAGGTGGCAGCAATGCAGACGCAACTGGCTGCACTGACTGCCCGCCTGCAGGAGCGTGACGACAAGGAAGTCACCCAACTGATTGATGCAGCTCTGGAGGATGGTCGCCTGGCCAAAGCGCTGGAGCCTTGGGCACGTGAGCTGGGCAAGTCGAACGTCGCCGCGCTGACCTCGTATCTGGATTCGGTCACGCCGATCGCGGCGCTCACCAGCACTCAGACCAAAGGCAAGGCGCCGGTGGTCGACAACGAAACCGGACTGACCGAGGCCGAGCTGGCGGTATGCGCGGCGACCGGCATCAGCGCCGAGCAATTCAAAGCCCAGAAGGAGGCTTAACCCATGGCACTCACTGCTGACCGCAACACCAAGCGCCGTGATGGCGTGCTGTACAGCGACCCGGTCGCTGCAGCCACCCGCATCTTTGCCGGCTCCATTGTGTGCCTGGATGCATCGGGCAACGCCGTGCCGGGGTCAACCGCAACCACGCTGACCGCTCGGGGCGTTGCCCAGGAGCAGGTCGACAACCGCGACGGCGCTGCAGGTGATCTGCGCGTTGAAACCCGCCGCGGGGTGTTCCCGTTTGCCAACAGTGCCAGCACGGATGAAATCACCCGCGCTGACATCGGCAACAGCGCGTACATCGTCGACGACGAAACCGTGGCCAAAACCAACGGCACTTCCACCCGCTCAGTTGCTGGCGTTATCCGCGATGTGGATGACAGCGGCGTCTGGGTCGAGATTTAAGGAGCAAGACCCAGATGATCATCAACAGTGGCAACCTGAAAACCCTGAATGTCGCGTTCAAGGCCGCGTTTGCACAGGCATTCGCTGATGCGCTGGTCGACTATGACCAGATCGTGCTCGAAGTGAACTCGACCACCTCCACCGAGGAGTACGGCTGGCTGGGTCAGACTACCGGCTTCCGTGAGTGGATTGGGGACCGCGTCATCCAGAACCTGAAGCAGCACGGCTATTCGATCAAGAACCGCACATTCGAGAACACCGTCGGTGTTCCGCGTGAAGCGATCGAGGACGACCAGTACGGCGTGTACACCCCGCTGATGGCCCAGCTTGGCCAAGACGCGAAGGAGCACCCGGCCGAGCTGGTGTATGCGCTGCTGAAAGACGGTTTCAACCAGAAGTGCTACGACGGCCAAAACTTCTTTGATACCGACCACCCGGTGCTGAACAAGGCCGGTGACGAGCAGTCGGTCAGTAACTTCCAGGGCGGTTCTGGCACGCCGTGGTTCCTGCTGGATACCACGCGCATGATCCGGCCGATCCTGCTGCAGAAGCGCAAGCCGTACAACTTCGTGGCCAAGAACCAGGAAACTGACGAGAACGTGTTCACACGCAAGGAATTTGTGTACGGCGTGGATGCTCGTCTCAACGTCGGCTTTGGCCTCTGGCAGCTGGCCTATGCCAGCAAGCAGACGCTGGATGCCACCAACTTCAGCGCTGCTTATGCAGCGATGCAGGGCCTGAAGGGCGACAACGAGCGGCCGCTGGGCATTCGCCCGAAGCTGCTGGTAGTGCCGCCGACGCTGCGCGAAGCCGCGCTGGAGGTCGTCAAGGCCGAGCGCAATGCCGCCGGTGCAACCAACATCAACCGCGACGTGGTCGACGTGCTCGTCACCCCGTGGCTGGCGTAAGGGGGCACCATGGCTGCCAAGAAACCCTCTACCGGCAACAAGGTGCAGGAGCCAGCGACGAGCGCGCCGGTCACTGACCAGGCAACCGCACAACCCACCGAGAACGCGGCCTCGGCCGCTACCGCTGCTCCGGCAGCACAGGAGATGCCCAGCGCGGAGGCCGCCAAGGATGGTGCTGCCGTTGAAGTGCTGTGGATTCGGTCGGTACCGGAGTCATTCCGCCGCTGCGGTTTTCGCTTTACCCGTGAGGGTTTCGGCATCGCGCTGGATGCCCTGACGGATGAGCAGATCGAGACGCTGGAGTCTGACCCCAATCTGGTGGTCGAGCGCACCAGCGTCACCGCCGAGGATGACGCCGAGTGAGCTACATCACCCACGCCCACCTGGCCGAGCGGCCAGGTGCAAAGGAGTTGGCCGAGGCGGCTACTCCGGCGCACCTGCGCGCGACCCCGCCAGAGCTGATGGAAGCCGCCCTGACCGGCGCCGACCGCAGCAGCTGGACGGCTGACGAAAACGCCCGAGCCGATGAGGCCCTTGCCCGCATTGATGATGCGGTGAAAGACGCTGCAGCGGTGATTGACGGATTCCTGGCCAAGCGTGGGTACCTGCCACTCGATCCGGTGCCGGACATGGTGACCGTGTGGTGCCGGGCCATCACCCGGTACAACCTGCACCAACACCGGGTAAGCAACGAAGGCACCGACCCGATCGTGCGGGACTACCGCGACGCGATGAAGCTGCTGCAGCTGACCGCAGACGGCAAGTTCAGCCTGGGCGGCAATGATCCGGTGCAAGCCAGCCCGAGCGCGGTTGATGTGCGCTTTGATGCGTCGCCGAGTGTGTTCAGCCGCAACGAGCTGAAGGCGTTCCGATGAATCCGCTGGATACCTCAATCATCGAAGCGCGCCTGAAGGCCGCTGTGCCGGCACTGGATACCGTTGCTGGCGTGGTTGAGTACAGCCAGATCAAGGATCTGAGCAGCTTCCGGCCAGGCACTGCGTATGTGGTGCTGGCCTCAGAGCGCAACCCGGCTGCTGGCACCCCGCAGCCGCGCAAGGCCACACCGGCCCAGGCGACCTTCGGGGTAGTAGTCGTTGCGCAGAATTACCGCGATCAGTCCGGCAAGGCCGCACTGGACGATATCAGCAGCATCGTTGGCGCAGTTCGCCAGGCGCTGAACGGATGGATGCCCGAAGGCTGGAGCCCCATCGTTTGGCTGCAGGGCGACGCACTGGACAGCGACGCTAGCCGGGTGCTCTGGATTGATGTTTTCACCACAACCCACGTTCTCAGGGGAAATACATGAGCAAGACAATCAAGGTGACCCTGCTGAAGGCTCACAAGCATGCCGGTAAGGATTACAAGGCCGGCGCCAAAATCGACGTCACGGAACCAACCCGTGACTGGTTGCTGGGCCTCGGCTTGATCGAAGCCGGTGCGCCTGCAGTTGAAGACAAACCCAAGACTGGGGGTGAGAAATGAGCCAGGAAGTCTATCAATACGGCCAGGGTAAAGTTGAGATCGCGCCAATCGTAGATGGTGTGATCGGTGCCTGGCGGTGGCTGGGCGACGTGAGTGCGATGACTCTTGCTATTGAAGAGGCAAAGTTCTCGCACAATGAGTCCTACAGTGGTGAAAAGAGCGAGGTGCGGGAAATCGTTACTGGCGTCACGTGTAACGGTTCTATCACGCTGCAGTCCCTATCGGCCGAGAACGTTGCGCAATTCACCCGTGGCACTAACACCGAGAAGGCAGCCGGCACGGTTTCGGAAGAACCCCTTGGCACTGTGGCCGCAGGTGACGTGCTGGTGCTTGATGACTTTGGTCTTTCCAACATCGTGGTGATCGACAGCACCGGTACCCCGGCGACCATTGACCCGTCTCATTACGAGTACGACGGCTACAACGAGCTGACCTTTAACTCGCTGCCGGACCCCGCGCCGACCATGCCGCTGAAGGTTTCGTACAGCCATACTGCGTACAAACGTGTTGCCCTGTTGAATGGGCAGAAAGCGGAAATCGCCCTGCGTTACAAGGGCATCAACTTGGCCGAGGGCAACAAGAAGCAGTACGTCGAGTTCTACAAGGTGAGTCCTGGTCTGCTGCAGAACCTGGAGCTGATCAACAACGGTCAGCAACTTGCGCAGTCTCCGGTCAGCTTCAAACCGCTGAGGGACACCAGCAAGCCTGCTGACGGTGAGCTTGGGCAGTTTGCTCAAGTTGTCACCGTGGACTACTGACCATGGCGCGTAAAAAGCAGGCCGATATCGTCGCACCTGCCTCGGCACCCGCCGAGGTGGGCGCAGATGATCTGGAAGTGCTCCACCCGGATCGCACGGCAACTATCGCTGGCCGGGCCGTCACCATGCGCGAGTACGGGTTTATTGAGGGGCTGAAGTTGGCCCCCCTGTACAAAGGCATTGTTGATGACATCAGCCAGGCGGTGACCATCGAGCGCTCGCCGCCGCTGGAAGAGATCGTGGCGCTGCTCGCGGCGCACGCGGACCAGGTGGAGCAATTGATCGCCATTGCGGCCGATGTTGAGGTCGAGTGGGTTCGCAGCCTGGATGACCGTAACGGCATGAACCTGATGTACCTGTGGTGGATCGTAAACGCCCCTTTTTTCTTGCGGAGGGTGTTCGACCGCATCAAGGCCAACATGGTCAAGGCGGCGGTGGACGCTGGGGCGATGCCTACGCCGTCCTCATCGAGCACGGCCACCGACCAGGCGACATCGGCCGCTACACCCGCCGCCAAGTGAATCTGTATCTAGACAGGGCTCTGGCCCGAGACCGTAGCAAGCGCCGCCAGCTGGTGAGTGACGTAAACGCGGCTTTCATCGGTGGCAAGGCTGCGAAGGAGCACCTGGACACCATCAAGATTTGATCAGGGCGCCATGGAGGCTGCGGGACGCAGCCGGTCGGAACCAAAGGACAGGCATAAGCGGCTTCGGCCGCTTTCTTTTTGCGCTAGCAAAAATACATCACCTCGCGCGCGCGCGACCATGGGACTGAACTTACCCAGACCCACGCGCCCATGTCGAACAAAGACCTCGAACTAGCCCTCCGAATCAAAGCCGACCTTGACCAGGGCAAGGCCGAGCTGCAGGAGTTTTCGCAGGAGCTAGCGAACACCGGAAATGCTGCCGAATCGGCAGCAACAGACCTATCGAAGGTGGGTGAGTCTGCTGATCGAGTGGCCCCCCGTGTAAAAATCCTTGGGGATGAACTAGGTAGCGCCCTGAGTGATGCTGGTTCCGTCGCGGACACAGCCGCAATTGATATAGCCAAGGTGGGTGAGTCCGCCGAAGCCGCTGCTTCAGATATCGCCAAGGTGGGTGAATCCGCCGAGCAGCAAGCACTGCGGATTCGCATGATGGTGGACGCCAGCCTGGCGCAAGCGAATGCTCATGAGCAGGCAGCGCAAAGCGCTGTGCAAATGGCTACCGCCTTGGACCGGGCTGACGCGGCATCAGCCAAGGTAGCCGCAGCCCAGACGGCCGCCATGAATGCTTACCACCAGACGGAACGTGCAACCACATCGACGGCTTCAGCCCAGGACAAGGTCGCCACCTCAACCCGCACGGCCGCCACCGCAGCCGACCAGCAAGCGCAGGAGCTGACCGACTTGCTGGGCCGGATTGATCCGGTTGTCCGCGAGCTGGACAAACTCGATGCCATGGAGCGCCAGCTGGCTGATGCGCACCGTGCCGGGCGAATCGACACCGAGACCTGGTCCGTCTACAACGCCAAGCTGGCCGAAAACCGTAATCGCTTGGCGGCATCCTCAGACATGACCGGCCGCGCGGCACTGACAACCCGCCAGTACCAGCAGGCTATGCGCCAGCTGCCCATGCAGCTCACCGACGTCACCACCAGCTTGGCAACGGGCATGCCGATTTGGATGGTTGCCATCCAGCAAGGTGGCCAGATCAAGGACAGCTTCGGCGGCATTGGTCCCGCCGCCCGCGCGGTGGTGTCTGCAATCAATCCGATGACGCTGGCGATCGGCGCGGCCGTCGCTGCAGCCGTTGCCCTGGTTGTTGCGCATGAGCAAGGCGCCGCGGAAGCGCGCCGCTATAAAGAAGCACTGATCCTGACCGGCAATGCAGCGGGCACCAGCTCTGATCAGCTGGCTGCTATGGCTGAACGTATCGACGGCATTGCTGGTACCCAACGTCAGGCCGCTGCTGCACTGGCTACTGCCGCTCGATCAGGCAAGCTGGCAGGTGATCAGCTGGAGCAGGTAGCGCAGACAGCCATCCAGTTGCAGATAGCGCTGGGCAAGGCGGTCGAGGAGACGGTCGAAGAATACGAGAGCCTGGCGCGCGATCCGGTGCAGGGCATCATCAAGCTGAATGAGCAGTACGGCTTCCTAACCGCGTCCGTCATGCAGCAGATCCGCTCCCTCAAGGACCAGGGCGACGAGATCGGCGCCGTGCGCCTGGCGATGGATACCTACTCCAACACCATGCAAAGCCGTGCTGGCCAGGTGGTGGAGAACCTCGGCCTGATTGAAAAAGCATGGCGCGGCATCAAGTCGATCGCCGCGGAGTCCTGGGACGCGATGCTGGGCATTGGTCGCGAAGCCACGCTTGAGCAACAGTTGGCCAAGGTCGAGCGCGAGATCGAGCAGCGCGCCCGCAATGCCACCCCCAACCCGATGGCATTTCGTGTTCGCACTGGCCGCGACGACGAGCTGGAGGCCCAGCGCGAGCAACTGCGACTGGATATCCAGGAGCGTGACGCGCGGGCTAAACGCGAGGGCGAAGAGCGCCGCCTGAACAACGAGGCCATCGACGCCCAGGAATACATCGCGAACCTTCGCGAGCAATCACTCACCCGCGTTGAGCAGCGCGAGAAAGCCATTGCCGAATACCGGGCCAACGTCGAACGGATTCGCGCGGCTGACCCAAACAGCAGCCTTATCGCACCTGACCAAATCGCCCGCGACATTGCCGCCATTGAAAAACGCTTTCAATCCAACGGCCGCTCGGGCACATCTGACGCCGAGCGTCTGGCCGAGCAGAACCGCCGCTGGGTCGAGCAGCTGGAGAAGGAAGCCGCCACCTTCGGCCAAGGCAAAGCCGCAACCCGTGAATACGAGCTAGAGCAGCGCAACCTGACCGGCGCCATGCGCGAGCGGGCCGAGGCCGCGTGGGAGGCGCTGGATGCTGCCGAGCGGCAGAAGGCATCCGACGAACAAGCCAAGCGCGACACCCAACTACTGACCCAGCTGCAGCTGGATTACCTCAAGGCCACTGGTAACGCCGTCGAAGCGACCGAGGCCGAGATCGAGCGCAAGTACGGCGCCCTGCGTGACCGCCTGCTGGCGCGTGGCGAAACTGACTCCGCTACCTTGGTCGATAAGCTGATCGGTGTTGAATCGGCGCAAGCTCAGCTGCAGGAGTTGGAGCGCCAGATCGCCCAGATCTTCGCCGAGCAGTCGCGCCGCGAGCAATCCATCCAGGCACAGACCCAAGCCGGCCTGATGGGCGAGCTGGAAGCACGCCGCCAGATCGTCGACGTTCATCAGGAGACGGCCGCGCAGATCGAGGCGCTGTTGCCGCTGATGGAAGAGCTGGCGGGCACTATTGGTGATCCCGCCGCGCTGGAGAACATCGAGCGCATTCGCGCCGAGCTGGAGACCATGCAGGTCGTCAGCAACGAGCTGTCGCTGGCGCTGCGTGACGGCCTGCAGAGCGGCCTTGAAGAGGCAATCCTCGGGCTGGCCAAAGGCACCATGAGCCTACGCGACGCCCTCGATAGCCTGGTACTCGGCATCGCCGAGTCAATGGCCCGCATGGCCAGTGAGCAGCTTGCCGAGATGGCAACCAGCGGCATCATGAGCCTATTCCAGCAAGGGGTTCAGGCAGCGACCGCAGCCGCTGGCCAAAAGGCGGCCGCCGAGGTCGCAGCCATCCAGACCGTGACGCTTGCACAACAGGCAGCCGATACCACCCGTGCCACCTCATCGGTGCTGGCCGCCAACACCGCCGCCGCTGGCCAAGCCGGCGCTGCAGCAACCACTGCAACCGCTTGGACGCCGGCAGCGATCGCCGCGTCGATCGGTAGCTTCGGCAGCGCGGCCGCGATCGGCCTGGCTGCTGTTGTCGCCGCCATGGCGTTTCAGGCGTTCGCTGACGGCGGGCAAGTTCGCGGCCCCGGCACCACCACCTCGGACAGCATCCCGACCCTGCTGTCAGACCAGGAGTTTGTCACCCGCGCTGCGGTGGTCACCCAGCCCGGCGCGCTGGACTTCC
>CESC01001203.1_pt1 | contig 32358 bp, 33 predicted proteins | sample 531131 | NCBI WGS metagenome assembly CESC01 (sample SAMEA2621295, study PRJEB7988) | marine metagenome | biome: marine biome (ENVO:00000447); feature: mesopelagic zone (ENVO:00000213); material: "saline water (ENVO:00002010), including plankton (ENVO:xxxxxxxx)" | depth 800 m
CCCGGCTCTTCGCACATCTGCTCGAGGCTGCACGCACCGGAATGTCGCAGCCTATTGCCGAGAACCGCGATACTGAAATCGCCCTTGGCGCTACCTTGCCACCGCGCGCCTTGCGCAGCCTCTTTCGCCATGCGGAGGTGCATCTTAACGTCGAATGGCGCGATCTCACCGATCAGGACTGGAACGCTCGGCTGCACCTGCCAAACGGCAGGAAGATCACGGCGCGCGAGACGCCGATGTTGCGGGCAAAAGAGGTCTGGCAGGGGGCGATTGATCTGGCCAATGGAGCCCGCCTTGCGGATGTTCCGAAGGCTGCGCTGGATCATGCCCCACAGCGTTCTCTAATCGCCACGGTCAAGAGTTGATTTCTCCACGGTTCATTCTGCGCGCCGGGCTCTTTGGTTCTCTCCGCGGTCGCCGCAAGGACGCCGCATATTTGCGTTCAGGGTTGGGTGGGTCGAAGTGGTGTACGCGGCTTGTGCCGCAGCCGTGGGGGCGATCTCAGCCGCGCCGCGCGTCCCAGCAGGACCCATTTCGTCGTGCTGAAGGTCTGCAAGTGGCCAAGGTTTTCGGGTGCTTTACTCTATCACCTCCCTGGAGGGCGTGCTGGTGCGCCACATGGCATGCAGCGTCACCGGAGCGTGCTGGCCTTTCTTGGCCCCCTGTTCGCTCGGCGATCGCCTGGGCCCATGTGCGGAGGCGGGATCCTTTGAGATTTCGGCAGAAGATCGCGTTCGTGGCCTCAAACAAGCACTTTCGGGTGAACATATCGCCGCGTTTCGATATTCGCCCGTTCCGACTGATTTCGCTGGATTCATACCGCCTCGGGGTCAACCCAAGATAAGTTCCGGCGGATGAGGATCGTTTGAACCGGTCAATGTCGTCAAATGCGGCAGCGACCGCCATGGCGGTGATCGGTCCGACACCCGGCGCAGTCATTAGCGACCGCACGGTCTCATGGCGTTTCGCGATAGCCCGGATCTCGCGGTCGATTGTGTCGGCCCTAGGCATCAAGCGAGGGACAACCATGGACTGATAACTTCTAGCATGCGGCTTACTTACTCAACACAACCCAAATTCCAATTTCACTAATGGTATCAACGTAATGCCCAAACGCCCGACTGAAGGTCGCTCTCTGATAGTTTTCGTAAATAGTAACGGGTTACGCTGGTGCGATGCGCCGAGGGAACCCTCGCGTGGGGGGCATTGTTTCCACATCTGTATCGCGCCTTGCGTATGGTCGAGAATCTCAGGGACAAGTCGCTGCCGCTCGGCGCCTCTGGCCATATTTTTCCCGGGGGCGTGTGGTGAGTCTGCTGGAACGCGCCGGCCTGCTGGCACTGCACCGCATTGACCCCGAGCGCGCCCATAGCCTGTCGCCTGGTGGCGCTGCGCCTCGGCCTTGTGCCGCTGGGCGGGCTGCCCGAGGCACCGGCGCTGAGGTTGCGACTGGCGGGGCTTGAGCTGCCCAATCCGGTTGGGCTGGCGGCAGGCATTGACAAGAACGCCGCGGCGCTGGCGCCGCTGGCCCGCGCCGGTTTCGGGTTTCTCGAGGTGGGCGCCGCCACGCCGCGCCCGCAGCCGGGCAATCCAACGCCCAGGCTGTTCCGACTGCAGCGGGACGCGGCAGTGATCAACCGCTTCGGCTTCAACAACCAGGGCGCCGAGGTGATCGCCGCCCGGCTGGCCGCCCGCCGCCGCGGGCAGGTGCCGGTTGGGTTGAACCTTGGCGCCAACAAGGACAGCGAGGATCGCGCCGGCGATTTCGCCCGGGTGCTGACGCTCTGCGGGCCGCACGCCGATTTCGTCACCGTTAACATCTCCTCGCCCAATACCGAGCGCCTGCGTGCCCTGCAGGGGCCGGCGGCGCTGGCTGCCCTGCTGGCCCGGGTGATCGAGGCGCGCGCCGATCTACACCCTACGCTGCCGGTTTTCCTCAAGATCGCGCCAGATCTGAACCCCGATGAAATCGCCGCCATTGCCGAGACCGCCATGACGGCCGGCATCGACGCCATCATTGCCACCAACACCACGCTCGCGCGCGAAGGTTTAAAAAGTGCCGACCGCGAGCAGGTTGGCGGGCTTTCCGGCGCGCCATTATTCGAAAAATCCACCCGCGTCTTGGCGCAACTGTCGCGCGCGACCGATGGCAAGCTGCCGTTGATTGGCGTCGGCGGCATCGGATCGCCCGAGCAGGCCATTGAAAAGTTGCGCGCTGGCGCCAGCGCCGTGCAACTCTACTCGGCGCTGGCCTATCAGGGCCTCGGGCGTATCACCGCAAGCCTTGCCGCCCACCTTGCGACACAGGGCCTTGAAGATGTCAGCGCATTGACCGGCACCGGACGCGGAGCATGGCTCTGATGCTCTGGCACAATCCGCACTGTGCGACCTCGCGATGCACGCTGGCCGGGCGCGACAACACCCCGGAACTGCAGCCTCGTAGCCGAAGAGTTGACCAACTTCAGATCCGGGTGGTTACCGGTTGACTTCATTGCCATGACGTATCCTCCGTTCAGGCGGGAGGGCATGGGCTATGCAAGTTCGCCATCTTCCTAACCGGGATCACCGCCGAGGCGGTGCCACCACTCTCAAGTGCGCATCAGCCCATGTGCCGCGTTTTTTAACGCGGTCAGTCCCTCCAATAAGCGATCGGCAACTACCCTCCAATGGTCTGGGCGTCGCAGTTCGGTTATGTCAAAGCCTTTGGTATTGAAGGAACCGGCTCTTTTGGGGCGGGCCTATCCAGAGTTCTGCTAGCCAAGGGGAATAAAGTTCTCGACGTCATGCGCCCGCTCCGCCAACTGCGCTATCTTCATGGTAAATCAGACAGCCTCGATGCCGAGAGCGCGGCCAGGTCAGTCCTGAACGGGCAAGCCACGGCCTTGGCCAAGACGCAGACCGGGTCGTCGGAGATGATCCGCCACCTGAAGGTTGCGCGACACAGCGTGGTAAAAGCCAAGTCTCAAGCGATGATCACGCTGAAAACGTTGATCGTGAATGCGCCAACTGAACTACGTGACACACTCGACGGACTCAGAGGAAGGATCACTTTGGTGCGCCAAGTTGCAGCCTTGAGGCCAGGCGAGATCCATTCCTCAATCGCATCCGCCAGAACAGCCATGCGCGCGATTGCACGACGCTGGCTTGCTCTGCATGAAGAAATCCAGTCACACGACCAAGAGCTTGACCGACTGGTCCGTGAGAAAGCACCCGAGCTGATGAAATCGCATGGGATCTCCACAATGACCGTGGCCGAGATGCTGATCCTCGTGGGAGACAACCCCGAGCGCATCCATTCCGAAGCCGCCCTGGCCAAGCTCTGCGGCGTCTGCCCGATCCCAGCCTCAAGCGGCAGGAGCAACAGGATGCGATTGAACCGAGGTGGAAATCGACAAGCCAATGCCGCCATCTATCGTGTAGCCATTGTGCCCCTACGCGACGATGAGAGAGCCAAAGCCTATGCTGCTCGACGAACTTCGGAAGGCAAAACACGGCGGGAAATCGTGCGCTGCATAAAGCGTTACATCGTGCGCGAAATCTACCGCGCTCTCTGCGCCTCACCAGACCTGGCTCCTGCCGCTTGACGAATATAGGAGCATCAATGCCCTCGCCGAGACGATCAAAGGCCTGTTCAATGCTGAAGTAACCCACCGTCGAGGCCCGTGGCGCAGCTTCGAGGCCGTAGAATACGCAACACTCGAATGGGTCGACTGGTTCAACAACCGCCGCCTGCTCGAGCCTATCGGGAACATCCCGCCCGCAGAAGCAGAAGCAAACTTAGACGCAGCTCTGGAAACTGAAACCGTGGCCGCGTAACTAACGTCAATCAGCCTCCGCAAACCCTGCGCGTGTATGGATGCCTCCGATTTAGCAAGCTGATTTTTTGACGTTTTGGCAGGGCTTCAATCGGTCGTGTGTCAGGCCTCTTGGTGTGGCTGATCTGACGCCACAGGCCGGTATGCTGTTCGGAAGGCAAGGCCCACATCGGTTCAGAGAACTATGCTGCTCGCGCCCCGGGACTGGGTATTCCTGCCTTGAACTTTGAAGTCCGTGTCGCTTACTCCGTCAGTTATTCACCTTGCCCAGGCCTTTCGGCCTATGTCGTCACCGTGTCCGAAGCGGACAAGGTCACGCCATTCGATAGTCCTCACCTTTCGTTGAGATTGCCCAGATTTGCCGTGCCATTTTATTGGCCAGCGCCACGGCTGCCACCATCCTGGGCTTACGAGCCACAAGATTGGCTAACCATCTGTTTTCACTACCGCCCTTGCGGACGACCCAACGAATTACACTCATTGCACCGACAATCAGCAGCTTGCGTATGTCGCATTGCCCCATCTTGCTAACCGCGCCGAGCCGGGCTTTGCCACCGGTCGATCTCTGCCGGGGAACAAGGCCAAGCCAGGCGGCAAAATTGCGCCCGCTGTCAAAGGTGGACATGTCAGGAGCAAAAGCCGCGATGGCACCCGCAGACACGGGCCCAATCCCCGGAACAGCACACAGGCGGCGCAGATCTTCGTCGCTCTTTGAGGCGGTTTTGAGCTCGTTAGCCAGTTGTTCGATGCTCTTGGTCAGTTGAACAATCTGTGCGAGGTAGATTGCTCCCATCTCCCGTACCTGTGCAGGAATGTCCGTGCTCGAATCGGCCAACGCGTTTTCCAGGACTTTCAAGCTTGCTGGACCCTTTGCGGCAACCAAACCAAATTCCGCCAGATGGCCCCGAAGCGAATTGATCAGCTGCGTGCGCTGCCGAACAAAACATTGGTGTGTCCGGAATGCTACGGCCCTCCCTTGTTTCTCGGCGCTCTTCACCGCGACAAAAGACATGGTCGGTCGGCTGGCCGCCTCTGCAATTGCTTCCGCGTCGGCCCGGTCATTTTTTTGACGCTTTACGAAGGGTTTGACGTATTGTGCTGGTATCAGACGAACGTCATGCCCGTAGGACTGCGCCACCCGCCCCCAGTGATGGGAGGTGGCACACGCTTCCATAGCAACAATGCAGCCCTCTTGCTCTGCAAGCAGCTGATAAAGTCGCGGCCGGGACACAGCACGGTTGGAAACAACCGTCCCGTCACTTCTTACCGCACAAACCTGAAAACTGTTCTTGGCCAAATCAACCGCCAATATGCTAATCTCTGACATGGATGCCTCCCTCTCTTTGGTTCTGATGAAACCACTTTGGCACAATTGATGCCGTCGGGTGGAGGCATCCACCACATCAGTTCAGTCGGTCTTGGGGCCGGGGGTATTTTTCAACCACCAACGGCGCCAGCCGGTAGCCATTCAGTAGGTTCCTTCTGTTCAAACAGGCTAAGTGCCTGATCCCAAGTGTCCTGCAACGTTAAGCAATTTTGAAGTGACTGTTTCCAGTGAGCGGGCTATTCTGCCGCAGCGGGCCATCACAGTTAGGGCCATCACCATTGTTCCGAACTTGTCGAAAACGGGAATACTTATAGAATCGATTCTTGCCGATGGTGGCGACTTTTTGTCCTCGACCGAACCGGCTTGCCAGTTTCGACACGGTCGCCTCGCCTTCCAGCGCTTCCAGCGCCACCTTCGCCTTGAACTTAGGAGCATGCTGCTTTCGTTTCGACATCTTCGATGTCCTTCGTGGTGAAGATTAGCAGCCAGCAAATCAGAGCTAACGTCATCGTCCAGTTTTCGGGGACCACTTCAATATTCTATTGGCCGATATCCGGCGGCTGGTCCTTATACGGCCCTGATCGCTTCGGTGATCTTCTGTTTCATCCATGCCAGTCCGGGTTCGGCGACGAAAACATCCGACCAGAAAAGCCGTACCTCGATCAATTCGGTCTCAAAGGGCAGGTCCACATAAACAAGGTCGTGTGTCGCTTGGAATGCCCGTGCGATCCGGGACGGGACCGTGACGATCATGTTGGTTCTGGAAATGGCGCTCGGAACGCTGGAATAGTGTGCCACCCTCAGCCCAAGTTTGCGCTCGGGCAGCTGTTCGCTGATGAACCTGTCGCCGGAGTTGTGGTAACTGGTGGGCGAGACGACTTCGATGTGGGGGCACTTGAGGTAGGCGTCCAGCGACATGCCGCCCGTCAGATAGCTATTTCGCGGGGAATAGAGGCACACATATTTTTCGTCGAACAGATGCGTGTTGGGAATCCTGTCGACGAGCGTCGGCAGATAACCGATCGCAAAGTCGATCTGATTTGTCCGTAACGCATCGTCGAGGTCATCGGTCTTCAGTGCATGCGTTTCAATCACGATATCCGGCGCCTCGTGATGCATGTTCCGCAACAGCGCCGGGATGAACTGCATTTCTCCGATGTCCGACATTGCGATGCGCACGGACCGGTTCGACGAGGCCGGATCGAAGGTGCCGATGTTTGTCATTGCCAGGTCCAGCGTTTCCAGCGCCGGTTTGACCTTGGCATAGAACACAGAGGCAAAGGACGTCGGGACCATACCCTCCCGGTTGCGCACAAACAGCGGATCGCCAGTCTGTTCTCGTGTCTGGGCAAGCAGGTAGCTGGCCGCCGACTGTGAGATCGCACATCTCTCGGCGGCAACCGAGACGCTGCGCGTCTGATACACGTGACAGAACAGCCGCAGCATGTGCAATCCGATATGCGCTTTCATCTTGGCCTCCGGTCAGGGCTGCATCAAATAATTCGATTTATACCATGAGCATAATCAATTTGCTAGATTACGGTCCACTCTTTACCCTCAGTCCTGAGGAGAGGTCCGGGCGTAATGGAGATGTCAGTCCGGCCCGGAATCGAAGCCTGACACATGCGGGTTTCAACACGTTCAGGGAGGAACGAATGACCAAACGACTTACCAGACTTGCCGTTGTGACGCTTGCGGTTGCGCTGCCTGCCTTTGAGGCCGCCAGTGCACAGGATGTGACCCTACGCGCAGTCAGTGCTTTTCCGACAGGTTCGACCTTTCAGCTGCCGTTCAAGAAGTTCATCGATGAAGTGAACGCGGCGGGTGACGGTTCTGTCACCATCAACTATGTCGGCGGGCCCGAAGCCATCCCGTCGCTCGAAGTCGCCAATGCGGTATCTTCCGGCGTCGTCGACATCGCCGTTGTTCCGACATCGTTCTACACGGCCGAACTGCCGGGCGCCGCCATGATCAAGCTGGCCACGACGACCATGCCCGAGCAGCGGGAGAACGGATGTTTCGAACTGCTCGACACGCTGCATCAGGATGGCATGAACACAAAGTACCTTGGCCGGACCGGGGATCACGTTAAGTTTCACCTCTACCTGAACAAAAAGATCGAAGAACCGGATCTTTCGGGGCTGAACCTTCGTGTGGCCGCAACGTATCAGGCGCTTTTCGGTGAGCTCGGTGCAAACATGGTCAACACCCCTCCGGGTGATGTCTACTCTGCGCTCGAGCGGGGTACCGTGGATGGCTACGGCTGGCCGTCGATCGGCATCTTCGACCTTGGATGGGATGCCCATACGTCCTACCGCGTCGATCCCGGTTTCTACATCGTCGACGTCAACTTTCTGGCCAACCTCGACACCTGGAACAATCTGACGGACGAACAGAAGGCGCTTCTGAACGGCAAGATGATCGATATCGAGACCGGCGAGCAGGAGAATGCGCAGCTGGTCGAAAAAGAGCTGGCACGACAGGAAGCCGCGGGTATCGAGGCGATCACCTTTGACGGAGAAGCCGGGGATCTGTGGGAAAAGACCGCGCAGGACGCGGCCATTGCCGAGATCGCCGAAGCTGATCCGCAGGCTGTCGAAAGCCTGAGCGGATGCCTGATCCCGAGCGAATAATGGGACTGAGCCGCCTTCTCGACGCGACCCTGATGGCATGTGCAGTTCTTGCAGGTGCCATCTTTGTCGCAATCACTGTGGCTGTGCCGCTTGATGCGCTTGGCCGCAGTTTCCTTGCAAGATCGATGTTCGGTATCAACGATATGGTAGAGTATGGGCTGATGGCGGCTGTCCTCCTAGCCGCGCCCTGGGTTCTGAGCCGGGGCGAGCATGTGACAGTGGATGTCATTGCGGTGATGATCCAGGGCAGGGCAGGCCGCCTCCTGAGTGCCCTCGTGAGCCTGCTCGGTTTTTTGGTATCACTCATTATTCTTTGGTATGCGGCGCAGGCGCTGGCTTCGGCCTATACTTCGGGCCGCATGGTCCGGAAGGTCCTCGTCTTTCCGCAATACTGGACGTTCATCCCCCTCTGTATCTGCTTTGCACTCACATTGTGTGAGTTTCTGCGCCAGCTGATCAGAGGCAGGATTCTAAGCGCAGGACTGAGTATCTGACATGGAATGGGCAACTACCTTGGTGCTGATGTTCGGCGGCCTTATTGCGCTGCTTGCCATTGGCCTTCCCGTGGCATTCGCCTTCCTCGTGGTGAACATCGCCGGTGCGTGGCTGGTGTTCGGCGGCGAGATGGGCATGATCCAGCTGGTCCGGAACGCCGTTACATCGCTGTCCAGTTTTACGCTGGTCCCGATTCCGCTGTTCGTGCTCATGGGAGCGATCATGTTCCACAGCGGCGTGGCACAGCGGGCCATCGGGGCCATAGACGTGGCAATCCACGAGGTGCCGGCACGGCTGTCTGTCGTGACTGTTGCCGCCGGAACCGTCTTTGCCGCATTGTCCGGATCTTCAATCGCAAATGCGGCCCTTCTGGGCAAGACGATGCTGCCAGAGATGCTGAAACGCGGCTATCACCCGACACTGGCCATGGGTCCGATCATGGCTTCGGGGGCGATCGCGATCCTGATCCCGCCATCGGCGCTCGCTGTTCTGCTGGGGAGCCTTGCCAAAATCTCGATTGCGAAGCTGCTTGTCGCAGGGATCGTACCCGCCGTAATCATGGCCTTCGGCTTTCTCTTTGTCATCGTGTATCAAGCGGTGCGGTACCCCGACCGCTGCCCGGGGGAAGCGCCACTGGACCTGCCGTTTCGTGAGCGGTTTCTGCCGCTGATCCGCGATGTCCTGCCGCTTAGCTTCGTGCTGGTCGCGGTCGTCGGAACGCTGCTTGCCGGGATCGCGACGCCGACGGAATCCGCCGCGTTCGGTTGTCTTGCGGCCGCGCTGATCTGTGCCTTTTACCGCAGTTTCAGCCTTGAGATGATGCGCAAGGCGATTTTTGAAACCGTGGCGTTGTCGACGACCATCCTGTTCATCGTCGTAGCCAGCCAGACGTTCAGCCAGATCCTGTCGTTTTCGGGCGCTACGCAGCAGATCGTAAACTATGTGTCGAACTCGTCTGCCGGACCGATGATCATTCTTCTGGGGATTATCGGCCTGCTTCTCGTGCTCGGCTGCTTTATCGATCAGATCAGCATGATGATGCTGACCATCCCACTGGTGTTTCCGATCGCACAGAGCGCCGGAATCGACCTCATCGTTCTGGGGACAACCTACCTGCTGGCGATGGAGATTGCGCTTTTGACGCCTCCGTTCGGACTGCTGCTGTTCGTGATGAAATCCGCAGCGCCGGCGCATATTTCGACAGCGGATGTTTATCGGGCCGTTCTGCCATTTCTGGTCGTCAAACTCGCCGTGCTTGCACTGGTGGTTGCGCTTCCGGGCCTCGTGCTCTGGCTCCCCAACCTGATCGGGTAACGGAATGCTTATGACCAACTCTACTCTCAAATCGGATCTGTTCACAAAGCTTGTCGAAGCGCTTGGCGATAACGCGGTGACCGATGGATCGGAGGTCGCGGCCAACCGGCTCGTGGACTGGGGCAGCGAGGAGGCAGAGGCCGAAACGCCCCTTGCCGTTGTGCGTCCGCGCACCACCGAGGATGTCGTGACGGCGTTGCGGATCTGCTGCGACGCCGACGTGTCCATAGTACCGCAGGGCGGCCTGACAGGTCTGCTGGGCGGGGCGAACGCGCTTTCCGGGTCTGTCGTGATCAATGTTGAACGCATGAAGGCCGTGCTCGAGATTGATCCCGATGCCCAGACCGTGACCGTCGAAGCGGGTGCCACACTTCAGGCCGTACAGGAGGCCGCCGACGCGGCCGGGCTCCTGTATCCGCTGGATATCGGCGGGCGGGGTTCCTGCACCATCGGCGGCAATATCGCGACCAATGCCGGGGGCAATCGTGTCCTGCGTTACGGTATGACCCGCGATCTTGTTCTCGGCGTGGAGGCTGTTCTGGCGGACGGCACGGTGGTAACGTCGATGAACAAGATGCTGAAGAACAATACTGGTTACGACTGGAAGCAGTTGTTCATCGGCAGTGAGGGGACGCTCGGGATTGTGACCAGAGCGGTACTGCAACTCTTCCCGAAACCGCTTTCGGTTGAAACCTGCCTCTGCGCTGTGAAGGAATTCGACGATATCCTGCCGCTTCTGGCGCGGGCGCGATCGGTGCTTTCTGCCAATCTCTCAGCTTTTGAGGTGATGTGGGAACGCTTCTACGAAGTCGCCGTTGAAACGCACCAGCCGCCGCCGATCGCACCCGGTTACGCAGGCTATGTGCTGATCGAATCCTCGGGAAGTGATCCGGTAGGCGACCGGGCGCATTTCCAGTCCTTTATGGAGAGCTGCCTGGAAGACGGTCTGATCGCGGATGCGATGCTGCCGCAGTCTCAGTCCGATGTGGACACGATCTGGGCCATCCGCGACCGTTCTGGCGAAGTGGTGCGCGACCTGCGGCCCCTGTGCAATTACGATGTCAGTATCGAAACCTCGCGCATCGGCACGTTCACGACAGACCTGCAGTCGCACATGTGCGAAGAATGGCCGGACGTGGATATGCTGTGTTTCGGGCATCTGGCCGACAGCAACGTCCATATTTTCATGCGCACGGGTGAAACCCCGTTCCCGAAGGACCGTATCGACGACCGTTTCTATGGGTTCGTCCGTGACTGGAAGGGTTCGATTTCCGCTGAGATCGGGATCGGACTGCAAAAGCGCAGGTTCCTGTCCTTTTCGCGGTCGCCAGAGGAGCTGGCGCTGATGAAGCGGGTCAAGCAGGCGCTGGATCCGAACAATCGCATGAATCCGACCAAAATCTTTGAACCCAAACCAGGGGTCTGAGGCAGACACTACCGGCCCCTGTTCCGCCGGGACAACCAATCCATCTACTTGATCCTTTGAAATCGGGGAGGACTTCGCATGACCGCTGACCAAACACTGAAGAACCTGGATTCGGCAACGCCTGTTGCGGGCAGCGCCCCCAGAGAATACCTGACCGGCGTTCAGGCACTTGTACGGCTGCCCCTCGCACAGCTTGAGCGCGACCGCGCTGCCGGGCTGCGGACCGAAGCCTTCGTCACGGGATATCCCGGATCCCCGCTTGGCGGGTATGATATGGCGCTCGACCGCGCGAAGGTCGGAGACCATGGTGTTCGGCATGTTCATGCGCAGAATGAGGAACTGGCCGCCACCTCTATCATGGGGACCCAGATGCTCGACGGGTTCCCGCATGACAGTGTCGATGGTGTCGTGTCGTTCTGGTACGGGAAAGGTCCGGGTGTCGACCGGTCCGGGGATGCGTTCAAACACGGAAACTTTGCGGGCACCAGCAAACACGGCGCCGTGGTGATCCTGAGCGGGGAAGACCACGAGGCCAAGTCGTCCAGCGTTCCCTACCAGCAGGAATTCGCATTTGAACATGCCGGGATTCCTGTTCTGTACCCCGGTTCCGTGACCGAATTTCTGGACTACGGCCTGCATGCCGTGGCGCTGTCGCGCTACAGCGGGTGCTGGGTCGCCATGAAACTGGTCGCGCCGCTCTGCGATGGCGGCGAGGTCATCGACCCGGCGGCCCTAGGCGTGCCGGTCGTTCCCGAAGACCTCGAAATTGAAGGGAAACCCTTTTCGAAGGCGACGGATTTCAACTTCTTCCCTGTGCTCAACGTCGGCACGGAAGCGCGTCTTTACAATGAACGGCACGAGGCCGTACTGGCCTACGCCCGGGCAAACGGTCTGAACACGGTGACCCAGAAAGGTCCGAACGACCGGATCGGGATCGTGACTGCCGGGAAAAGCCACCCGGATGTCCGCGCCGCGCTCTCCAGCCTCGGCATGGACGACTCCTATCTGAGCGAACAGGGCGTGCGGATCGCCAAAGTCGGGCTTCTCTGCCCCTCTGACACGACCTTCTTCCGTGACTTTGCGACGGGTCTGGATCTGATCATTGTCGTTGAAGAAAAGCGAGATTTTCTGGAACGGCAGGTCGCCCATGCGATTGCGGGCCATTCCGGGGCGAGGATCATCGGGAAACACGATCTCAACCGGCGGCGGCTGTTCCCCGTCGAAGGCGGGATGGACATCGATATCGTCACCAAGGGTCTTGCCCGGGTTCTCGATCCGCTCGTTCCGATGCCCGCCAAAGGCAAGGCCCGCCTTTCGACAATTGCTCTGGCGGATACGGCACCGCCGCCCAAGCTGTTTTCGAGCCGGACACCGAACTATTGTTCCGGCTGCCCGCACAATAGATCCACGAAACTCCCGGATGGTCAGATCGCATGGGGCGCGCCCGGCTGCCACGTGTTCGCGGCGATCATGGAACAGCCTGAACGTCGGATCGAGGCGATGACACAATACGGTGGCGAAGGCCTGCCATGGATCGGACTGTCGCCTTACACGTCAAAGAAGCACATCGTTCAGAACATCGGGGATGGATCTTATTACCATTCCAGCAATCAGAACATCCGCTATGCCGTCACGACCGGCCAGCGCATGACCTTCCGCATCCTCTATAACGGTGTCATCGCAAATACCGGCGGACAGGATTACGCATCGAGCAATAGTATCGAAAAGCTTTGCCGGCGGCTTGAAATCGACGGGGTCAAGAAAATCGTCCTCGCAACCAAGGATCCGTCTGTCTATCAGCGGCGGCATCTGCCCGACATTGTGGCGCTGCGACAACCGGACGAAATTCCGGCGGCTCTGAAAGAACTGGAGAAGGTCGACGGCGTCACCGTGCTGATCTACGATGGCGACTGCGCCAACGAACGTCGTCGGAGGCAAAAACGCGGGCTCGCGCCCAAGCCCGTGAAGTTCACGGTGGTCAACGAAGACGTCTGCGAAAACTGCGGCGACTGCGGGCGTAAGGCAAACTGCATGTCGCTTCAGAAGGTCGAGACAAGGTTTGGCAAGAAGACGCAGATTCACCAGTCCTCCTGCAATCAGGATCGGGCCTGTGTGGAAGGTGACTGTCCTTCGTTTGTGTCGGTACACGTGAAAGAAGGCACCGGGCCCGGTAAGGTCGCATTGCCGGACATTCCCGACGACATGGCCGATCCGGTGGGCCCGAACCTCGACCGGCCGTATTCGATCTACATTCCAGGGGTCGGCGGTACGGGCGTGATCACGCTGAACGCGATGCTGGCGCAGGCGGCAATGCACGACGGTCTGAACGTCAAGACATACGACCAGACCGGTGCAGCGCAAAAATGGGGCGCGGTTCTGTCCAGTCTTATCGTGTCACACCCTGATACAGAGATCATCGGAAACAAGGTCGCGACCCGCAGTGCGGATCTGTATCTGGCCGCCGACATGGTGGCAGGGGCAGAGCCGGTCAACCTGAAAGTCTGCGACAAGGCACGCACCGTTGCCGCCGTCGGCACCGATATTCTGCCCACCGGGGAAATGATCCGGGACGTGTTCTTCCAGCCGGACACAACAGGCATCCGGGATTATATCGCGACCCATGCGATGCCGGGGGGCACCGTCACAACACCGGCTCTGACCATCGCAGAGCGGCTGTTTGGAAACTACATTCTGTCGAACATGGTCACGGTCGGGGCGGCCTATCAGGCCGGCTACCTGCCAATTTCTGCCGCCGCCATTGAAAAGTCAATGGAGGCCGCCGGATCTGCGGCAAAGTCCAACATCCTCGCATTCCGTGCAGGGCGGCTGTCCATCGCGGATCCGGACCGACTGGCGGGCATGATGGAAAGCGGGCAGGTTACACTGGCCGACAGGTTTGCAGAGACGTCCCCCGTGCAATCGATCGTCGAAACGAAGGTAACGCCCCTCATGAGCCGGCTGTCGGGCCTGCCGGACGACACAACCGCACTGGTGGCAGAACTTGCCGCCGATCTGGTGATCTATCAGAACCTGTCCTATGCTCGGCGCTATACAGAGCGCCTGTCGCAGATTGCCGAGATCACGGCGGAGCGCGCGCCGGCTCAGGCCGACCGCCTCGTGCGTCTCGCCGCCAAGAATCTGCACAAGATCATGGCCTACAAGGACGAGTATGAAGTGGCGCGCCTGCTGACTGACCCGGTCTTTGAAACGCGCCTGCGCAAGGCGTACCCCGGCATGGTCGGAATGAGCTATAATCTTCAGCCGCCGACCTTCCGCTGGCTGTCCCCGGCCCGCAAGGTTGAAATCGGTGGATGGTTCCGGCCCGCGCTTTCGCTGCTGGCCCGGATGAAGACTCTGCGCGGCACGGCGTTCGACCCGTTCGGACGCAACCCGGCCCGTCGCGCGGAGCTTGAGGCAGTGAAGTGGTACGAGGGCGTGCTAGAGACGGTATCTGATCGGCTGACCCTTGCAAACGCGGATACTTGTGCAGAAATGATCGCGCTGCCGGACGACATCCGCGGCTACGAAGACCTGAAGACCGAGTCACTGGCACGGGCAAAGATCAAGGCGACCGACCTGACGGAGCAGCTTTGAGGGCACCGGGTCATTCTAAATGGGGGGCGTCTGTGTGAGCAAAGCATTCTCTGTGGAGGACTACCGGCGCAAGGCGCGGCGGACCCTTCCCAAGATCGTCTTTGACTTTCTTGAGGGTGGGGCAGATGCGGAGTGTGGACTGCGCCGGAACCTTGATGCATTCGACGACTGGCGTTTTCTTCCGGCCAGGCTGAGGGATGTCAGCGCCGTCTCGATCCGGACCCGGTTATGGGAGAAAGATCAGGCGCTTCCCGTCTATATCTCTCCGACCGGGCTGAACGCTATTCTGCGCCCCGGTGCCGATGCCATTCTGGCTCGTGTCGCCGCACGCCATGGCATTCCCTTTGCCCTGTCGACGGCTTCGAACATGTCGATCGAAGAGGTTGCCCGCGCTGCGGACGGAGAGAAATGGTTTCAGCTGTATGTAATGAACCGGGACCTCGCGGACCAGATGGTCATCCGGGCCAGGGATGCGGACTACGATGCGCTGATCCTGACGGTCGATGTGCCGGTGAACGGCAACCGCGAGCGGGATAAAAGAAACGGGTTCGGCGTACCGATCCCGCTGAACGCGCGGACAATTGCGGATGTTGCGATCCATATGCCCTGGTCGCTGCGGCTGATGCGGACCGGGGTGCCGAAACTGCGGAATTTCGAAACGGCCTCAGCCAAAAGCCTGTCAGCACAGCAGGCATTGCTGTCTCGTCAGATGGACGCCAGCTTTGACTGGAACGATCTGGCCCGCCTGCGTGAGGCATGGCCACGCAAGCTGATCGTCAAGGGTCTGAGCCGGATCGACGACGCGATGCGTTGCCAGAAGCTTGGCGTGGATGCGGTGATTTTGTCGAACCATGGCGGACGGCAGCTGGACGGCGCCGAAGCGCCGGTCCGGCTGGTCGGGCCTGTGTCCGACGTGCTGGATATCCCCGTATTCTTCGACAGCGGTGTGCGCCGTGGCTCTGACGTGGTCAAAGGCCTGTGTCTGGGGGCATCAATGGTGGGTCTGGGCCGAGCGCTACTCTACGCGCTGGCTGCCGAGGGTGAAGCAGGGGCTGACGCGTGCCTTGGGATTGTTGCGGACGAAATCACCCAGACGATGGCTCTCCTCGGGGCGCCCATTATTGAAGATTTGGGTCCTGATTTCATGGCTTGATAGTCGATGGACATGATGCCATCTGGCCGCACCTCCAGGCCGAGATCGGAACCTTGACGTGGTTGTCTAATCGCAAGGCCGCAGTCAAGCCTTGATGCAAAAGCACGGCCTATCGAAATGCCTTCAGAGCATTTCGATCTCCGGTTCTTGCTCAGTTCCTTCTCAGCACGTTCACGTGATCGAGGTCATGCGTGTGTCCGGGGCATGGTTGTCTTCGCGATCAACACTTGGCTGCCACATTCTGGGTTCCGCAGGTGAAGCCTTCCTTTGTTTTGCACGCAGCCTGTAACAGCTGCTGCCACGTCTTTCGGATTGGCCTGTCCTCCGTCCACGACAGGGACGCCTCTTCGCATCAAGTTATGATGCGCTGAGCTCGGTGTGCGAGGGACAGTGCCTTAGGCGAGTTCCTCGCGCGTTGGAATAAAGGTTTGACCGGTCTTCAACATGGAATGCATGATGACGGCGAGTTTGCGAGCAACGGCGACCGCCGCCCGCTTAAAGCCAAGGCGTTCGCGCAATTGAATCCCCCAGGTTTTTAGATCACTGACCGTTTCGGCTCGAGTCCTCGGGTAGTCCCCCCATTTTTACTACTAATTTTAGGGGGGATTACCCTCGTAAGCAACGAGGTCGCAGCCTCGTAGAGCAGCCCACGCAATCGTTGTTCCCCCCCCTTCGGGAGATGTGGCCGTTAAAATCCATCTCTCCCGATTGGTATCGGCGTGTGGTGAGGCCAAGCCATGCGCCGACAGATCGGGACTTCGGAAAGTTCTTCGGGTCTTCGATAGCGGCCACATAGGAAACTGCTGTGATCGCCCCGATGCCCGGTATCGTCATAAGCAAACGCGTGCTTCGGCACTGTCGCGCCGCCAACAAGAGCTGGCGGCTGAGTGTAGACGCCTGCTCCCTGACAGCTTGCCAGGCTTCGAGCAGCGGATAGATGATCCCTTTCAACTCGACATGTCCGTCCAGCAGACCGTTTACCTTTTCTACGAACACCCGGCCTTTGCTCTTGGGAACGACAAGACCGAAAGTCTTCATCAAACCACGGATCTGATTGGTCAATTGTGTCGTGATGGCCAGGAGTTGCGTGCGGGCTGCAACCAATGACCGGATCAGCATCGCTTCGAACGACTTGACCCTAACAGCCTTATAGAAGCCGGTTTCGGCAAGTTTGGCCAATCCCTCAGCATCGTTTGCATCGGTCTTGTTCAAAGTCTCACCCAGAATTTTCTGAGCATTCCGTGCCTCAATGCAGATCGCCCGGAGTCCTTCCCCATTAAGGCATGATAGAACCAAGTGGCGAGTGGGCCAGTTTCGAAAACGACGTTCACTGGGTCGTCCGCATGCTTCCGAACCGTCTGCGCAATAATTCCCGGGTCTGAGGGACATTTCCCGCGCCATATTCTTTTGCCGTCTTCTCGGATTGAGATCGCGGTATCCTTCAACGAAAAGTCAAGCCCTATGTACTGGCCCATGCTCAATCTCCATCTGTTGCTTCGAACAAGACCCTTTCGGATCACGCTCTGGATCATACCGAAGAAAAAACATTTCGGTGCCATGACGAAACGCGGAGTGACAGAGCGATTACCCCATGTTTGCGACCCTTCCAGCCCCTGGCAGAAAGACACAGTCGAGAACACAAACCGACGCCTTCGAAGGTGGCTGCCCCGTAAACGCGACATCCGGCAATACACAGATCACGATATGAAGGTGATCCGTGATCGCCTCAACAACACGCCGCGAAAGTGTCTTGGATGGAAGACCCCAGCCGAAGTCTTCCACGATAAGATATTGGAGGAACGGCGATGACACCCGTACGCTGACCCCAACAAGAGTTGCAGTTCACGTATCGCTCACAGCAGTCTGGAAACCTACGATTGCCACTATGAAGCTTGTCTCTGCACTGGCGATAGAACTGGTCACGACCATGAAATAACCATGCCGTCCCGGACCAAGGCATTCAAGCCGAGCGAAAGTTGAGCTAGTTTTGCTGCTTCAAAGGCGTCGCTCCGGCCCAGTCGCCTTCTGCGAGTTTTTCCTGGACGATCTTGCGGATTTCCCTTCTGCAATGGCGTACCGCGTGGCTATGCGAGCGGCGGGTGTTTTCGAACAGCGACCAGACGATTTCCAGATCCGAGATTCGTGCCCAATGTGGCGTGCGAGCTGTCTCAAGGCTTAAAAGGGCGCAACGTGGGACAACGGTGTAGCCATCCCCACGCGCGGCTAGGTCCATGCAGAGGTTCAGTGTATCTGTCTCGATCACTACCTTGAGGTCGAGGCCCAAAAGTGCCAGTTCATGTTCTATCTTGGCGCGCATCACGTTTGGTCGGCTAGGGATGATCATCGGCAGGCCATCAAGCTCAGACAGAGACACGATCCCGGTGTCCTTCAGCCCGGAGTCGGGACCGCCGACGAGAACCATAGGATCGCTGACAAGCCTGGTCTGGCGGAATGCGTCGCTTACGTTTGAATCCGCAGGGGCCACGCAAAGGTCGAGCGACCCGTCGGCCAATTGATCACGCAGCGAATGGCTGACCGCTTCGTTAATACGAACCTTGATATCCGGAAATTCGGTAATCAATAGCTCGGCAATCCGCACAGAGACTATGTTTCTCCAGGACGGGGGCAGACCAATCGCTACATTCCCCTTTGCCAGTTCACCAACCTGTTCCTTGAGGGTCGTGAAATGCCTAAGCAGCGGACGAGCGTTCTCGTAAAGCATCTTGCCGGGCTCGGTCAGGGATACGCCGCCACGGCTTCTGTGGAACAGTTCCGTTCCCATCTCATGTTCCAAGAGTGAGACGTTGCGGGAAAGTGCCGGCTGGGAAATCCGCAGATCCACTGCAGCCTTGTTGATGCTGCCGAGTTCGGCGACCCTCAGAAAATACTCCAGCAGCTTAGAGTTCACGCATCATATCCAGTTTTGTTGTCTGCGACATTCCCTATTCGGGATTGCCCAATTCTATCGTCAGAGCGCGCCAGCACATTAATAGAAAAATGTTTGAACATCTATAGTCAACTTGCATTATAGGTATAATCGACAGTTTGATAGGTTCGTCCTGCCGGAGGAGGCATCCCAGAACCTAAGAAAGAGGACGGTCGCAAGATGACCTTTTTGCAGCATAGTAAGTTGGCCTCAATTGCTGAGATCGGTGTCGGTACAGTCGGTGCCAGCTGGTCCGCGCTGATGCTTGCTAAAGGACTGAATGTCCGGGCGTTCGATCCTGCGCCAGACGCGGAAGAGAAGGCAATTTCGCTGATCCGTGGGGCATGGCCGTCGTTGATAGATCTGCAGATTGCGGCCGACAGCACTCCGCCACTGGACCGCTTTTCGTTCCACCACACGATCGAAGAAGCCGTCGCGACCGCTGATGTGGTGCAGGAAAACACGCCTGAAGTTGTCGAAAACAAGAAAGCTGTTTTCGCCCAGATTGGCGCGGCCTCGGACCATTCTGTTATCATCCTTAGCAGCACTGGCGGCATGACCCCAACTGAGTTGCAGGAGCTCTGCCCGCACCCCGAACGCTTTATTGTATTTCACCCGTTCAACCCCACGCATCTAATTCCCCTTGTCGAGGTTGTGCCCGGCGAAAAGACCGCGCCCGAATTGACTGACTGGGCGATGGAATTTGCCCGGTTTCTAGGGAAAAAGCCGGTTCGGCTCGATGCCGAGCTGATAGGCCACATGACCAACCGCCTCCAGTTTGCGCTGGTGCGTGAAGCTGTGCGCTGCATTGTCGAAGGCGTCGCCTCCGCGCGCGATGTTGACGCAGCGGTCCGATATGGCCTGGCGCCGCGCTGGATGTTGATGGGTGGCTTGCAGACCCTTCATTTAGCGGGTGGCTACGGCGGGATGCGCGCGATCCTCGATCACGCCGGGCCGGCCATCGAAAACTGGTGGCGGCCTGGCGACGAAATCCGCCTGACAGAGGCAGTGAAATCCATGCTGGTGGATGCGGGATCAGAACTTTCAAACGACAGCAACATCGAAAATTGGATGGCGTGGCGAGATGCCGAGCTTGTACCGCTTCTGCGCGCCCAGAGCGCTGCGGAATGCAACCAGCCTGGACACAATAAACAGAAGGAAATGCAAGCATGACGAAAAACTTCCCCTCGGATTGGAGCTGCGAGCTGCCCGATTGTCTCAAGGTCGAGCGGCGGGGTGCGATTGCAATTCTCACTCTGAATCGTCCGGAAAAGCGCAACGCGCTGTCCGATGAGCTGGTTCTCGCGCTGACCGCAGCGTTCAGTAATGTCCCCGAAGGTGTTCAGGCTATTGTCCTAAACGGTGCGGGCGATCATTTCAGCGGCGGGCTTGACCTGAACGAGTTGAAGGAATCGAACATTGTCGAAAGCTTCGAGACTTCGAAGATCGGCCAGCATCTGAACAATACGGTGCAGTATTGCAAAGTGCCGGTGGTATCCGTACTGCATGGCGCCGTCGTTGGTGGCGGCTTGGAACTGGCGGCAGCGACCCATGTGCGGGTCGCAGAGGAATCCGCATTTTACGCCCTGCCGGAGGGGATGCGCGGGATCTTCCTCGGGTCCGGCGGGTCCGTGCGGCTGCCGCGACTGATCGGCGCCGATACCGTCATGGACATGATGCTGACCGGGCGTGTCTACAATGCGAAGGACGCCTACAGCCACCTGCGCCTGACCCAGTATCTGGTCGGGGACGGACAAGGGCTGGACCAGGCGATCAAATTGGCCGAGCGGATCGCGCAGAATGCGCCGCTGGCCAATTATGCGGTCGTTCAGGCAATGCCGCGAATAATCGAACAGTCACCTTCCGAGGGCTTTTTTACGGAAATGCTTATGGTCGGCATCGCGCAAAACGATGAAGAGGCCAAGCGCCGCCTGCGCGAATTCCTGGTCGAAAAGCGCAATAAGGTGCAGCGGTCATGAAGGGCCTCACGTCGAATGCGACGCTAGGTGCGCTGTTCGATCACCTGGCCGCATGCCAGAACAACACGGTTGCACTGCGTGATCCAGAGGGTAACTCTGTCACCTACGGGCAGTTTCAGCGACGCATCCGTAAGCTTTGTGCAGCAGTCGCTGCGCGGGGCGTGTCCAAGGGCTCGCGGGTGGCTGTTCTGGCTAAGAACAGCGTTGAATACGCTGAGGTATTTGGACTGGTCCAGTTGGGGCTGGTCATCGTACCGCTGAACTGGCGCTTGGACCGAGACACGCTGCACGACCTTCTAGCCGACTGCGCGCCAGAGGTACTAATCGTCGACCGAGAACATCATGATGTGATTCAGGGCTTTGCCGCCAAGCTCAACTCCCTCAAGCTGGCTTTGTGTTTCGATGGCCCCGAAACCGGCTTTGGTAGCTACGAGGCAGTATTGAACGAGGACAATGGTCCCGCCATGCTTCCCGATGTCGAGATCGACGACCCAGCCAGCATCATCTATACCAGCGGAACGACGGGCCAGCCGAAAGGGGCCGTCATCTCGCATCGAAGTGCTATGGCCAACATGCGAATTTCGCAAGCCAACCTGCTTCAGCTTGGGGATGGTGACCGGGTTCTGGCGGCAATGCCATTCTTTCATGTCGGCGGGCTTTGGTATCACTTTTTTGCTAGTTTTGGTGCCGGTCGCGAAACCACCGTGTTGCCGGAATTCGACCCATTGGCAGTCCTAGAGGCTCTGAAGCGTGACAGGATTACGGTTGTGCATCTTGTGCCGACGATGGTCAGCGCCCTGCTGGGGCACGACACATTCCGGCCCGAGGATCTGCGCGATCTGCGCCGGGTGTTTTACGCGGGGTCGCCCATGCCAACGGCCCTACTGCGGCGTGCGATGGCTGCGCTTGGGTCGTGCGAATTCCTGCAATCCTATGGCTCGACCGAAGCGGGAATAATCTCGGCGCTCACACCCGAACACCACCAGATGGCACTGCAAGAAGACGAAGGGCAGCTTCTACGGTCCTGTGGCGTCCCGGTTGCGGGTTGCGAGGTACGTATCGCCGGTGACGAGGGCGCAAAAGGACAGGGTGAGATCGGTGAAATCGAGGTCCGAGGCGACGGGGTATTCCGGGGGTACTGGGAGCGGCCGGACGCGACTGAAGACGTCTGTCTCAGCGGCTGGGTGCGGACCGGCGATCTAGGCTATCTCGACAACGAAGGTTTCCTTTTTTTGGTCGATCGTAAGAACGACATGATCGTCACCGGTGGAGAGAACGTGTTCCCTACCGAAGTCGAGGACCATCTGCTCCGTCTTGATGGCGTGGCTGAGGCCGCCGTCTTCGGCACGCCGCATCCGCGATGGATCGAACAGGTGACAGCCATCGTCGTGCCGGCACAGGGTCGCAGCCTGCAGGTCGATGACTTGAAAGAAAAGCTCCGGCAGGAACTGGCACACTACAAATGTCCCAAAGAAATTTTCATCGCCGACGCGCTACCCAAAAACGGCGTCGGGAAAGTCGTGCGAGCACGACTTCGCGAGATTTACGGAAAGCCCGAGGAGGGGATGCAGTGAGAAGCAATTGCGAGGAAGCCGAAGAATTTCGCGGTTATGTCTCTAAGTGGGTGGACGAGCGTCTGATGCCTGTCGCGGAGGAACTGGATGAGGCGGGGACCTTCCCGATGGAGTTGACCCGCGAACTGGCCGATCTGGGATTTCTGGGCACGATGTATTCGGAGGAGGCCGGCGGCAGCGGACTTGAGAACCCCAATCTGTGCTTTGCCATCCTATGTGAGGAATTGGCGCGCGCTTCGGTCGGATTTGCGGCCGGGATCTGCATGCAGGGTTCGACCGCGACACATACACTGCACGAGTGGGGCAATGACAATCTGCGCGAGACCTATTTCGCCCCTGCGCTGCTGGGTGAGAAGATCGCTGCCTTTGCAATCACGGAACCGAATGCAGGTTCGGATGCAGCGTCGATCCGCACTCGCGCGACGAAGGTAGATGGCGGCTGGAAACTTAAGGGGTCGAAAATATTCACGACCAACGGCACGGTTGCCGATTTCATCACCGTCGTTGCGACGACCGACCCCGAACAGGGTGGCCCCGCGCTTGAGATGTTCGTAGTGGATACCCGCTGGGACGGATTTCACGTAGGGCGCAAGCTGGACAAGTTTTCGGTCCGGTGTTCCGACACGGCCGAACTGTCTTTTGACGATGTCTATGTCCCGGATGACCACATGCTGGGTTCGGGGCAGGGCGGTGGATTCCGCAACGCGTATCGGGCGCTGACCGTCGACCGCATTTTCACTGCGGCGCTGGCCGTTGGGAACGCCCGTGGCGCATATGATGCGACCGTCCGGCATTCGCAGGAACGGTCGCAGTTTGGCAAGCCGATTGGCAAGTTCCAAGCCGTCGAGTTCCGTCTGGTCGATATCTATGCACATGTCCAGACCGCCGCACTGCACACATATGCTGCAGCTCAGATGGCGGACCGGGACGAAGACATCACCGTCTCGGCTGCACTGGCCAAGTTGGTCGCCGGAAACGCGGGCAACGCAGCTTGCCAAGAGGCTATGTCGGTCTTCGGCGGCTATGGACTGATGCAGGAATACCCCGCTCAGCGCTACCTGCGAGATTCCCACTTCCCGATGATAGGAGGCGGGACACCCGACATCATGCACAAGATAATTGCCAAGCAACTCGGGCACTGAGACGGGGCGTAGGCCCTGAAAACCAACCCTAACATCCACTTGGGAGGACCAACATGAAACTACTCAATCACATCGCAGCCTTTGCCCTCGCGACATCAGTCGCGGGACCTTCGCTGGCACAAAGCACTTACGATTTCCGGCTCGGGCCGGCGTCGCCGCCGCCGCATCCGGCCTATTCCCATCTGTATCTGCCATTCCAGGAGCAGTTGCCGAAGGAATCCGACGGCAGGCTGACCGGAACCATCTACGGCATGGACGTGGCTGGTCTGAAAGAAATGCAAGGCGCGCTCAGTTCGAACCTGATCGAAATTGGTCTGTTGCTGCAAACCTACTTCCCAGCCGATTTTCCAGAAGCTTCTCTGACGGCTGACCTCGCCTTGCAGGGGCGAAACCCACACGCGATGGCGGCTGCGGTGACCGAATACATCGTCAATTGCGCGCCCTGCCAGGACGAGATGAAATCTTTCGGCGGCATTTTTCTGGGTAGCGGCTCGTCTGACGTGTACGTGCTGATCTCGAAAGAACCTCTGTCCTCAATTGAGGACATAGCAGGCCAACGTCTGCGTGTGAGCACCGCCACTTTTGGTCGTCTGGCCGAGGCCATAGGCGCCGTTCCGGTAAGTATCGCTTCGAACGACACTTTCGAAGCGATGTCGCAAGGAACGCTTGACGGTTCGATGGCGTCGGTGGGCGATCTGGTCACGCAGCGCCTGATCGACGTGGCCAAGTATGTGACCGAGGTGCCACTCGGAACGTACCACACCACGTCGGGTTTCACGGTCAACATTGGAGTCTGGGAAGGTCTGTCGGTCGAGGACCGTCAGGCCGTGGCCCGGGCAGCCATCCACGGCAACGTCGCCTTCACACAAAGGTGGGGGTATGACCTGGCCAAGATGACCCGTCAGAAGGGCGCCGAGGCAGGGCTCCAGTTCGTCGAACCTTCCGAAGAGCTGACGGCCTTCGTCAATGACTTCGCCGCCAATGACGTAGCCTCTGCGGCCAAGGCAGCCAAAGAGCAATACGGCGTGCAGGACGCGGCCGCCAAGCTGGCTTCGCTGGAAGCCTTGGTCGAGAAATGGGAAGGCCTTCTGGCCGATGTGAATGATCCGGCCGAGGTCGAGGCACTTATCCAGTCGGAGATCTGGTCTAAAGTCGATTTCGAAACGTACGGTCTTTGACCTAAAGCGCCGCGCGGTCGAAGTCGTGCGGCCTTTCTTTATGGAGAATAGACATGAACTCCCTCAAGCACCTTTCGCGTTGGATCGCGAACGCGGTCGGTCTGCTTGGCGCGATCGGCGTCATAGTGATGATGCTTCACATCACCACCGACGTTCTTTGCCGAGTCTTTCTGGGCTCGCCGCTGGTCGGGACCAACGAGATCGTATCCAGATATTACATGATCGCGGTTGCCTTCCTGCCTCTGGCTTGGGTTGAACACCGCAACGGCATGATTTCGGTAGAGCTATTCGACGCTTTCATGAGCCGCGGTGCAAGACTGGTCGGAGATCTGCTGGTTGCGATTGTGTCAATCGCGGCTCTGCTGTTGATCACCTGGACATCCTGGCACGAAGCAGTTGCTGCCTTTCAGAAGGATGCCTTCGTGATGGCTGTTGGAAGCCGGATCCCGGTTTGGCCCACCTACTTCATGATCCCGGTCGGATGCTTCCTCGCCGCAGTCCTTGTCGTACTACGAGCGGTCACGATGGTGATTTCGCCTCTTTCAATCCATACATCTGAAGGGGGAAAGCTCTGATGTCCGTTGCTACCGGATTTGTCGCCATTGCGGTACTGCTTGGACTGCTGGTGCTGCGTATCCCCATTGCCTTTGCCATGATTCTCGTGGCCTTTGGCGGCGTCGTGACGATGCTGGGCCTAGGACCCGCGATCGGGTTGTTGGCCTCCGGGCCCTACGACTTTGCTGCCAGTTGGACTCTCAGCGCCGTTCCGATGTTTCTGCTCATGGGGTTCATTTGCTATCATACCGGCATGACCACTGGGCTCTTCGCAGCCGCCAACGTCTTTCTGCGACGCGTGCCCGGCGGACTGGCCATTTCGTCGGTCCTTGCCTGTTCCGGTTTCGCCTCGGTTTGTGGCTCTTCCGTAGCCTGCGCGGCCGCCATGGGTCGGATCGCCATCCCTGAGATGGTGCGGTCGGGCTACAAACCCAGTTTCGCCTGCGGCACCGTTGCGGCCGGCGGAACGATCGGCGCCCTGATCCCGCCCTCGATTCTGATGATCATCTTTGGGGTCTTCGCGCAAACATCTGTTACAAAAGTCTTTCTCGGTGGCATTTCAATCGGCCTTTTGACCGCGGCCAGCTATGTCACGGTGATCCTGATTGTCAGCGCTCTGTCGCCCGATACGGTGCCGCGGCGCGACAAGACCGAGAACAACTCGACGTCGACCCGTGATGCTCTGATCGGTGTCTGGCCGATCCTGTTGATCGTATTCATCGTCTTCGGCGGCATGTTTTCGGGCCTGTTTACCGCAACCGAGGCCGGGGCTATCGGTGCCAGTGCGGCCGTCCTGATCGCGTTCGCGACACGGACCTTGAACCGACGCGCGGTCCGCGATGCCTTGATCGAGACACTAACGACTACATCGGCACTGTTCCTGATCGCGATTGGCGCGGCCCTGTTCACCCGCTTTCTCGGACTAAGTGGAACGTCACGCTTCATTGTCTCTTTCGTGACTGAGCAGGAGCTCTCCTATCCGATGCTAATGCTCGGCATCGTCGTGATCTATCTTCTTCTGGGGATGTTCATGGAGCCGTTCGGCGCAATGCTCGTGACGCTTCCGGTCTTTCTGCCAGTCATCGAAGCACAGGGGCTCTCGTTGATCTGGTTCGGGGTTCTCGTGGTCAAGCTTTTGGAGATCGGGATGATCACGCCACCCGTCGGTATGAATGTCTTTGTCATCCGCAGTGTTGCGTCGAATTATGCTTCACTCGGAGCAATTTTTCGCGGCGTGGTCAACTTCCTCGTCGCCGACCTGGTTGTGATCGTTCTGATCATCACCCTTCCGGCCCTGGTACTTTGGCTGCCCGACCTGTTGGGGTAACATCCGCCGCCTGCGCCTGAGCTGCATCTCAGAGACTTGAGCAATCCGAACGGAACAGGCCGGCAGCATGCCGGCTTGCTTCGTTTTCTAAGCTCAGCTATTTAACTCGACTTGTCAGGCTCCAGTGTCGATCAACACAAAAGCCAGAGTTGCCGGCTGATCAGTCGGGTTGCGCCAGGCGTGGCGCGTGCCATTTTGAACAACAACATCACCGGGATTGAGTGCCCGTGTTGCGCCATTATCCAATTCGAGCACGATCTGGCCCGACAGAACAACTCCGTAATCAACTGTGTCGGTCTGGCGCATCCCGGGCGCCTCGGGTTCGAAACGCTACGCCAGATCAGGCATGGTGGCCACATATTCCCCGCCAGCGGCCATCGGATCGAAGTCTGGGGACATCATCACGGCATCCGGCGGGAAGGTGATCACCATTAGATGCGATCCGCCCTTGGGTGGCAGCCAGAACACCCTGCCCTCGGTCGGGTCGTCGACCGCCGAACGCGGTCCGTCGCCGGTGCGGGTGGTCCAGGCCAGGGTCGTGACGAACCCCGGCACGGACTGGAACTCATGGCTGTGCGGAGTATCCCCGTCCGCCAGGAAGATGGCCTTGTCTGCGGCGTCGTGGCCAGTGACGATACGTCTCGTCTTCATAATCCGATCTCCTCAATCGTGCATGATGACGACCTTCGTGAATCCGCCGGTGCGGTTCTCGATCGTGTCCAGCGCTTCGTTCACCTGGTCGAGCTTGAACCGTTCGTGTTCAAACACGTCGAGGTTCAGCAGACCGGCATCGGCAAGATCAGCCATTGCCTGGCCTTCTTCGGTCGAGAACTAGAGCGAGCCGATGAAGGACTTCTGCAGACACATGAAGGGGAAGGGTTCGATCGGGATCGGGTTCGCGACACCGCCCACGTTGACAGCCCTACCACCGCGGCGCAGGGCATTGATGCTGTCAACGACGGTTTCAACTGGGGCGTTCGGACCAAGACACTGGACCATCGCGTCACAGCCGAAGCCGTCGGCCTCTTCCATTACGATTTCCGACGTAGGGCGCTTGCCCAGCTCGATCGGCATGATGCGCGGATCAATCTTGCCCAGTTTGGCAAGTAGTTCGGTGTTGCGGCCGGTCGCAAAGACCTTGCTGGCGCCCATGGCCAGCGCGCTGATCACGCCGCCGAGGCCGAGCGTGCCGGTGCCGCCGTCGATCAGGACCCGGACGAGAACGTCCAGCGGGCCGGGGTTGGGTTGCGAAATTTCATCGACGGTAAAGCTGCCGCCGATCTCGTGCAGTCTTGCTGCACGCATCATCTTGGTCATAATTATCCTCCCTAGGATCAAGCTCACCGAAGCGCCGAGCTGGCAGAGATGCCTTTGAACGACCCGACGCCATCGGGGTGATTTGAGAAAAAACCATCCGGAGGTTCACCGAAACAGAAGTTGTTCTATCCTTGATATGCGCATGTTCGATAACAAGATCCAAGGGTACGGCACGCCAAAATGACCCGCGCCAGGGAGGCCGCGGGTCATCTGAAAGCTGAACGGACCCACACGGGAGGAGTGATCAGTCCAACCTGTTCCTGAGTACATCGGTCGTCCCGGCTCGCATCCGGCCATCCTCAAGTATGAAGACGCCGCGGGTTTCCGTGGCCTGGTAGGCCGACCGGCCGCCGACATGGCCGCTGTAGTGTAACGTCAAAGCCTTGTTCTGCCAGTCCAGTCTGTCCAGTCGGACCGACAGAGTCTGTCCCGGTGCGACGGGCGACCGGAACGACGTCTCGACAGACATCAGGCCAAGCCCGACGGCGCCGATGTCCTTGCACAGGCGGGCATGACCTCCCGCCTTCGTATCGAGGAAGAGATGGAAAAGTGCGTCTGTCCACCGGAAGTAGTTCGGATAAAAGACGATACCCGCCGGATCGCAATCGCCGAAGCTGACCCGGTTTTCGGTTGTTGCCAGAGGCGCGGCTTCTTCCATCAAGCGGCCTCAATCACGCGGTATTCGGGGTGCCGTGTCTCGATAGACTCGGGCGATCCCAGTTGCGGAATCCCCAACATGTCGCGGGCCTCTTCCGGGGTTGCTGGTTCCAGTCCGAGGTCGCGGATCGTGGTGACGATGCGTTCGACCAGCTGAGCGTTCGATGTGGCCGGTACCCCTTTGCGATAGGTGATGCTGTCTTCGAAACCGACCCGTACACCACCGCCCAGCAGTAGCGACTGCACGGTCGCCGGATGCTGCGTCGGTCCGACGCCAAGAGCGCTGAACCGTGCGCCCTTGGGGATGAGCTGGGTGTAGGCGAACAGTGTCGCAGGATTCCAGCTGACCGCGCTCTGGTTGGCTCGGTGCATACCCATCACAAAAGAATAGGTCAGTTGGCCGTCGATCAGACCTTCGCGCACCAGTTGGTCCGCCAGATCCAGCTGACTGTTGTTGAATATCTCAAGCTCGGGCCGGATGCCGCGCTCCTTCATGATGCCCGCTGCCTTGCGCAAGAAGCTGAGTGTCCAGCCGATGTGATGCTCACCGCCCGGTAGGTTGATCACTGCGTATCCAAGGTCGATCGATGACATCTCGGGATAGGCGTCAAGAGTGCGTAAACCGGCTTCAGCGTCCTCAGCGTGCTTGCCCATGGCCGGCGCGATCGAGTTCTGGATGATGACCGGGCTCAAGTCCCGGACATGCGCGTTGATCTGAGCGACGATCTTGGGATCGGTCGACTGGACCCCCTGCGGATCGCGGGCGTGCATATGGGCCAGGCATGCGCCGGCGTCATAGCATTCGCGCACAGACTGCGCTATTTCTGCGGGCTGCTCTGGGAGGGCTGGGTTTGCATCCTTACCATGGAAGTTCGACGTTGGTGCTATTGTGACAATTACTTTGTCGGCCATGACGGCACTCCTTCTTATTTCGATCTGACGGGATGGGCCGCGTCGTATTCGGCCATGAACTTCGGCGAGAGGGCACGCAGACGGTCCATGTCAATCCGACCGGAGCGCGTCACATAATCGAACGCAAAATCGATAGGTGCATTGGACATCTTGGCGTCGAAGGTTTCGTACCAGGCTGCTGAGGTGTTTGCAGCGGTGACAATCTTCTTCGCGATCGGCGGACGCTCTCCCTGATAACGGGCAAGCGCCGAAGGAACGTCAGGTTCTTCGGCCAGAGCCCGGACCAAAGAAATGGCATCCTCCATGGCAAGGCGGGTGCCCGAACCGATCGAGAAATGTGCTGTGTGGCAGGCATCGCCGAGGATGACCTGATTACCCGAGTACCATTTGTCGCACCACAGACGCGGGAACTGACGCCATACCGACCTATTAGTGATCAGCTTCGCGCCGTCAAGAACGTCGCCGAAGATCTCTGTGCAGACGCAAGCGCTCTCCTCTTCGTCCATCTCGGCGAAGTTCCAGGCCCTGAACACCTCGTCGGTACATTCGACGATAAAGGTGCTGGTATCGGGCGAGAATCGGTAATGGTGCGCGTTCAAGGCGCCCTTGTCGGTCTTCACAAAGGTCTGGGTCAACGTGTCGAACGGACGGTCGGCGCCGAACCATGCGAAATGGTTATTGAGGTAATCCAGCTTGGTCCTGAACGCTTCGGGATTGTTGGTGCGGATCAACGAGTTCAGGCCATCGGCCCCGATGATCACGTCGCCGTCCAATTCATCGACCGACTTGACCAGGCGGTTGAAGCGGATTTCCGCACCCAGAGACTCTGCGCGTTCGCGCAGAATCTCGATCAGGTGCAGACGCCCGATGGCCGTAAAGCCGATGCCGTCCAATGTAACCTTGCCGTCGGGCAGGTTCAGGGTCATGTTCTGCCATCGCTCCATCTCGGCGACGATCAGATCGTGGGTTTCGGGATCGTCCGCCTTCAGGAAGTCGAGCGCCTGATCGGAAAACACGACGCCAAAGCCCCAGGTTGCACCTTTGGGGTTCTGCTCGGTCACACGGACTTTGGCAGATGGCATGATGCGCTTGATAAGAATGGCGGTGTACAGGCCGGCAGGCCCGCCACCAAGAATGTCGAACGTTTCAGGTTTCACCGTCACCTCCTCGAATTTTGCATTTCTGGAATACAAGGTCAGGCGATATCTGAATAATGCTCATCATCTATCTCTGTTATAAAACATGAACATACCAGATGGCGCTGGCGGCGCGAGCGCCGATAGGTATCGCCTACTTTTTAATGCGCGCGCCCAGACCCGAGCGGGTGTCCAGAAAGATAGGCACCGATAGATATAATAAGATCAGCCACAACGAGCCGGGTTATCAGCATTCTGCATGATGGTCATATTCAATTGGGTGAAGCCTTGCGCAGGGTTAGCCGATAGTTTGTGGCAATCGGCGCGGGGCAGAGTCCCGGGTAGTAGAACGACCATGAAGAGGGCCAGAAGAAATGGGCTATGTATTCGAACCGCAACCGGCAGCCACTGTCGAAGTCGCAGGGACCGAGGACCGTCTGCCGGTCCGGCGCATCTTCTGCGTCGGCCGCAACTATGCGGCGCACGCGCGCGAAATGGGCAAGGATCCGGACCGCGACCCGCCATTCTTTTTCACCAAGCCGGCTGATGCCGTCGTCGATTCCGGTGAGGCCATTGCCTATCCGCCGGAAACCGAAGACTTCCACTACGAGGCCGAACTGGTCATCGCGATTAGCAACGGCGGCCGAAATATCGCCGAGACGGACAGCCTCTCGCATGTCTGGGGCTACGCGGTCGGCAATGACCTGACCCGTCGCGATCTTCAGCTGGATGCCCGTGAAAAGGGTCGTCCCTGGGACTGGGGCAAGGCGTTCGACCGGTCGGCCGTGATCGGTCCCGTGCATCCGGTCTCTACAATCGGGCATCCCGATACTGGCGCGATCAAGTTGGCCGTGAACGGTGAGGTCAAGCAGGATGCCGACCTGGCCGAACTGATCTGGTCCGTGCCCGAGATCATTTCGATCCTGTCGCATTCCATCGCGCTTGCGCCCGGCGATCTGATCATGACCGGCACGCCCGCCGGGGTCGGTCCGCTGGTCCAAGGTGACCGCTGCGTCGTGTCGATCGAAGGCCTTGGTGAGATCGAGACGCTGATCGCCCCGTGCGAAGTTTGAGGCGCATCATGGCCCTGAAACTGCATAACTTCTTTCGGTCGTCCACCTCCACCCGCCTGCGGGCGGCGCTGAACCTCAAAGGTCTGGACTACGAGTACATTCCCTATGTCCTGCGTACGGGAGAAACCCGGACGCCTGAATATTTGGCGAAGAACCCGCAGGGCCTAGTGCCGACGCTCGAACTTGAGGACGGCAGTTTCCTGACGCAGTCGCTGGCCATCGTCGAATGGTTGGACGAAACGCACCCGACCCCTACATGATCGCGTGCGAGATCCATCCGCTGAACAACCTGCGGGTGCTGTTCCGGCTAAGCGACCAATTCGGTGCGGAGGAGGCGCAGAAAACGTGGTTCATCCACTGGGTCACGATTACCTTCGATGCGCTGGAACAATCTCTGGCCACCGGTGCCACTGGTCTTTGCTGCCACGGCGACACCCCGACGCTGGCCGACGTCTGCCTGTATGCGCAGGTCTGGAACAACCGCCGCTTCGACATTCCGCTCGACGGCTGGCCCACCATCCAGCGCATTTTCGCACATCTTGATACGCTGCCGGCGTTCGTAGACGCCGTCCCGCCACGACAGCCCGACGCGGCTTGAGGACGTTTCGACGCACGTTTGGAGAGGAGACCGAGAATGACACAACAACTGGACCACAGAACCGTCGCCCACGGGATGCAGCCCGAAGACACGCCGGAACTCCGCGCGTTGTATCAGGGGTTCAAGGAAAACCACCTCAACCCGCTCTGGACGGTTCCGTCGCAAAGTTCAGTCTGGCCAAGAGTGAAGCTGGCTCAGTTGGGTGTCAAGCCGCAAGACTGGCATAG
>CESC01034010.1_pt1 | contig 30170 bp, 26 predicted proteins | sample 531131 | NCBI WGS metagenome assembly CESC01 (sample SAMEA2621295, study PRJEB7988) | marine metagenome | biome: marine biome (ENVO:00000447); feature: mesopelagic zone (ENVO:00000213); material: "saline water (ENVO:00002010), including plankton (ENVO:xxxxxxxx)" | depth 800 m
AACCTGGAAAGAGGGGTTCGATTCCCCTAGGGACTGCCACGGCTTGAAACTTCTCGAAAAACAAGGTGTTGCCCGATACCAGATCGTTGGTTTTCAACACAGTTTTCAACACGATTCAGTGCCGCTAGAACGCATCTCCCCGGGGGTCTTTTGATCGCCGGAAGGGTTCAATATGTGTGCGAGAAGGTATCGTTCTATGAGCTATGTTTATAGGAGAGCCAACGGTCTGTTTGAAATCCGGTATCCGATCCCTGCCGATGTTGTGAGCTACTTTCCAAAGCCCAAAGGTAAAGGGGTCAGGTCGCACATTATCAAATCCCTCGGGACAAGGGATCAGAAAGAGGCCAACAAGGCGGCGGTTGAACGCGCCAAGGAAATCGAGGCCGTTTTTTCTGCTCTGAGAGACGGCGTGGCTTCCGATGAATTCAAAGCCTTTTGCCGCATCGCATTTGAACAAGAAACGGCAATTATCACGGATAGCTTCCTCAATGCCGAGTTCGGGAAAGAGCTACGCGTCGGCGAGAGACTGGCGGAAACGAGGAGCGCGTTGAATGGAACTGATGTCGAACAATTGGAAGCGGTGGCAGGGTGGCTAGTCGATCACTTTTTAAGTACCACAACCAATAATTGCGCGACGGTCCCAAAGGATACACCGGCTCGCAACGCTATGCTCATGGCAGCTGCTAGCGTACTCTCGGACGTCTACACTCAAGGCTTGGCGACGGTCCGTGGCATGACAATACCTCCGAAACCAAAGTCTCCTTATCTGCTAACTGAGCCAGCTGACGCACCCGCAGTCGGAGACAATATCCCGTTGACGTCTGAAGGTCATAAATCTCTCGAACAGTATTGGGAGGTCTATGAAACGATCAAGCAGGCTTCTTCGTCACCTGTGCAGGCAAAAACGTTGGCGCGCAGACAAACTGCATGGAACGAATTTCATCAGCTAACCGGCTCGTCCCTTTCGCTGTTCAAAGTGCAGAAATCTCACATCTGGGCCTATCGAGATGCGCTCACTAAGGCGCCGGCTCGATCTGGTTCAATCATTGAACTCAGAGACTTGAGTTTTCCTGAGAAGCTCAAAAAGGCAGACGAGGGAAATTATGCCAGGCTGGATCGAGGAACCATTGCTGACCGACTTAGGCAGATCCAGGCTGTGTTCCAGCTGGCTGTGGATCGAGGACACCTGGCGAACAATCCGGCGAGAGGTGTCACTGAATCCAGCTTGACGAGCAAGCCGCATAGAAAGGCTTATACGACAGAAGAGTTGCAGATAATCTTCTCGTCCGAGCCGTATGATAAGGCATGGCAACTAGAAGAGCAGAACGACACGTTTTGGGTTCCATTGCTTGGGTTGTTCATGGGAGCGCGCGCGAGTGAGTTATATCTCCGCATGGAAGATGTTTTCGAAGATGATGAGCATCCCCATATTTGTGTTGTTGACTACAAAGAACGGAGTTTGAAGAATCGAGCTTCAGAGCGAATAATTCCGATCCATCCGCAGCTAGTTGAGCTGGGGTTTCTGGACTACTGTCGACGAATGCGCGCGAAGGGTGACGAACTCTTTCCTGAATGGGAGTTTCGAAAAGGCCAGAAGCCGTCAGAAAGTGCGTCACGCCGACGTTTCAACCGTCACCTCAAAAGGTTGTTTCCGGACCGAGATTTTCCGGCCGATACCCATACATTCCGGCATACGTTCGAAAATGCGTTGAGCGCGTCGGTCATTTCAGAACGGATCGCAAGAAGGCTGGCTGGGCGGTCATTGGGCGGTAGCGTTGATGACTACAATCGCCTTCTTCAATTGCCGGATCTGGCTAAGGCAATCGCCTTGATTTCTTTCGAGGGGCTTTCCCTGGATCACCTTAGATCATGACTTCGTGGACATGGTGGAAAGTCCCTCTCTCTCCGCCAGCTTCCAACGGCGCTTTGTAAGCCCCAGATATTATTTAGAGAATTAGGGTCCCGGCCGTCACCATATTCTGGTTGTGTGACAGTTTGTGTGACCTTTGTGTGACTGAGTTCTGCATAATAGTTTATGCGATGGGGCTGTGGATTGCTGATTCATCCCGTTAGGAGACGTCAATCTCGTTCGGAATAACGCCGTAGACTTCTGACGCTACCGACTTGACACTGATAGTCGCGCAACCTGACAGGCTTTCAAGAAACTCTAGAAATTCATTTCCAGTTGCCATTGAGAAGATACGCCCTTTGATCGGCAGGTCCGATTTCAACGGCTCCTCTGCTAGCAAAGCCGCGCATTCTCTGTCCAAGAACATTGCATCCACATACGGTCCATAGGCTGCTATGGCTTCGAAGTCGTTTAGGGCTCCGGGTGTAGGTAGTTTTGATTGACCGTTAGCGTATCGACGCGCCAGTGCTGCGAAAAGATATGCACTTATTCGGTGCGACGGTAATTCTTCGAGCCCTTCCCAACGCATAAAATCCACGAACTGTTGGCGATCTCTAGGAGATGAATCGCATCGATCTACATCAAACTTCGACATCAGCCGACGCATTAGGATGTTCACGCGGTGCGTAGCCGCTGACATTGTGCCGTCGATATCTCCGGAATTCATTGCATTGATACGACGTTCGTTAACCTCAGCGTATGTTCTGGCCAGAGTAGCCCCCCAACCTTTTAGTTCAATTTGGAGCTGGCGTTTGAAGTTCGGCTTAGATTTGCGCCATTCCCGAACAAGATCCGTAAACGCATCGGAGCCGCTTTCTCGATGACGCCGGACTTCATCGGCGAACACGCTAAAGTCCATGTTGGTTGTGATGTGCATATCGGGAAGCCAAGCATTGCGTTCATCTTCCAAGATTTCATCTATATCGAAACTAAGTTGGGGTACACCGAGCCCTTGCTTGAACGCATCTGCAAAAGCACAAAATTGTTTTGCTTCAATTTCATGCGTGTCGAGAAAGGAAACATCTCCCCCGATCAGTTCGCAGGCCTGGCGAAGCTCAGTGGAACGGTTGAAAACCATCGTCTCTTGAAAATGTATGTTTGATGTTGGGCAAACGACCTGCTGCAACAATACTGCTTGCTCCAGCGCGTTTTGAGTGCGCTCCCAAAACTCCTGGCTAGGGGCCGACGTTCGCCGAGTGCCTGACTTAACCTTAAATAGTTCGCTGAACGCAAACTGATCTAGATAGATCACCTTCTTGTCTAGTTGTGGAAGAGGCTCATGCACCGAATGCCGGCAGGCTTTGCATCGGCGAGTTAGCATGGTTCCCCCGACCGACAGTATGCCAAGGCAATCCGTTCGGCCGCAACTGGGGCAGTCTTTGAAAGGGCCGCGCTCAAACATGGCCTCATATATCACACTTGGCTGAGCGGGTTCACCCAAAAGTTATGTCCGGTTTTGCGCCCCTCGCGGACACAAGAAGTAGCCGCACCTACGGTCGCATTACGACTTCAGATCATCTGGCTCACATGTAGCCACTTCTTAAATCGGGAAGTCGAGTAGACCACATTTCTCCCGGCGATTGAGACCCAACTATCTCCAAGTCGGTTCAGGCGCGTTCTAGACCGATAGAGGTGCTGTAAGCATTGGCGGTTTGGGCGATTTGCACCGCCTTGGATCCTGTAGTCCACGGGTATTTGGAAAAAGTTCTGAGCCAAAGTATTGGAGCTCATCCGTGCACAAATCACGAAGTGTGAGTGTATCCGGAATTACTAGTACCGGGTTTACTCTGCTGTGCCTCTGGAACGGTAGGCCCCTTGCAGGGAAAAACTAGTATGGGGAATTCCATCCTGCTCGCGCGAGTAAATGTAGCTGGATCTCTGAAGCTTCACTCTCTCAGCATTTCGGTGCGCTCTCAGAAGCCCCGGGGCGCGGTTTTGCGCTGAGCGTAGATACTCAAGTCAGACGGCAAAACCGCGCGCCAGAGACTTTCTCAGAGCTTCCTGAGCCTACTCATCATAGTAGTTGTAGACGTCGCGTGCGACGAAGATCAGTTGATACTCCCAGATGCTGATAACCCGATCCGCGACGGACACGATCTGGTGGTCATCCGGGCATTCCTGAGCGAGCCAGGGTGCAAGCACATCCGCAACATCGAGACTGAAAAAGTTGGCGATAGCGGATACATGGCGAAGAGGGACTTTTGCGGACCCGCGCATCCATTGAAGAACGGGTGTATCTTTCCTGTATCCAAGCTTTTCGGCAAGCTCGGCCGGGGTTGATGTCCGGTACTCAAATGAGAGTTCAAGAAACCGCGACATCCGGCGCGCTGGGGGTATATCTTCGAGTTCGGGGAACAGCATTGATCTTCCTTTCGGTTAGTTATCGATAGGAAGAATCTAGCGGTTCCTGTCAGAAAGTTCGGGTGGGAAAGTATCGTCTGTGTAAGGCGAAATGTATTTGTCGGGTTGAGCCTACGGCATATACGAAATGTCGCGTTTCAACATATCCGAAGTCTTTGGGAAAATGGATACAATGAACGCTTCAATGGAACGCTGCGCCGTGAAATCCTGAACGCCGAGTGGTTTATCTCGCTCAATCAGGCCCAAACCGTCATCAACACATGGCTCAGACAATACAATCGTGTCCGGCCGCATCAGGCCCAAGGCATGCGCCCACCAGTCCCAGAAACTCTAATGCTAAGTGGCCAATGAAATGGGGCTGGACAGTATGGAGGGTTGAGGGGAGATACTTTCGTCCTCCACGCAGATAGAAAGCTCAAGCCTCCAACCCATTCTGGTGAGGAGAAACTCGATAAACAAGTTCAAGGTGATGGAGGTCAACTCCAGTTATCAACGATGCCTATGGTAGGAAATTCTGCCAGATGAGTTCAATAAGGAATCTACAATCAAAATAAGAACTGTGACCTCAATACCCGCTGCCGGAATTGCTCTCATCACATTCGAACATTGGTTTCTTTGGGGATGGTTTGTTCCCGCAAAGCTGCGGGAGACGGATGCCGCGAGAGCTTCAATTCCAATCTAATGGGCGAGTTGTAAGCGCGTGCAACCTTCTGTGATCTCAGGGAGGGCCCAGATACTGATCGAAATCTGACGGCTGGATGACGACACCGCACGGCCACATTCTTCTCTGGGCTACCGCCGGCCCACACCACAAACCATCTTGTTCGCCGCATACATGCCGCCCAACTGCGGTGAGGTAACGACATGAATGCCGTTACCTGGACACTGCCGAACTAACAAAACCGGCGCCCACCTCAGTGAGGCAGAACAACGATACGAGCCCGCGAAATCAATTTTTAATTAGTATCAATCCATACAGTATTGACCCACATAATAAAATTATGTACCAATTGAGCGTGGACAGGTGGTAGCGCCTTCTGTTTGCAGTCTGGGAGATGTGCAGAATGTCAATTAAATTCGAATTGATCGGTTGTTGAAACTTTCGACTGATCGGGGCGAATCCTCCCACATTCTGCAAGTCGCACTGGTACTGGCTGGCTAGATTCTTCTAGCCAGCTTTTTTTGTGTTCCGAATTAATCGGTTGAATTCAGGTTGGTATTAGCCTACGTGCCGGGCTCTGATAACTTGAGTAAATCCTGCCCGAATGACCCAGAAAACAACTGCTGCTACCGGCTATCAAAAGCTGTTGAACGACGAGCGAGTTGATCTGACTTTTCGTCTGAATCATGCGGCGCGTTTGCTCAGGGGGCGGTTCGATTCAGTGATGCAGTCGTTTGACCTCACGCGGGCCCAGTGGAGAGCATTGCTCTATATTGCGCGACTATCTAATCCGACACAGAGTGAACTGGCGGAGGTTTTAGAATCTGGCCGAGCATCTGTTGGAGTCCTTATAGATCAGCTTGAACAACGAGGTTATGTGTGCCGCGTTAAAGATAGTGATGATCGTCGTGTTTGGAGGATTGCGCTCACAAAGCAGGCGATTATCCGGCAGAAGGAAATCGAGCAGTCCGGTCTACGTGTTGTCGATGAAGTGTTTGCGGGATTTGATGACCGCGAGTTAAGAACTCTTGGGCGGTGCTTGGACAAGTTGATAAAAGGTATTGATTAAGGACAGGTGATAGCCTGCACTATTGCGGTCTAAAATGAACTGTTCAGCCGTGTTGATGGCGGTATCATCCAGGTTGCCTGACAAATACTACATCACGACCTTATCCTCCTCATTGATCTGCTTGTCGCCGATTTCCTAGTCTTGGAGAGTGGTGCGCGCATATGGGCAAGTGACGTTTGCCAGCAGACCATCTCCGGCACCATGCTGGTGATTATCGAGGGATCATCAGTCATCTTGCGATATTCGTCGGGGTTTTGATTGAGGGCGAGTACACTGCCGCTGATGGTGTTGCGTGTGGTGTCGTTGCCGCCCACAATCAGTAACACGAGATTTCCGAGAAATTCCACGAAAGGCATTTCCTGTGTCGCCGGAGAATGCGCCATCATGGAAATGAGATCATTTTTGGTTCCTGCTCGATGCGCTGTTCCCGCAACTCTTTAAAGTACATTGCGCATTCAATGAGCTCTCCACGCCCGACCTGTAGGGTTCGACAATGCCGGTTTCTGGGGCGGTCGTTGCAATGTCGGACCAGCGCGTGAGCTTGCGCCGCTCATCCCATGGAAAGTCAAACAGGGTCGCAAGAGTCATTGTAGTCAACTCAATCGAGACCTTGTGGACCCAATCAAAATCCTCCCTTGTCGGTAGATCATCAAGGATCTCACATGCGCGTTTGCGGATTTTTGGCTCAAGCAGCCGCAAATTGGATGGAGCAACTGCGGAAATTGCAGCCTTTCGTTGCTAGTCGTTCTTGGGCGGATCCATGGCGATGCGCATTTCACGTTCAGGGGCGTCTTCCACCGGATATCAGTCCTGAATAACGATGCCGCCGAACTTCGCCTCTGACGAGAAGACTTTATGACTTGCGGCCGCGGTCATGATGTCGTTGAGCCTGATCGCAGACCAGTACGGTCGGACATTGCTTGCGCGGCAGTAATGCATCGGATCCTCCTTGCGCAATCGATGGAAGAACAGGTCAATCGTGTACTTCTGAAACAGGCTTGGTCGTGAAGCATCAATTTGCGCAACCGGAATGGTCGCGCTCTTCTCGACTGTGTCCGGTTCCATAATTTCGCCGCTCAAATCTTGTCCTTCGGTCATTTCAAAAAGGACTCGTTGCTTTCTGAAAAGGTGAATGCCCCAAAAGGGAAGGGCGTCACGAAAGCTTATAATGTTTCCTTGACATCTGGGCGTGAACTTGGAAGTTTGTGCGCCTAATAATGCCATTGGGATGATTAAACCTTATAAGAGAATGGTCGCGGGAGCGAGTTCTGGAAATGCAGTTGATGGTCGATAGCGCAAGGAAAGCCAAACGCGCGCTCTCGCTTGCTCAAGACATCGTGCGAGATATTGAGGCGGGGGGGCATGTTCCGGGAGACAGATTACCGCGTGAAGAAGAAATGCTTGCCCGATACGAAGTGGCCAGGGCGACCTTGCGTGAAGCGCTCCGCTTCCTGGAGCTTCAGGGCGTTATCTATCTTCAGCTTGGCCGATCTGGTGGGCCTGTGGTTGCGCGTCCCCAGACTGGCGATTTTGCCAGCAGCCTTTCACTCATCCTGCATTTTATGGAAGCAGATTTAAGGGGCTTGCTTGAGCTACGCGAAGCCATCGCGCCGGACGTTGCGGCCTACGCTGCACAACGAGCGACCACGGGTGACCTCAGTGCCCTGGTCGCTTGCTTCAAAGAGCTGGAGTGTAATGAGACTGGAAGTCAGTTCGAGGAATTAAATCGCCGCTTTCACGATCTTCTCGGATGGGCCAGCGGCAATCCGCTCTTCGGTCTTCTGACCTCCTCGATGCATTTGCTTACCCGCGAATTCTCGTGCTCGCTCGGCTATTCGGCGCAGGAGAGGGCGGTCCAATTGCGCTTTCTGCGCCGTGTGCTTGAGGCCGTCCGCACGGGGGATGCTCAGGCGGCGCGAAAGGCGATGACCCGGCTGGTGTCGGGATCTGCATCATATTTGGCTGAACGAAGTCCGGAGCTGGTTTCTCAAAGGATCAGGTGGGGACAGGTTTAAAATTTGGCGTCTTTCAAAGGTTGCGGAATAAAGGATGCAAGACTATGGCGCTCGAAAGCCGTATTTGTGAAACTCTTGGTAATGATCCAGGAAGCGACGTATTCGGCTTTATCGCGCGCAAGGGGGGCATCCCCAAAGGATATTACAAAGATCCCAAAAAATCAGCCAAGACACTTCGCATAATCGATGGCGTGCACTACTCAATGCCGGATGATCGGTACCAGGTAGAGGCTGACGGAAGCCTGATTCTGCTTGGCCGCGGTAGTGTATGCTTCAACACTGCCCGCGAGAAGGTATACCCAGAAAAAGTCGAGGAAGTTCTCAAAACCCATCCTGTCATTGATGATGCGCTGGTGGTAGGTGTTCCGAATGAAAAATGGGGTGAAGTCGTCACCGCCAACGTCTTCGTCAGCCACGAAATTCGGTTCAAAGAGCAATCCATCGAGAACCATGTGCGCGGTTCGCTGGCAGGATATAAGACGCCGAAAGCTGTACGTTCCACGAAAACACCCCTTCGTGCACCCAATGGCAAGGCTGATTATGCAACAGCGAAAGCAATCGCGGAACGTTTGACGGTTGCGTCGTGACCAATCAGGGTTCTCGACACTACGATGCCATAATTGTCGGTGCCGGTTTCAGTGGAATCTATCTACTCTACAAGTTACGTGATGCGGGATTCAACGTGCTTCTTGTGGATGCCGCGTCAGAGCCAGGGGGTATCTGGTACTGGAATTGTTATCCCGGTGCACGTGTTGATTCGCAGGTTCCACTCTACGAGTTTTCGATGGGTGAAGTGTGGAAATCATGGACCTGGAGCGAGCGGTTTCCTGGCTGGAAAGAGCTCAGAGCGTATTTCCGGCATGTTTGCGACACGCTAGACCTTTGGCCAATGATGCGCATGGGGACGAGAGTCAAAAGGGCACGGTTTGAGAGGGAAACGAAGCGGTGGCGTTTGCAGTTCGACGATGATGCAGCCGTTTCGGCACGGTTTCTGCTGCCAGCCCTTGGTTTCGCATCGAAGCCTTATCTTCCCGATTTCCCAGGCCGCGATGTTTTCGAAGGCCAGTGGTTTCACACGGCACGCTGGCCGCAAGAGGGGGTCGACCTCACAAACCGTAGGGTTGCCTTGATCGGCACCGGTGCGAGCGGCGTACAGGTAGCGCAAGAAGCGGCCAAGTCAGCTAAGAAGTTAACTCTGTATCAGAGAACACCAATTCTAGCCCTGCCGATGAGGCAAGAAAAACTATCAGAGATAAATCATGAACGGGAAAAACAGGGCTATTCCGAGATCTTCGAAAAACGCCGGCAGACGAGCGGTGGGTTTGAATGCCAATCGCTAGAGATTTCAGCCCTTGAAGTAAATGCGAAAGAGCGCAATGCGCACTTCGAAGATTTATGGCAGCGAGGCGGCCTGAGGTTCTGGTATCACAATTTTGCCGACCTGCTTACCAATCGCGAAGCAAACCGCCATGCTTACAATTTCTGGCGCGCCAAGGTTCGTGCGAGAATCGCGGACCTCGACCTTGCCGAGAAGCTCGCGCCCTCCAATCCGCCGCATCCATTCGGCACGAAGAGGCCTTCCCTTGAGCAGGGATATTACGAAATTTTTGCTCAGGACAACGTAGCGTTGATCGATCTGAGGGCAACGCCGATCCTGCGGATCAAGCCTAATGCAATCGAGACTGTGGACGGCGAGGTGGAGTGCGACCTCATCGTGTTCGCTACCGGTTTCGATGCCGGGCGTGGAGGGCTCAGCGACATGAATATCACTGGAGCGAACGGACTGTCCCTTTCGCAAGCATGGAAAGACGGGGTGCGCGCGTATTTGGGTATGGCCGTATCGGGATTTCCCAATATGCTGTTTTCTTATGGTCCACTTAGCCCGTCGGGTTTTTCAAATGGCCCTTCAAGCGCGGAGATGCAGGGTGAATGGATCTGCGCCTTCTTGGTCTGGATGCGGAGCAAAGGACAGGACCTTTTCGATGCCGATCCGACCGCTGAAGCCGGATGGACAGAAACGGTTGCTCAGGCCGGCGAGATGACTTTGTTTCCCGAAGCGGACTCTTGGTACATGAGTGCGAACATCCCACACAATAATCGTCAACTTATCAACTTTCCGAGTCTGTCGATTTACGCGGCGATTTGCGACGATGTCGCAGAGAAAGGCTATCGAGGTTTCTCTGTCGAAAATATCTTAAACAAGGAGGCGACAACTGAATGAACGTACTGACCAACATCAAAGATCTTTCAAAAGACATTGATCCAGTCTGGGCGGGCGACGGATCTCATCTGCCGAAGTGGTTTGTGACGGCCCTAAACGTGCCATGCGAAGAGGGTTATGTTGAGATCAACGGTGCCAGAGCGCATTACTTCCGTTGGGGCGACCGGCGTAAGCCAAAACTGCTTATGACACATGGTTTCCTCGCGCACGCCCGCTGCTTTGCCTTCATAGCGCCGTTTCTTGCGGAGGATTACGATGTGGTAGCGTTCGACCTTGCTGGAATGGGTGACAGCGAGATGCGAGGGGAGGGCGATCCGACGGCTAGGGGGTGTGAGTTTGCTGAAATCGCCGAGGCGCTGGATATGTTCGCGGATGGGCACAAACCTACCCTGATTGCGCACAGTTTTGGTTCCGGCGCAGCGCTTGCGGCCGTCACCCAGTTACCTGATGCATTCTCCGGTACTGTGATTTGTGATCTGATGATCATGCGTCCTAGGCTGATGGAGCAATACTGGAACAGTCGCCGCTCGAGCCCTGGGTCGGGTAATCCAGACAAGCCCAACCAACGCTATCCCAGTTATGAAGCCGCGCGCAAGAGATACATCCTTTCCCCGCCCCAGCCAGTCAGCGAGCCCTTCCTCGCTGACTACATGGCGTACCATTCCCTGCGGCGCGAGGGGGCCAACTGGACATGGAAGTTTTCACCCGAAGTGTTCCGGCAGAGCAATAAGCCCGATGAGTGGCGGAAAATGGGTGAGCGACTGGTCAAAGCGCCGGGCCGCAAAGCCATTGTATACGGTGGTAAAAGCCAACTCTTCACCCGGGACTCGGGCGAATACATCCGCGAGTTAGGTGGGGGCGACATTCCAATGATTGCCGTACCCGAAGCTCGCCACCACCTGATGCTCGACCAGCCATTAGCTTTTGTAACGGCACTCAGGAGCATTCTTTCCGTTTGGGGAAGTAACACACAACGTGTGTGAGATATGTGTGCTGCGTTCGAGGTGAGCAGAGAAATTTGAAGCACATCCTCGGCAAAAGCGATCTTCGCTCTTGCTGAACGGTTTGGCCGGTACGGCTACCACCAGATCACGGCCCTGCTGAAGAGAGGCGGCTGGCATGAAGGGCTGAAAGTGCTGGGAAACAACCAAAGAGAGGCAGTCTCTGGCTAAATGACGGCTCCTGAACCCGGTTCAGGTCAACACACAAGGGCCAGGTCTGGTCTTATGACTTCGCGCGAGATCGCACGCATGATGGGCGTGTATTCTGTATGCTGCGCGTAATAAATGAGTTCACCCGCGAATTCCTCGGCGTCCGCGTCGAACGCAGGTTCAACATCAACCGATGCGTTCGACACCCTGGGAGAGATGTTCGTCGATCATGGTCCGCCGCATCATATTCGTTCAGACAGCGGCTCGGAGTTTATCGCCAATGTCATGCGCGAATGGCTCGAAAGGATGGGCGTGAAGACGCTCTACATCAAGCAGGAAGCCATTGGGACAACGGGTACTGCGAAAGCTTTAACTCGAAGCTCCGCGACGAACTCCTGGCGTGTAAAATTTTCTATGACCTGCGTGAAACCAAGGTGTTCATCGAAGGCTGGCGGCTACACTACAACACAGCACGACCGCTCTTCTCTCCGGGGTATCGCTCACCTGCGCCAGAGACCATCTTGCTCGTGGTATTCATACGGCCTCACAAATTGAATAGTAGCGGCTTGAAAGCCGCTACAAAGCAACTGCCGGTCTAACACAAGCCCCAGACCACCTCAGTGGACGGCTCCTCTTTTAGGCGGTCCGATGACAGCACCAACATGGCGCATTGCGATTCCGGTGGCAGGGGAGGGGCGCCCCATCAGACCAATGCGAACCTGGCCCCGTTACTCGCGTACGACCGGGTAGGGAGGCGACGAGGAGGTCACTCCATACGCGAGGCGCGATGTCTCGTCTCTGTTGGAGCCTTACCCGTGAGTAGATATGCTTTTCGATTCTGAAGTGATTGTGCACTGACGAGTGGATGGATGCGAACCCCGCCGTTTGCGCTGCCAATTTCTGCGGTTATTGCAAATTTGCATCACTCGCCAATTTTTTTTGAAAGCCGACAAAAAACGCATTAGTAATACAATAATATTGTATTATACCATACTGATGGGAAATTATTATAAATCATCAAAGAGGAAACCCAATGCGCCATTCTAGTATCCTGTCGAAGTCGGCTGTTTCGGTATCCATAGCGGCATTACTATTGAGCGCTGGTGCTCATGCTCAGGTTCAGTCAGAAGATGCCGTCACATCGGTAGCAGAACAGGTAGAGTCTCCTCGTAGACTTGGCGCGATAACAGTTACCGCGCAAAAGCGCGAACAAAGTCTGCAAGATGTGCCAATCGTCGTAACCGCCTTGTCCGGTGAGCTTCTAAGTGATGCCGGCGTTCAGGATATTAAAGATCTAACGGTCGTTACGCCTGGTCTTCTTGTGACCTCGTCGTCGAAGCAAGCAAATACGACAGCGCGTATTCGCGGCATCGGTACGGTTGGCGACAATCCTGGTCTGGAGAGCTCTGTGGGCGTCGTTGTTGACGGTGTTCCGCGGGCTAGGAATGGCGTCTCCTTTGGGGATCTTGGGGAAATCGAGAGGATCGAAGTGCTCAAAGGGCCACAAGGAACACTGTTTGGAAAGTCAACTTCAGCGGGTGTCATCAATGTCGTTACAAAAAAGCCGTCTGACGAGTTAGAGACTATTTTCGAGGTCGGAATCGGCAACGAAAATTTCCTTCGCACGTCTGGAGAGATTACTGGGCCGCTGTCTGAAACTGTGAGCGGTCGGCTATTCGGGGTCTATGAGGAGCGCGGCGGTCTTCTCGACGTAAGGACGGGAAATGGTCCGCGAACAGAAGAGGAAACGAGTCAGTATGACTTCTACTCCGTCCGAGGACAGCTTCTTATTGAACCTTCAGGCGACCTTGAGGTTCTTCTCTCGGCTGACTATACTGACCGGGAAGAAGATTGTTGCATGGGTGACTATATCTCGGTGGACCCGGCCAGAGGCCCATTAATCACGCTGCTGGCAGGAGGAGACGGTGCTTCCGCTTTCCCAACCGATCCGTACGATCGTGTTGCCTTTGCAAATCGTGATGCCACGCAGACGACCGAAGATTGGGGCGTATCGGCTAACATAAAGTGGCAAATCGGTTATGGTGAGTTGACCTCCATAACAGCCTACCGCGACTGGGAAAATGGTTCTGGACAAGACATGGACTTCAGCGCCGCTGACCTTTGGTTCCGCGATTCTGACGATACTGCTGACGCTTTTGCTACGTTCAGCCAAGAACTGCGCCTTGCGGGCGCTACTGACAAAATTGACTGGCAGGTGGGTGTCTTCTATTCAAATGAGACACTGGACCGCACGGATTTCGTCACTTACGGCAATGACTACTTTTTCTACTTTCAGCAATTGTTGCTGGGTGCGAGCGGTGGTTTGTTCGATCTCGCTGCACTACCTGGTGATGTCTACACGGGCGGGGCTAAGGCAACCGCAGACGTTTATGAGCAGTCCGCGGATACATATGCCATCTTTACGAATAATACGTTCAGCTTAACCGATCAGTTCGACCTGACGGTAGGTCTTCGCTATACCAGAGATGAGAAGACGCTCGTATCAGATTTTGGAGGCAATGCGGGCAGCTGTACCACGGCCTTGGCTGTGCTGGGCGCCGCAAATGGATTGACCCCAACGCTTTGCTTGCCTTGGACCAACGATAACTTTGTCGGGGTCAGTGCTACGCAAGATCGTTCTGACGAGGATTTGTCAGGCACGGTGAAGGGCTCATATCGCTTCAACGAAAATGTGATGTCGTACGCGTCGTACTCGCGCGGTTACAAGGCTGGGGGGTACAACCTAGATCGCAGTCAGTTCGGTCCCAACGATCCAACGCCATTCCAACCGAATACTGATACCGGCTTTGATCCTGAAACAGTGGATGCGTACGAGGTTGGCTTTAAGTCCAACAATGCGGCAAATAGCTTGTTTCTAAACGGTGCGATGTTTTATCAAGAGTATAGCGACTTTCAGCTCAACACGTTCACCGGAACGAGTTTCATCGTGACGTCCGTTCCAGGTGTGATTTCCAAAGGTGCGGAGTTCGATGTCCGATACCTGCCTGAGCATCTTGAAGGGCTGACGCTTCAGGGCGGCCTCGTCTATGCGGAAACCCAGTATGACGATTTCGAGGCGGTAGACTTTTTCGCTCCGCCGCGTCTGCCGGGAAGTACGATTTCGTTCGCGCCCAGATGGTCCGGTACGTTGGCTGCAACTTATGAGACTTCGTTCATCAGCGACTGGGATGCAAGATTCAATGTGTCGAGCCGCTTCACTTCACGGTATAATACAGGGTCGAACCTCGATCCGCTCAAAGAGGTTGACGATTTGCTCATAGTCAATGCGAGAATGTCATTCTACAATGACAATTCACCTTTCGAGCTCGAACTCTGGGCGCAAAACCTGTTCGATGAGGACTACTACGAACTGGCGTTCGATACGCCGCTCCAGGGTGACGCTGCCACTCAGACAGCACCGGGAACTGCTGTTGGCGCATTCTTGTCACCACCCCTGACCTTTGGCGCAACAGCGCGCATTCGTTTTTGATCTGTCTGGTTCGACCTAGAGTGTTTTCACGCTGATGTATTGCGGCCAGTCACGGAGGGCCGTTGCGATGAATTCAGGGCCGTAGCACATTCGGAACTGAGGCCCGTCATGGCCGTCTGCGGCGCTTTCCGCGCGCAGGCAGGTGGCCATGACCGCGCCGCAGATTCTCATTCAGTGATTATTCAAGCCCACACGAAGAGGAGCAGACCGCCATGGTCAGGATTCATTGTGATGCATAGGATGCTAAGCTCGTCGTGATCGACATTTCCATGAAGCGCTACGATGTTTTGATATAGGTATCAGGTGCAGTTCGGCGTAGGCGTCTTGTCGTGCTCAACCCGCGCGCAGGGCATGCGTTTCATCAAATGGCCGAACGCTTTCAACCGTCCGGTTGTCACGGGCTTTGATGCGACCAATAACCATCATTGAGCGCGGGCCTGGAGACTGGCCAGCGCCCGCGTTGGTCGCTGCATTGTCGTCGGAATCCGTATCAGACGCCGCTTAGGACATTATCAGTAAAAAGCCTTCACGATCGAGCCGACAGACACCGGTCAAGCCAAGATGCAGCCGGCCTACTTCAGAATCAGGCGCAAACAAGATTCCAGCCGCGATCTCGCATTCTTGAGTTTCAACGACCGCCGAATTGACCATTCCAGAGAAAGCTATGGGCAAAAAAAAGACATCCTCGTCGATTTGGCGTGCCGTCGCAGCACCATAGAGAGGTGCGCGAACGATCGCGTCATTGAGCGCCTGTGACGTGCTGATGCGACTTGAGTGCGAGAAGGGCTGACTTGTGGAACCGCAATTTGCAAGGCCATTTCAGCCTTCTCGTAAGCAGCTCAGCAACGTCAGCGCGTTTGGCCGGAACGGTTTCAACTTTGATCGGTGCCGTGATTTCGAGTGCGTCGTCAGTCGCACTAGAAGTTGGTTCCGGCAGGTTGCTTATCCAAACGCGACGCAACCACGATAAGCGTCAAGCACGGCAAACATCGACTTATGATGACCGCCTCTGCATACGATAAGCGCCTCTTCCGCTCGCTAGCAAATCACTGGCACTATTGAGAACGCGGGCCTCTGCCACGGACAGAGTGGTCCCCAGACGAACTACCCTGCCTGTAATTGTAAGCGGTCCAGGCGTCGCAAGTTGATGGTAATCAACACGCAAATCTGCCGTCGCAAGAGGCACATTTCCGGTCGCAATCAACGCGTAAAACCCGGTTAGGTCGATCAGCGCGGCGAGCACGCCGCCATGTGCGGCCTGCACCTTTGGGTTCGACACGACTTCGTCGCGCCACGGCATCGACAGTCTAATTTCGTCCGCGCCTATTTCGCTCACAGTGAGTCCAAGCCAGCGGTGGAACGGAGCAGCCTCTAATGCCTGCTGAACAAAGGCAAGATCAGGCGGGGGCGCACTCATGCGTTAACACCTTCGGATTGCTGGCGCAGAAAATCACTGACAGCCGCTGTGAATAGATCGTTCTTATCGCCAGCCACCATGTGCTGCGCATCAGCGACATCCGTGAAGTGGGCCCCGGGCGCTAAGGCCTTAAAGGCTTCGACCGAAGCGTTCGAAACAAGTTCACTCATGCGCCCTCGTACCAAATGAATAGGGACCTTTATATCTCGGACAGCTTGTTCTAGGTCACTAACCCTCTCATTTGCAGAACGCCTCATAACACTTTGAATGAAAGCAGGGTCCCAATGCCAGCGCCAACGTCCGTCTTGGCCTTGACGAAGGTTTTTTCGTAAGCCTTCGAGGTCTTTGGGCCGGGGTCTGTTTGGCAGGTATAGGGAAATGACGTCTGCAGCCTCATCCAACGAGGAAAAACCATCTTTACTGTGCTCGCCCATAAAGCCAACAATCTTGGCGACACCACTTGCTTCCATGTTAGGTGTGATATCAACCAGCGTGACCGAGGCAAAAATACCAGGCTTCAATATTCCTGCTGCGACGATTGCGCCAAGCCCGCCGAGCGATGCCCCAACGATATGCGGAGCACGATCTTCAAGTTCAAATTCTGCGGCGACGGCAATCAAGTCACGACCGAACGCCTCTAAAGAATAGTCGCGATTTTTTGACCATTCGCTATCGCCATGTCCGCGAAGGTCTAGAGCGACAGACCGATAACCGTCTTCACCGAGTGTCTTGGCAGCGCCCTTCCAAGCGTATCGAGTCTGACCACCTCCGTGAGCAAAGATTACAACTGGTGCTGTTTCCTTTCCGTAAACGGAGCAGGCTAGTATTAAGCCGTCTGATTCGATTTTCCGATCCGGATCATCATGCTCTTCCATGCCGCTCCCTCCCAAACAGAATGTAATATTCCATATTGTAGGGCATCGTACTGACGAAGTAAATATAATGCCGATTAATCGGCGAGACATCTGATCACTAATTCATGGTCGCTCTCGAAGCGCTTCGTAAGGTGTTTTTCCATTGAGGGCGCCATGCGGTCTTGCGAAGCTGTAGAAGCGTTTTCCAATCATTCAAACTTTCCTCCAAATCAACGTAGTCGTTGTACGACAAAAGTTGGTAGAACTCGTGCTGGTTTGACCGATGAGAGCGTTAAGTCTTTTCCCCCTTGCTGCCGCGGGACGGACCACATCTTTCGTTTAAGGACGTCCTTCAGCCGCTGCATATTCACCAGCATCAGACCGCCATGGCGGTTTCGCGGGAAATCGTGTCGCGAGTTTTGTTGTGCTCCGCTCCAATTAAGGAGCGTCGCCGGACTGATCCCTGCCTTTCGGCATATCTCTACCACCGGAATCCCTGGTTCACCCGGCTTGCTGATGAGTGCATTTTGCGCATTCGTATGCTTCCATTCCCGCATCCTTCTGTCTCCGCCCGGATAAGGTCCAGATGACCGGAACTATCACCGACGACAATTCAGTTTCTCGTGGGCAGGGCATTTGTAAATCACCCAAATAGTAGCGCTTGCTTATCTTATGCTTTCATACAATGTTAGGCGGATCCACAAGAGATGGATGGCATAAAGGGAGGAAACCATGAATTTGTCGCGATTGGCATGGACAGCATACCTGTTCGGAACCGCATCAGTTTCGAGTATTGGGTTAGCTGCTGAAGCTCAGGAAGATAGTTCTGAAAGAACACTACAAACAGTCGTTGTCACAACTCAGAAAACTCAGGAATCGCTTCAGGATGTACCAATTGCCGTTTCTGCGTTTGATGGAGAAGCAATTGACAGGCTTCAGCTAACGGGCGGCCCTGATCTCACGAAAGCCGTGCCCAACTTGTCCTTTACCAAGGGACAATTCACTGGCTTCAACCTTAAAGTCAGAGGCATCGGCGTCGATGTGGTGGCAACATCCGGCGATGCCGGGGTAGGCATACATCAGAATGACGTCCCTCTTCAATCGAACAGACTTTTCGAATCGGAGTTTTTTGATACCGAGCGTGTCGAGATACTCCGGGGGCCGCAAGGAACTCTGTATGGACGAAACGCTACTGGTGGCGTGTTCAACTTGATTACCGCCAAGCCGGTCTTTGAGGAATTCGAAGCTGACGCCGCACTGACGTACGGGAACTATAACACGCTAAAAGCCAACGGTATGGTCAATCTGCCGATGGGAGAAAAGGTTGCCCTGCGAGTGGCCGGATCGCTCACACAACGCGACGGCTACGTCGATAATATCGTTACCAACAACGACATTGATGACCGCGACTTATGGTCAATTCGTGCAACTCTGGGGTTCGAGCCGACTGACACATTTAGGGGGTGGCTCTTGTATGAGCACTTCGAGGAAGAAGACACTCGCCTTCGTTCGGGCAAACAACTTTGTCGAAAAGACCCTCTGGATACCAGTTTTGCCGGCACCCCGATTGCGTTTGAAGATCAAATTTTTACTTCTCAGGGCTGTCTGAGTGCGCCACTTGATGAGTCCCGCGATACTGTGAATTCAGTCGCAACACTAGCTGGCGGGCTCGCCGTTCAGGTTGGATTGCTGAATGGGGATGCGTTCACGGCCCCAGCCATTCGGGATCTGCGCACAATCGCGGCAGGATTTGATCCATCCTACCAGGCCGAACAGGACTTGTGGACGCTTAATCTGTCATGGGACATGAGCGACGTCCTGACGTTGACTTCGCTGACGAGTTTCAATGAAACATCAGTTTTCTCGGTTGAAGATGTTTCCAAAGTTGAGCCTACGATCACCTTCAATGACCTCTCAGCAATTCCGCCGGGGCTCGACCCTCAAGTCGATCTTTACAATGCTGTTTTCCCAGGAGGCGTTGTTAACGACCCACAGATCGGTCCCTCGAATTTATACACCGTGGCCGACCCGTCCGGTGATACAACAGAAGCATTTACGCAAGAGCTGCGACTGCAATCGGATTTCAGCGGCCCTTTCAATTTTAATCTCGGCGCCATCTACGTGGACTACGAGGCAGGCAATGGCGAACTCGATGGATACTACTTCATCAGCAATGCGCTTACTGGGCTGTTGCAGTTACACAACGCATCACTCGCTGCGGGTGGACCATCAGTCCTACCAGGTGTTCCTTTCCCTGGGAGCCTTGATGAGTCCAATGTGGATGGTGATACAAATATCCTCAATTCACTCAACGGCCTGGGACGCAACTACTTCCGAACGGTTTCGCCATTTGAGTTGCAGTCCACAGCGGTTTTTGGGGAGGCATATTATGATATAAGCAATGAGCTGACCTTCACGCTAGGACTGCGTTATACGAGTGATGAGAAGTCTCAAAAGAACATTCCAACCTTCCTCTTCACGCCCGATGCGGTTCGGCCGGATCCTCTCGTTCCGGTTCCTGACCCGGCGACAGAGCTCGCACTGGATGGCAACGTAGATGGAATCTTCAAGGTTGAGTTCGAGGAGGTCACGGGACGCGCCGGTCTTGATTGGCGACCGGATTTTTCGTTTACAGACGATACGCTTTTATATGCATTTTACTCTCGCGGTTATAAGGGAGGCGGCATAAACCCACCGCAACCAGCGGAAAATGCAAACGCATTTCCGTCGACTTTTGAACCAGAGTTCATCAATGCGTATGAGTTCGGCACTAAAAACCTGTTCGCCGAGAGCACTCAACAACTTAACCTGACGGGATTCTATTATGATTATACAGACTACCAGATCACGCAGGTAATTAACCGAGCATCGGTGAATTTTAATGTGGATGCCGAACTGTATGGGTTGGAGATTGAATATCAATGGACTCCCGCAGATAACTGGCTCCTTTCAGCAAACATCGGTCTCCTAGAATCTAAACTGGTAGATGTTTTTGCGATTGACGTTCTTGATCGCACATCAGGTAACTCCGATTTCGTCGTCCTTAAGAACCCGGGAAATTACTCGAACTGTGTCGTATCGGCAGAGGGGTATGCAACAGTTCTGGGCGCCATCGCGGCCGGTCAACTTGCCCCCGGCTCAACAGCTGGGCTCTGTCTTGGTAGTTTCGCCGGTCAGGAGGCTGCGTTTGGATTGGGAGATGTGTCATATGTCGATGGAGATGGCTCAATGCGCGCAACTGGTGCGTTGACGCCATTTGATGGCATCAACAAAAATCTCAACGACAATAACTTGCCTGGAGCTCCCGATACCACAATAAACTTGGCTGCGGAGTATACATTCCCATCTATAGGTGACAGCAACTGGAATGTTACAATCCGCGGAGATTATTATTATCAGGCGGAGAGCTTTTCCCGTATTTGGAATACTCCTCGTGACGAAATGTCGAGCTGGGAAAATGTCAATCTTTCTATTGTCTTAGCCAACGATGAAAATGGCTTCCAAGTTGAGGCATTTGCTAAAAACCTGTTTGACGAAGAGGTGATTACAGGGGCTTACTTGCAAGATGACAGCCCCGGTCTTTACAGCAACGTCTTTCTGACCGAACCGGCATTGTACGGAGTAACAATTTCGAAATCTTGGTGAGCAAGTAGCAATGCAGTCAAGACGCAAGTAAATTATGAGGCCAGACGAGAAGTGGATTTGTCTGGCCTCTCAACTAGGTGGCGTGAGGCAAACCCGAACCAGTCTCTGTACTTCGCGTGACATGATCGGGTGAAAGTGGCAGGTCGCCTCTTCCGTATCACGCGCAACGAACTGACCGCGACCACGTTTCACGCGAGCCTTCACTGAGGCGTAATGTGTCGTGCGTGACTTGATGAAACCCGAGTGCAGCAGGTTCCGTCAAGTCAGTCGGTATCTTATTGAAATGAGGCCCTGGTATCGGCGCGCGCATTGTTTCCGCTTGATGCTATCAGGTGAAATCGTCTTCCACGAAGGGCGATGAGTGGTTCGGATCCATCTTACATTCTTGCATCTCGCACCTCCTCGATCCATTAGTGTTTTCCGGTCATATTGATATACCATTGTGTGGGGTGATCGAGGTGCATGATTCAATGAAATATACTCGTTGAAATTTGCTTCGGCTTGCAGCAGCGGGAACACTCGCTTCCTGTGCGCCGGCCATACGTCAGGCTTATGTCGCGGATGTGATTGTCGTCGGGGCGGGGTTGTCCGGTCTGCATGCTGCGCGTCTTCTCGCATTCGATGGCGCGAAGGTTCTAGTCCTTGAGGCGTCTAGCCGAATAGGCGGTCGGCTGCTGACATTGGAAGATGTGCCGGGTCGCCCCGAAGGGGGAGGACAGCAAGTGGGGCAGTCCTATGCCCGTATTCGAGCGACAGCGAAGAATCTCGGCATCGAAATACAGGACTACCCGCCCCAGGCCCGCAATGCCGCCCTCAGTGTAGGCGGACGAGTCTTTGATGCGTCGGAGTGGTCGGTCGCACCGGAAAATCCCTTCTCCGGGATGTGCAGGAGTCTTCCGCCAACCGCCGCCATGATGGTTGCGTTAGGACGGAGCAATCCGTTCAGCGCAGCTGGGGACTGGCGGGACATTGCACCTGAGCTCGACATTTCCACCGATGCCTGGCTGGCAGATCAGGGCTTTGACGTTCCGTCCCGCCAGCTGATGGATATTTCGCTCAATGGCTACGATCTCAAACCTATTCGATTGCCAATCTTTGGCGAAGCCTGCAGCTCTATCGGGAGGATAGTGCGCTCGGAGTTTCGGGAGGGATTGAGGGCGGGGCATCGCACTTGGCAGAGTGCATGGCACGCAGCTTGCCGGAAGGGAGTGTATGGCTTTCTACGCCGGTCGTGACAGTCGCCGACCGTGGCGACCACGTCGAAGTTTCGACCGAGCGAGAAACGCTGCGTGCACCGTTCGTGATCTCGACGATTCCGTTTGCGGCGATGCGCGAGAAAGTGCGTTTGGAAGGACCACCGGATGACGAGAACCGGCGCTTGCGTTCGGACGCGATATCCGGACTTTCCTAAACGCCAATTCAACAAATTCATGTCGTTCCGGAAAATCGCTACTGGGAAGCAGATGGGCTGCCCATCGATATGTGGACGGATAGTCCCATTGAGCGAGTTTTTGCAAACTATGATGAGTCCGGAGAAGTTACCAGTCTGACTTGCTGGATCAACGGGCGCGGTGTCATGCCAGATGCTTCAGATGATGCCCTATTCGATCTCGCGGCTTCGGAGCTGCATCAGATCCGGGGTGCCAAGATCCGGGGTGCTCGAGTCGTCAGATGGGACGCTCGTCAGCCTTTCGCTGGCGGTGCCTACATGCATTGGGCGCCGGGGCAGATACGCCGATGGGCCGAGCGAATGGGTCAATCAGCCGGGCGGATTCATTTTGCTGGCGAGCAGCTCTCCTATATGCATACGGGAATGGAAGGTGCGATGGAGTCTGGAGAGTGGACAGCCTTTTCTGTGATGCAGGAAATGGCCGAGCGCTGAGGCTGTTAAACTGGGGCGACGAGTGTGTCTTGCTCAAGCTGTGTTTTTTACGTGTTCAGTCTGGTCTGCTCCCGGCAAAGAGGGCCTAAGTTCGAGTTTGGTCCTGGCGCGCGGAGAAGAGTATGGGGTTGACCGCCTACGCCGGTGTCCATCTTGGCCCGCCGGAACATATCCGTTCCGACAGCGGCTCGGAGTTTATGCCAGAGCCCTTTCGAATGGCTCGAGCGGATCGGTGTGAACGCGCTCTATTGCGAACCGGCGAGCCCATGAACAGGATACTGCGAAGGCTTCACTCCAAATCAGGAATGGATTGCTAGCGAGGGAAATCTGCCTCGATTTGCCCGAGGCCTAGAACGTGATTGAAACGTGGAGGCTGCATTCCTGCGCCGCCGGACGCGTTCCGCTATGGGGTGCCGGCTGCCTGCGCTAAAAAGCTCTTGCTTGCGGCGCTCCGCCATCGCGAGCGTGCAAGAGGTTTGTGTGTTTCAATGTTAGAGTCGCTGTAGGAACCAGAACCTAGGTGAGTATGGGTAGTTTGTTGCCACCTCCCGGAAAATGCCGACGCATCAGGGCGGCGATATCGCCGCAACCCTAAGACTTCGCCTTTCAGGCGAGTGCGCTCTCAGAGCGCGCAGGAGAGTCGTTTTTGTGTGTCCGGCGGGTTCATTCCGGAGATTTCGAGAAAGCGCGCCAGCGAGCAATCTGAGTCGATTACGAGCGCTTTTACGGTCGATGAAAAGAGTTAGGCGCCTCTAAGGAAGATAAGCTCCTTAGAGGCGATCGATGCTGGGATTCTCGAGCAAGCCACGATTTTTCGTCTGAGCTATAGGGAGGTATATATGCTGTCGATTAAGGCCTTGTTCCTCGGGTCTCCCACAAGATCTGTGCCCATCCGATTCATTGTGTAGGCGACAGCAATGCCGGACACAGGGTCGGCAAATGCAAATGACCCGCCCCAACCCGAGTGACCGAAAGTTCGGGCGTTGGGGCCGTATAATCCATCGGTGTTCAGCAAGAACCCGTTTGCCCAGCGCGCAGGCACGCCGAGTACGGCGTCGACCCCCTCTATCTGCATTTCGGACGCGCGTTGCAGGGTCTTCCGGCTAATGAGGGTGTGTCCCTCAAGAGGGTTTGCCGCGCCGATGGCCGCGTACAGCCTTGCAAGGGCGCGGGCTGTCGCATGTCCGTTTGCCGATGGTATTTCTGCAGACCGCCATGGGGGCGTGTTCGCGACCATGGCGTCCATGGGAGGATTCGCCAGTGCGGCTATTTGCGCTTCATTCAATACCGGCGCCGTTGCTTCGGAGTCGAATCCGGACGGCGCTACCAACTCGGCACATTCGTGCGAATGACTTTCCGGCAGTCCGATATGGATGTCCAGTCCGCATCTTTGTTTGAGTTCTGCTTCAACAAAGTCGCGGATGTAACGTCCTTCAGCTCGCTTGAAGAGTGCTGACGCGAGGGCTCCAATACTGATGGCGTGATACCCGGATTGGGATCCGGGCGGCCATATCGGTTCGGATGCGGCCAGGCGTGCGGCAGCGGACTCGACATCATAGTAGTCTTCAATCGTCGCTGGCTCCCGGAATCCGCAGAGGCCCGCCTGGTGAGATAGCAGCATACTGATTGTAATGTCCTGTTTGCCGCCGTTTGAGAATTCAGGCCAGTATGCTACGACTTTGTCGTCGTAGCTGAGCACGCCTCGCTCAACAGCCATCGCGAAGCAGGCTGCCGTGATCCCTTTCGTCGTGGACCAAATGTTGACCTTGGTGTCCCTATGCCAAGGGGTGGTTTCTTTGGCATCTTGGTAACCGCCCCATAGGTCGATGAGACACTCTGCGCCGGCATAGACGCTGACAGCGGCTCCGATATCGCCCCTTACTGTGAAATTTTCTCTGAACGCAGTTTCCACGGCGCGAAATTCGGGGGCGCAATGTCCTTCAATCTTTGTCATGCTGAGCTCCTAGAAATGCTTGGTGACAGAAACGCCATATGTCTGCGGGGCGCCATAAACTCTAAATCCATAACCAAACCCCAGTTGGTTCACGCCCTGGGTGACGTATTCCTCGTCGGCGATGTTCTTGCCCCAGACAGACAGCTCCCAGTTCCCTTCGTCATAGAGTGATACCCGAGCGTTCGTGACCCAATAACCGTCTGAGTGGAGTAGGGGGTCGTTGAGTGCGTCTCGGAAGGTTTCCGACTGATACCGTCCGTCAATAGAAAAACGGAGTGAAAGTTGATCGGTCAGGTCAGCGGTATATGCTGTTCCCAGATTAAGCGTCAACTCAGGTGCATCGGGCATCTGGTTGCCCTCGGGAATCCGGCCTGCAGTTGCCTCGAATGCGCCCATTTCACTTGAGAGCAGTCCTGCGCCGACATTCAAGGACAGACCGTCAAACATGGCCGGCTGATAGGTGACATTTAGATCTGCACCATAGAGTTCGGCATGATCGACATTTCCAAGCCGCTGTACGGGGATCGACCCGACCGTGTCGCGTATGAATGTCTGAACGTCGCTGTAGTCATAGAAGAAGGTGCTGGCGTCGTATCCTATACCATTGGATCCAAGATTGCCTTTGATCCCGACTTCGTAGGATACAAGCGTTTCGGGTTCGTACGGGATCAGTTGGGCGGAGCTTGTTGCTGTGCCAGCAAAGAAGCCTCCGGATTTTGTCCCCTGTGAGGCGCTTGCATAGATCAGGGTAGAGGAGGTGGGTTTCCAGTTAACTCCGACCTTCCAGGACCAACTCGTGTCATTGATTTCGTCATCGACCGAAGCGAGTACAATCGGCGGAGTTCCATATGGCGCAAGGGTCAGAAAGCTCCCTCCTGGTTCGGACACATTGTCTTGCGTGAAATTCTGCGCCTCACGGGTTTCGTCTGAGTACCGCAAGCCTGTGACGAGACTGATCGTGTCTGTCAGCGACCATTCGGCATTTCCGAACAATGCGGTCGAGGTTGATGTCTGGTCAGCGAGCGACAAGGTCGTCGTGTTGAACAATTCCTGCATCTCGCCAGAATAGATCGTCTTTACGTCGTCCTGAGAGTAGAAAGCTCCAACTTGCCAGTCGAGTAGATCATTCGTACCTGACAGTCGTACTTCCTGCGAAATTTGGGTCACGTCATCATTGTTGTTGAAGTCCGTCAGGCGGAGCGGTCCGGCATCAGTGTCCGACGCAAAGTCCCGACTGAAGTTGATGTATCCCGAAACGGATGTAAGCGTTACCGGCCCCAGATCCGCTTCGATACGCGCTGTCGCGCCGAATTGATCATAGTTGTACTCTGGATCGACCGACCAAGCGCCGCGATACGGGTCTCCATCCGTGTCTGTATATCCGAAGAAGTCTGAGCAGCCCGTCGCACCCGGGCAAGCGGTTTCGGTTGCTGTTGGCAGAGCGCCGAAGAATTCTGGCGAACCTAGTTCCGAGCGCCCCTGTTGGCCTTCGACCTTCAGCAGCACATTGAGTGTGCCTGTGGGTGACCAGAGAACCTGGGCCCTACCTGCAAGGACATCCCGGCGTCCGACGTCCCGGTCACGTGTCTCGTCAAAATAGAACCCTTCATCCTGCATGATCGCTTTTCCGGCGATGCGGAGTGCCAGCGCGTCCGTTAGTGGAAGATTTGCGACGGCTTCAAGCTCACGACCATCATAATTGGACAAGCCAGCCTGCAGGCGTCCGGAGACTCCGTCGAAAGTTGGCTTTGCTGAAACAATATTGAGCGCTCCAGCTGTCGAGTTGCGGCCATAAAGGGTCCCTTGCGGACCTTTTAGCACTTCCATGCGCTCGAGATCGAACAGGTCGGAACTCAGCAGAGCGAGCGAACTGAGGGATATTTCGTCGACATACACGCCTGTCGCGGGATTGTTGGTGGCATTGAAATCGTTGAGCCCGACACCACGAATGGTGACGACCGGCATGAGGCCGGGAATATTCTCTTTCACGGTTGCGTTTGGCGTGAACACGACCAGGTCAGACGCGGTTTCAACACGCCGAGCTCTGATCTCCTGTTCACCGACGACTGAAATGGCGATGCCGACATCGGTGACACTTTGTTCTCGTTTTTGGGCTGTGACCGTGACGGTATTCAGGACTCGGTCGGTACTCTCAGTGTTGTCCTGTGCGGCAGTCGGTGCCGCCATCAGAGTTCCGATTGCGGCACTGCTCATCAGAACAGCCATGTGGCGTTTTATCTTGGTCAATTTGTTCCTCCAGATCTCAATTCTATAGATTCGACGATTGAGTATGTATTTGGTACTACTGTGTAAAAACCGGGTTGCAAGCAAATTTTCGACAAATGAGTATGCGAACTGGGTTCCGCGCACTGTTTTCTTGTCGGAACAGCATTGGACTGGTATCGACGCCCCATGGTTCAAGTGAAACCGATACAGACACCGGCGGGTGCGGGGGCTTCCCAGGTCCGGCGATCAGCCAAGCGCGAAAAAGTGCTGGATGTGGGTGGGCGGCTCCTTAACAATCAAGGAGCCGCAGGCATCAGTCTGGCTGAGATTGCAGAACAGCTCGGCATGTCTCGCAACGCTTTGTACTATTATGTGAAAGACAGAGCGGATCTCGTTCGACAGTGCTACGACAGGGCGATCGATGCCATCGAAGCTGATCTGTGCGCGGTATCTTCGAGTGGGAGGAGTGCTCCGGATCAAATTAATGAGTTCATCAGATTATCCCTGTCACCTGACCGAGCTCAGCTGGCGGTTCTTGCTGATATCGATACGTTGGACCAAGCGGGGCGGGCTCAGATCCTTGCGCGTCATGAGCGCCAAGTCGATGCTCTTAAGGTGATCCTGAATTCGGGCCGGAAGGAAGGCGTGTTTCGGCGATTGGACCCGGAGCTTGCTTCGTATGCACTGTTCGGCATGTTGAATTGGTCCCGGCTCTGGATCGGTTGGCTGAACGAGCACGAGAGCGCTGCCCATGACAGGCGGGCGGAGGCGGCCCGCGCAATACAGGACATTTTTCTGGATGGACTGTGCAGCCGGCCCCACCCGGATTTTGTCTGCCATCTCGACTACGCCCAACTCACCCATCAACACTACAATGTTTTCGAGAAGTCAGATGCAAATCGACTTCGACAGCAGCAGTTGATCGAAGCGGCCTCCTTGCTGTTCAATCGTCGCGGGCTGGATGGCGTCTCGACCGACACGATCGCGGAGGCAGTCGGCGCCAGCAAAGGGGTTGTGTATCATCATTTCAAGGACAAGGCTGACTTGATCCAGCAATGTCATGAGCGTGCCTTCCAACACTATGAAATGATCATCGAAGCTGCAGAGAAGAATGGCGACGATCCCCTCCAGATCATGCTCATTGTGTTCCATTTGAATTGTCAGGCTCAGGCATCTGTGTCGCCTCCGTTGATCCTGCAGCCTGGTTTGATGAGGTTGCCGACGCATTACCTCAATCGAGCCCGTCAAATCTCGCTCAAGATGACCAAATCGCTAGTTCAGGCCGACAAAGCAGGTCTTATCAGAACCCATACGCCAGAAATCGTGAATGTCTCGGCTGGTGCATTCTATTGGATTCAGAAGTGGCGTGGAGACCGGGTGGATATGTCAGTGAAAAGCATTGCAGATCAGATGACGCAGCTCATGATCTCCGGCATTCGATCTTAGGGAATGGGAGAATTTCGAAGTGGGGCGGTGCGTGCCGCGAATCTATCGTAGAAGTTCTTCAGCCGGAGGCCTCACTCGATTGCGATGTGTCGAGCGGATGTACCAAAGGCAGGCCGCGTGCCAATTGGGCTAGCGGATTTAGCGCCCATGTCAGATTGACTACTGCTAGAGTTTCACGGTTCGACAAGGTCTGTCCCACTGAGGTGGTCTACCTGTTTGGGGATTCCAACAGTCTACCATTTCGAGTGCACAGGTGGTGACGGCTTTCAACGTTTGCATTTCTGGGGAGCCAGAATCTGGGCGAGTATGGGTAGTTTGTTGCCACCTCCCGAAAAATGCCGACGCACCCCGGTGAAGGATCCGGTGAAACTCTAAGACTTCGTCTCCAAGAGCATTAGAGTAGATATCCTCACTGAATATGGGGTGTTAGATTCGGTGATTGGGAATTCGAGGCATTTCCAGTTTTTTGCGAGCAGAAAACTCAGTCAATACAACTCCAACAGTTGCTTCAGATCGTGCAGGAAAGTCGTGCGTGCACGTTACTAATCTGAGACGGCGATGGGTGCGGCTCTTTGCTCACTTCGTTCGCTTCAGATCACGCACCCATCGCGTCCAGTAGGTTGTCTGGGTGGTGGATTTCCTTTGATTTAGGCATAGCTTCGCCATTACTGACCTGCAGAGGACAGCAGCATGTATAACGACCTCTCTTGCTGCGACATCAAAGTACCTGACCGCGCAGGCATAGAGAATTTTTATTGGCGTGGCTTCAGGGGCTTATCAAGATCCAGCATATGCGCTCCAGTTTTCCAGTCGCGAGTATGGTATCGGGTGGGCTGGAGCCGCTGTCGTGAGCTGAAACCATCGCTCAGGAAGAAAACCTGACGTGAGGCTTCTTCCGGGCCTAGCTCTTTTGCTATGTATCGAGACCAACCGTCCCCCTCGATAGAGCACGTGTGAACACTCCAGCCGCGTGCGGACCAATCGCAAATAGCGTTTCCCGGAATTGGATCCGGGAAGGCGCAATTAAACCGATCTTTGCGGAAGGAATCCAGGAACTCCCGGTCCTCTTCATTCATCTCCCGATGCGAACGGTTGAAGCACTGCAACAATACACACAAGCGGTTGGCCTTTTGATAAGGTTCAAAGACCATGGGGTCGAAGACTTCCTTGGTTGGGAAACCGCAGGGTAAGAGAACTGGTAGATTGCCATTTTGGCGTCTTTCCCGTTCCACTTGGCTACGTAGAAACCACGCGAGATGCACGTGAGGATTCACACCTGGTTTTTCTATAACGCCAAAAGCGTCGAATCGATCAGTTTTGGAAATTCTCTCAACGGCCCCCTTCGTCCTGAAGTAAAATTCATCGAGCTTTCGAGAAAGATTCCATATCTCCGACTTGAGGTGGTCGATGTTCTTTTCCGTCGCTAATTCACCCTTATCGATAGAATCCAATTTCAGGTTTGGTTGAATTGTTGTGGCTGCGAAGGGGGACAATGAGTCGATATAATCCTTCCAAGCCTCTTTCCGTTTGAGTCTCATATTAAATATCGACGCGTGCATAAAATTCTGCATCGCCACCAAGGGCGGGTTACTTTGTTTTGGGAGAGATTTTGTCGTCTCAGGCGACCCCTAATTATAACATTTCCATCTTGGCGGGCAAAGCCTTGCGCACAAAAAGATGATAAGTTTTGTTTGAAGCTTTTGCGGTCGGTTTCATTGAAGGCAGGGCGCATTTTCAACACGCCTATCAACGCGCCTCGTAAGATAACATGTTGAAATATAATAAAATTCTATGATAACAAGGGTGTGGAGTTGAGTGTTTAGTTCTTCCCCTAGGGACTGCCACCTTCTCTCCACATTGACGGGCTAT
>CESC01019425.1_pt1 | contig 28524 bp, 31 predicted proteins | sample 531131 | NCBI WGS metagenome assembly CESC01 (sample SAMEA2621295, study PRJEB7988) | marine metagenome | biome: marine biome (ENVO:00000447); feature: mesopelagic zone (ENVO:00000213); material: "saline water (ENVO:00002010), including plankton (ENVO:xxxxxxxx)" | depth 800 m
ATCTCCAAAAGCTTGATGCAGATGATGCCGAACCAAATGAGGTTGATGTCTGCGGCCTCGAGGACCGGTAGCAGGATCGGTAGTGTCAGCAGGATCAGACCGATGGAGTCGATGACCATGCCTAAGATAACGAAAAGCGCGGCAATCATCAGGATGATCACGATCTGATTGTCCGACACCGACAGCATCATATCCGTTAGGGCGCGCGGTACGCCCGACAGCCCCATGAAGCGGGTGAACATCGCTGCGCCGATGGAGAGAAAGAAAATCGAAGAGGTCGCGAGCGTCGTCTGGCGGATCGCCTCGGCCAGCGCTTTGCGGGTCAGCGAGCGGCGCAGCAAAGCAACCGTCGCGGCAAGGAACGCGCCCACTGCACCGGCCTCTGTCGGGGTGAAGAAACCACCGAAAATGCCACCCAATACGCCGAGCACCAGCACAGGAAATGGCCAGACGGACCATAGCAGGCCCAGCACTTGCGCCCGGTCGATCCGTTCGACAACGGGCGGGGCCAGCTGGGGGGTGACTGTGGCGCGAACGGTGATCATCGCCATATACACGAACGCAGAGAGCACACCGGGAATGACGCCCGCGATGAAAAGCTGGCCGATCGATTGCTCGGTAAAAATGCCGTAGAGCACCATGAGGATCGACGGCGGGATGAGAGAGCCAAGCGTGCCCGAGGCTGCGACGACGCCGGTGGCTAGCGAGGGGTGATACTTCGCTTTCAGCATCTCCGGCACGGCGATCTTTGACATCGCGGCGGTGGTCGCGATTGAAGAGCCGGAAGCGCCGACACTGGCCGAGGCCAGACCGCCAGGCACCCGCGCCAGCAACACCCGCAAAAGGTCAAACGCGCCCGCGGTAAGTCCGGTATTCGCGGCGATGAACCCCATAAAGAGGAACATCGGGATTGCTGTCAGCGACCAGTCTCCGATCAAGTTGAAGGGCATGGCGCTGACGATGCCAAACGCGGCTTGCAGGTTGAACATGACGGTGATGCCGACAAAGGACACCGCCATAAGGGCCGTCCCGATTGACATCCGAAAGGCCAGCAGGCCGAACAGGGTGCCCACACCAATCCAGCCGATAACGAGATTGCTCATGACATGCCCCCATCGAGGTCGGACTGGGTGACAGGCTGCCCGCGCAGCACCAGCAGACCCCGCAGCAACGCGGCGAGACTGGCAAGGCCGAAGCCAAGCGGTAGAACCATACGCGAGGGCCAGACGATGACCTCACGCCCGCCCATCACGACTTCGCCCACACGCAATGCGCGCATCGCGTCCAGCCCGGTGCGCCATGTCATCACGGCCAAGATGGCCGCGGCAGCGAGGCAGCTAAAGAGCAACGCAAGTTTCTGAAGCCATGCGGGGAAGTGATTGAACAACAGATCGACTGAAATCTGCTGGTCCTGCATCTCGACAAAGGCCATCGGCAGCATGACTAGCATGACCATATAGTAGTAGGACGACATCTCGACCGTGCCTTGGATCGGCGCGTTCCACACCAGTTTAGCGACGACATCGGCCACGATGTTCAGCATCATCGCGATGACTCCGAAGCCGCCGATAAACATCAGCCAAGAGCATAATCTGTTGAACAGCGTCAGCATCGGGCCTCCTCCCCATACCAAGACGGGGACCAGGCCCGTAATTCCGATTCAACCTCACCGCTGAACGGTCAGTTGACAAATAGCGATGGTTGATCGAGTGATAACGAAACGCGATCAACACGGAAACATCAATGAACCACGGCAGGAAACCCACAAGGCTCGACCTCCGACATCTGCGATACGCTTTGGCTGTGGCCGATGCCCAAGGTTTCCGCGCCGCAGCCGAAATGCTCAATATCGCGCAGCCGGCCATTTCGAAAGCCGTGAAAGATACAGAAGTGGATTTGGGGTTTCGGATATTCGATCGCAGTGGGCCGCGCGTGATCCCTACGCCGGAGGGGGTCGTCTTCCTTGACGATGCGCGCCAGACGGTCGCGCAGTTCGAACGGACAATCCGCGCTTCGCGCCAGAATGCTGCCGGGGCCCGTGGGCATATCATCGTCGGCTATTCCGCCCTCGCCACCTCACATCAGATCTCGGAAGCGCTGGATGCGTTCCACCGCAGTGTCCCCGGCGTGCAAGTCGAGATGCATGTCATGTCTACGGATAACATGCTGAAAAACCTGAAGTCTGGCGCGATTGACCTTGGCTTTCTGCTGTCTCATCCCACCGTTGGCGCCCCGGGGATCGACCAGATGCCCGTCTGGAGTTCGCGCATTGGTGTGGTCGCCCCCGCAGGCGAAGCCCCTTCGCGCGTGACTGATTTGTCAGAGATGCCCTTCGTCATGGGGTTGCGGGAAAACTGGCGCTCATGGCGCGCGCTGCTCGACAGCGCTTGCGATCGCGCGGGTCTTACCCCCGTGGTGGTGGATGAGGCTTGGGACGTGCAGGTGATTTTGCAGCGCGTGGCCGAGCGCCGCGGCGTGACGCTTTTCCCCTTGAGCATGGCCGACAGCCTGCCCGCCGCTTTGGAGTTGGCCCCAATAGCAGGGCTGGATGCAGAGGCGACGATCTCGATGGCATGGAGCATCAAGGCAGATACCGGGTTGCTGCGTCAGTTCCGCAACCACTTCCCGCCGCTTGGCTGATCGCGTTCGGTTATCGCACGATACCACAAGTCTATTTGCGTAACGCGGCGATAGCGCGATTTTATGCGCCTATGAAACAGACCCCGATCGCCCCCTTCGACCTGCCCGAGGCGCTGCCTTTTCTTCTTGAAGGCAGCGACACTGGATTTCTCTTTTTCCACGGCTTTACGAGCACGCCACAGAGCGTGCGGGAAGTCGCAGAAAATGTGCATGAGATCAGCGGCGCGACTGTATATTGCCCGCGTCTTGCGGGACATGGCGAAACCCCCTCCGCCTTGGCAAAAACCGGCCAAGCGGATTGGGTCGCCTCTGCAGAGGACGCTCTCGCCACCCTCTCCACACGCTGTGCCCAGGTGATCGTCGGCGGGCTTTCCTTAGGTGCGACGCTATCGCTCAACCTCGCCGCCAGAATGCCCGATAAGATACAGGGTGTGGTCAGCATCAACGGCTCAACCGGCCTCTACCGTCCCGAGGTTGTGGCGCCGCTTTATGAGGCCGACGGGCCAGCGTTCATCGACGGCATCGGTTCCGACATCGCCGAACCGGAGAGAACCGAAATCTGCTATGATCGGATTCCACGCGATACGCTAAAAGAGCGGTTTCTGCTAACGAATGCGACCGGCGCCTTGCTGCCGCTGATACGGCAGCCGATCCAGATTATGCAGTCGCGATGCGACAATGTCGTCGACCCAAAAAACGCACTGCGTATCGCGACCTCAGTGGGGTCAAGCGAGATACGGCTGTCTTGGCTAGAGCGGTCATATCATGTGGCGACGCTGGACTATGAGCGGGGCGAGATTGCGCGGCGGATTGCTGGGTTCTTGGCGTAATCGGATACGATCGCGCTCGGAAGAGATGGCTGGTCAAATTGACCTGCTCAGAACCCCGAAAAGACCATGTCGAGGGCTCCACGGATCTCATAGTCCGATGCGGAAAGATCGGCGATGGGAGGACCTTTGAGCACCGCAGTGGGGATCGCCGCCATCTCGGCAGTATGCAGGGCATAGGCATCGCCGTAAATCTCGAACACTGGCTCGAGGCGTCCTATGACCCCCGGCCCGCCTGCAATTGGGATCAAAGGTGCGACGACGCGGGAGCCGGTGTCGATGAGATCCGTTTGGAGGTCGAGCACAAACCGACCGCCAGATACTTGGTAGACGTGGAACTGCGCCATCAGCCGAGCCGCAACACCTGTACGTCCGCCAACGGCATCCCATTGGTCTCAATCCAAGCGCGCCGCTCTGAGATCGCCGCCGCATTGTCTGACGCCCAAGCTGCGGCCCGTGCCGCACGCACCGCGTCTCCGACCGCAGCATCGCTGATCGCGGAGACGTTCAAGCCCAACTCCCGGGCGGCAGCGAGATTTTCTGCCGTCAGGGTAATGTTTGTGCGCTGCTTTTCAGCTGTGGTCTGCATACTGCCCTCCTGCGTCACATGAAAGATACACATAAATGGTGTGTAGTGCAATGGGACTGGGATCACCTCCATATTGGCGCGAATGCCCCGGCGGATCACGGAAGGAGCGCCTTCTGCACCCATTTCTGAGCTTTCCTAAACAGATCGGCCCGCGCGCTGCTGATGTTGCACGTTATCGAAAATTTGAGTCTGCCGCAAAGCACCCCTGATAGATTTATATCAAGTTTTTCATGTGCTTGTGCACCGGCGTTCATTTAAAGATCAGCCTTGGGTTGTAGTTGGGTTTGATCCAGGAAAACTATAATCTGATCTTGATCCAAGCGCGTAATGCTGACCGATGCGCACTTTCGGCATCGCGGCGATACCGTGTAAGCGTAGCCATGGTTTTTCGCAAGGCAACCGGCCGCACCGGGCTAGAACGGATTAGGAAGCGAGCGATATCCGAAAGAAACTCATCGTCCTTCAGGCTTTCGGCCATCGAGAACAATTCCTCATCCTGTCTAGAATAGCTTCCCCGCGCCGTTACGGCTGCAAACGACCTATTACTGCTATATTTCGGCTCCGCGCATCTTTGCATCTCAAGTAAATGGTCGCGCTCCGCCTTCATGACCCGATCGAGCTGCGCTTCAGCTTCCGCTAGTCGGAGTGCAGCCTGGTCATAAGGGTCTCGGCTCGCAAGGTCAGGCAGGGCAGCAACATCGTTTTTGATAATTCGATACCAGCGCGTTACCTGATCCCAAGGCAAGGGCGTGGTCAGCCCGTGACGCCGTGCATTTCGTGCTACTTTACGTTTGCCTAAGGTCGTCGTGGGGCCCGTACTGTGCTGCGCATTAGCTCTGTTCGCTCCTATTTGACGCTCAGTCGCCATGCTGCCTCACAAAATGCGCCTCTTCGATTGGACGTGTGCGAGTTGCTTTTAGCCTGTCGTAATCATCACGTAAGCGCCGTCGGCGTATTTCCAGATCCGCCAACTTACGCTCATGTGGCTCAAGCGCGTCTTGAACGTTTCGGTAAGCTTTAGCGGCAATCTCTGATGGATCAATATGATGTTCGGCTAGCCAGGCAAGGGACGAAGCTGCTTGCGCGGAAGCCGGGTTGAGCAGTCCTTCGGCGAAAGACACTGCTTTTTCTGAATTCTTTATACCGCCACTTAAGCCGCCGAACTTCTCCTTCGTCCAAAACTCCTGGGCGGCAGCGCGATAGCTACTGCGCAGCAACCCATCACGGAGTTTGCGGTGGCGGTGAATTTCCCATTCAAGAGCCGTCAGGTTCTCGGCAAGCGCTGCCTGATACGCATTGGACGGCGCAAGTTCAAAAAGAAACGCGTGCCGGAGGTCTTCAAATTCGATGCTTGATTCCCCCGGAAGAAGAGGTATGCGCGGGATAAGGTCTAAGAGCTCTTGCGACGCGCCAATAGCCACAGGTGGCGGTAAAACATCTTCGGGCATGTTCGGTCTCCGACGTCAACGATAGCTGACACTACCAAATATCCGCAAATCTGCAAAGGCCCCACTGTATCTAGTAACTCCAACTTATGCGGGTGGATTATTTGTTAAGCATGTGTCGTCGCCCTACGTCTCCCATCGTTCGGGTTCGAAAATATCTGAGTAGAAGTGTCTTCAACAGCAATCGCTTCAAAATCGGGCACATACATCCGCAAGGAACCGTCATTTGGGTGAAACCCCGCTGAAGGAACTCGCAGGTTATTGTATAGCATTTCCAGCTATTTCAGACCACAGCCGTGTCTCGGCAAAGGTATGGAGTTTTGGCGCGTTTACCTCGTTGTTAGCCGGTCATCAGTCAGACTTTTATCGCTCTACAAGTTTTTGTGTTTGGCTAAATCAGTACTGGATTGGAGATGATCGGTCAGACACTTCGTTTGGGGACATGGATGCGAATGCCAGGGCCGTCGTCAGGCGTGCCGATGAATTCAATGCCCGCATCTTCAAGCACTGACACAAGAGCCAGCAAAGAGCTTTTTCTAATTTTCGTTTCGCCGCCGTCAGACTCGCCGGTCTGGATTGTTCTAAGTGATAGTCCAGCTCTTTCTGCAAGGAGAGAAGCAGACCAACCTAGTGCCCCCCGCGCGCTTCGTATCTGCGAAGAAGTTACTACTTTCACCCAAGGCTCCATATTGCTTAAAATGCGCAAGATGTTTAAATGCACGCATGATATTGAAAATCGAACACACTTGGCGCCAAGAATTCAAGCGCCTAGAAGGTGCCTATGCACCATCAACCATGCGCGCCTACTATGCTGATCTGGAAATTTACACCCGCTGGTGCGCGGAAAGCAATCGAGTTCCGTTCCCCGGTAGTGTCGAAACTGTCTGCGCGTTTTTGATACATCAGAGTCCTGAGCTCGCTCCATCGACTGTGCGGCGGCGCATTTACGCCATTCGCAAAGTCCATGAGCTTTTGCGGCTGCCCGATCCAACACAGGACGAAGACATAAATCTGACGTTCCGACGTATCCGTCGCAGCAAGACGTCGCGGCCGCGGCAAGCCAAGGGCATGACAAGAGACTACCTCGAACGATTTCTGGCCGTGCAGCCCGACAGTCCCTGGGGTCTAAGAGATAAGGCCATGCTCTCAATGGGGTATGACCTTCTAGCCAGAAGGTCAGAGCTGGTTGCCCTTAGGGTCGAGGACGTTGAACATCGCGCTGATGGGACGCTGCGGGTTTTGATCCGACGCAGCAAGACAGACCCCGCGGGCTTTGGTCGCGTCGCCTTCACCTCAAAGCGTACGGCGCGGCTAGTAGCTGACTGGCTGGAGTGGCGAAGTCGTGATTTTCGACCGCTCTTTTGCCCTATCTACCAGGGTCATTGTCTCGACCGGCATTTGAGCGACACCTCTGTAAAGCATCTAGTTAAGTCAGCAGCCAAGAATGCAGGCCTCCATACGAACGAGGTAGAAAATTTTAGCGGACATTCCATGCGAGTCGGAGCTGCCCAAGATCTGCTGAAGGCAGGACATGATACAGCTGCAATCATGCGGGCCGGTGGGTGGAAGTCGATCAACGTTCTAACGCGCTATCTAGAAAATGCGGAGTCCAATGTGTGGCTCTAGATACAGCAGAAGCAGCCAGCGCCAAGCATTGGCCTGGAATAGTACGATATTCCGAGGCAGTTGTACTAAAATGATCCCACGAACGCCTCTGGTGGCGGTGATTTCAAGGCCAGGGGCGAAGGCGACGATTACACAAACATGGTCACGGGAGAAGTCAACCTGAACTGACCCCACTGCACCAATTGCTCTATCTCGCGTGCAGGCCTACAAACCGATCTATGCGCGGGATAGACATGGTGAAAAACCGGGTCGGCTTTCGACTAACTACCAGGTCTTCAATGGCCGTTTTGGTAAATCGGCGGTCCACCGCGTTGCTCGTTTGTCATCTTGGCTTTGCACGAAGAACAAACCTGCTGTATTAAAATCGGGCCATTTTATCTCGCATAGCGGTTCGTTCTTGTTCCGCTTTGCGCCAGTGCCGTCTCACGGTCGAAGCTGCGGATCGATGCACTATCGCAAATGGTAGGCACGCCCCCCATGGATTGCTACTCCGATGCGATTGGCAATAACGATCACGCTTATTCTTGGCTTCTTAGCGTGGGATCGTCGTCATATCGCTTAGGCTGATCAGCATTTAGCTCTTCCGGATCAGCGCTGAGAGCGGCCGTCTCCGGCGTGGACGCGCGCGCCAAGGGTTTCGCTTGGAAGGCAACTTTGTCTTTCGACGCAACTGCGGGGGCGATCCGGAGACGCAAGAGCGCGAATAGGATCAACGACAAATGCACGGCTCCGGTGACCGCGAAAAGCGTTGACGCGCCAAACCTGGTCATAACGAACCCCGCCACTGTGGGCCCGACAATCGAGCCGATACCAAAAACGAGAAGCAGTCCGCCGCTGACCTGAATAAAGGACCCCGATTCTGCATGGTCGTTCGCATGCGCCACAATGATGGGATACATAGCAAAAACCGTCGCGCCAAATAGCGCCGACATAGCCAGCGCGAGAGCCGGCGGTGGTACGGCGACCGACAGAAAAAGTACATCTGCGAGGGTGGCAATTATTGTGACTGCGATTAAGACCTTGCGGCGATCAAATCGGTCCGATGCGATACCTACCGGAATCTGACATGCCGCGCCCGCAAGGATTGGAATGCTCGCAAACAAAGCGATTTCATTCAACGATAAGCCTATGCGCGCGGCATAGACCGCTGCCAAAGTGCCGAAAGAGGCATTAGAGACGCCGACCATTAATACGGCGAAGACAGCAATGGGCGAGTTTTTCCATAGCTTGCTTAAGTCGAGCTTTGCTTGTGTCAGCGGCCTGGGTGTTGTGGTCGCACTGATTGCGGTCGGCAGGAGCGCGAGGCAGTAGACCATCGCGGCCAGCACGAAGAACAGATAACCGTTCGTATCCCCCAAGGTTAGTACCATCTGTCCCGCTGTCGTGGCGCCAAGATTAACCATCGTGTAAATGCCAAAAACCCGTCCACGTGACTTAGCATCTGCGCGCTCGTTCAGCCAGCTTTCCACAATCATGGCGGCCCCGGCAAAGCAGAATCCGGAAAGCGCGCGCACTGGAATCCAGACCCATGGTGTGATCAGAACAAGTGAGATCAGCACTGCAATAGCTGCAATCGCACACATTGCCCCAAAGGCGCGTATATGTCCGACACGGGCTACCAATCCCGGTGTGCGCAAGCAGCCCGCAACGTAGCCGACCGCCCAGCCCGTCCCCAGCAAGCCCAAAGACGCCGCCGTAAAGCCTTCGGCTTCGCCTCGGATCGGCAAGATCAGGCTGTTTACGCCTCCTGCAAACAGGAGAAATGATGATCCCATCAGCAGGGCGGTTAAAGGGAGAAGGTTTCTGATCATAGCGTTTAGATACTCTGTGCGGGCGCGGTTTCAAACTGGTACCGTTTAAAGAGGTATTTTCGCAATCCGTCCTTGGCGGACTGTCTGGTAGGTAAAGAGCGGTTTACTTTAGGAAGCGAGTCCTTTGTCGCGACAAGCTCTGCGACGGGCTAAGGTAAATTCATGAGATTCTGATCGGGAGGGACTGCATGGGGGAAATAGAGAAGAATGAGCGCTCTAACATTGACCTAACCCCGGACACCCGAGGTAATCTACAGCGCGAAATTGATCATCTTAACCGTGAACTTCGTGCCTTTGTTGCTGTGGCGCTGCGACATGGGCTGCGGGACTTCTGTGAGACGCGACATCCAAAACTGACGGCCGAACTCGATCATACCGATGCGCACTCACAACGCCGCGCAAAACAAAAATATGACAGAGTTCTCGCGAAAATCATAGATGTTCCAGGGCTCTGCGGGTGCACTGGCGATACCGCTGAGCGAACCTATTACCGCAATGCCCAAGACAATGTGGCCTATATCGAGCATGCGCTTAAAAACAAAAGGTTTATCCTAGGTGGCAACTGGGTCGCGCCCCAATATCGTGGCAAAGGATTTGCACATAATATTCTCCGGGTCTCGGTCGAGGCCGCAGACGATGCTAATCTTGGCATTGAGCTGTACCACGAGCCGTTTGGTGAGGAAGGCCTGCGAACGGAGGAGTTGGAGGCTTTCTACAATCGCCATGGCTTTGCGTGGCATGACACGGCGCCGGGCGGGTTGGTTCGGCTCCCGCGGTCGCCTCTTGATCTTTATACGAGCAGCTAAGACTGGGCTTGGATCTGCTCTGCTGGGACATCCCGAGATACCCCTCAACTCGGTGGTTGCGCCCCTTACAGGCGACGGGTCTTGCATATCTCGAGGGGGAAATCCTATCCTCGAATTATCGGTGAATTGCGAGGAAAAATCTGATACAATCGCCAACATCTACCACATGAGAGCATCAAAGGATGTGAGCCATGCACGGATATGTTGGAATTCACCGACGGACGGTTCTACAAGCCTATCATCGCTTTCTTGCGGCGGATCGGTCCTTGCAAGAAGCGCGATCAGCGGCATTGGCTTGGATCTCTGGACCATCCTCTCAGAAGACCATGCTCATGGGGGATACCGGGTCTCGCTTAAGGCGGCTTCATGAACGCCGGGATCGTGCCCTCGAACGACTGGCGCTCCTACGGCAGACCCTTGATCAAGAGAAGAGAAAAAAGCGTAAAAGTTCACAGCGGAGCGTACTCTTGCTTGAAATGCGCCCAATCTTGAAGTGTAATCGGGTAGTGCAATTTGAAGGTAAGCCGAGGGCCGTTTGGGGAACGGGGTTAAAGGTCTGGCAATTAGTGTGAAGAATCGCCGAAGGGCTGATATTACTGTTACGCTCCTGATACCGCCAAAACGCCATCTAGGACATTCACCCCCCTTCGGCGCAAACCGCGAACTCTAATAGCGCCCGGGCAACAGCTCTTAATCCGAAATCTTTCGAAATATCCGCCATGTATGATTTGGCTACTGCCTAGAGACCCCAAAGAATAGCGTAAAGGCCATCCAGGACGCGGTGCCCCTCCTCCGCAGAGAGCTGATGCACCGGGTTGAGGTGCCGTAATCGATCCGCCTGTACTGTGAGAGGCATGTGGGTACGGACACGAAAAGAGCTTCCGGCAATCGTCACATCCACGGTAAGCTTCGTCAGGGTTGGAAGCGTGTCACTCGGCAAGACCGGCACCAGGACGACCGTGTTCAGCTCCAATAGATGATCTGCTTGAACAACGAGGTAAAGATCGCCAGCGATCTCGAAAACGTCAAACTTCTGCATTGGGCCATGGGTGGTTCAAAGCCAAATGAGAGCCCGGTACCCCGCTAATTTTGACCTGTTCTGCTTCCGCAGCGATCGCGGATTCATTTTCGCGAAACCAAGCAGCAGCACGTTCTTGTGGACTTCCCGCCGCCATATCTGCGGCGACAAGGGCTTTAATGTAATCGGTCGTGCTAGCACCTTTAACCTTTGCCCAAGCCTTCAGCTGGGACTTCTCATCGGGATCCAATCTTATGGTCAAATTACTCATGCGACCTCCAGCCTTGGTAGGCACTAACAATGTAGCGCCTCTGTGAGTGCGCTGCAAGCTACGTGTCTGGTAACCACAATATATATCTTAGGTTTGCCGAATACAGTTCTCATAGCGCTCGCACAGGGAGCAGCCTGGGTCGCCTCCACCTAAAGGAAAAAGCCCTTCCGTTTCAGGCAATCAGAGACCCAAATTCGTCGAGCGGACGCCTAAGGGGGAAGAAACCTGGCCGCTGGCAGCAGCTCTAATTCTTCGATTCCGAGGAAGGACCACCTAACTGCCGATGATTGGTCAGAACCTGCTACGCAAAAAGGGTAGAGGCGCCAAATCTGGTCATCGCAACGCAAGCCGCGGGGGGCCCGACCATTGAACCAACCCCAATTCGAGCAACAGCCCCCACTGACCTGACTAAATGACCCAGGTTCAGCTTTGTCGTTCACGTGTGCCATAATGATGGGATACATGGCACAGTCCGTTGGGCCGAAGCGGTAGGTTGTCGTGCAGCGTCTTTTCCTCGCGCAGGAATTCCGGGCTAAAGATGATCAGATCGCCGCCAATCTGCGTTGAGATTTGAGCGGTGCAGCCAACCGAGCACGTGGACTTAACCTCAACCGTTCCGTGATCGTTGACAGCAACAACCGCGCGGATCACTGCCTAGACGCAGGACCAGACAAAATAATTTCCGACAGAATCATAATTTGTCGGTGTGGTCAGCACCACGAAGTCCGCTCTCGTATAGACGTTCGCCGCATCGGTGGTCCCAGTCAGGTGAAGCGCTTTATCGCGCGGGCAACGTTGAAGATCGGCATCTTCGATTGGGCGCAGCCCCGCATTTATATGTGCGACCCGTTCGGCGTCTAGATCAACCGCCGTGACCTGATTGTTTTGCGCCGGCAAGCCGCGTTGGACAGCTCAACATATCCGATCGAAAATATCCTGTCGCGAAAAGGTCAGTAGCGTATGGCGTTCTGGCTATCGACGAACCAGTCATAGGTTTCCTGCAGTCCCTTTTCGAGGTCGACTGAAGCGCACCAGCCCATATCGGCCAGGCGGCTTACGTCCATCAACTTCCGCAAGGTACCATCAGGCTTGCTGAGGTCATTGGTAATACGCCCCTCGAAGCCGGTGACCCGAGCGACCATCTGCGCCAGTTCCATGATTGAGACGTCGGCCCCGGTGCCAACGTTAATATGGCTGAGCATGGGCTGCGTGTTGGCGACATAGGTCTCGCGATCGAGATCGAGCACGAAAAGGCTGGCCTCAGCCATATCATCTACATGCAAAAACTCACGTCGCGGCTTACCCGACCCCCAGATTTGTACCTCACCGTCGCCAGCCTCTGCTGCCTCATGAAACCGCCGGATGAGGGCGGGCAGCACATGGGAGTTCTCGGGATGGAAATTGTCACCCGGCCCGTAAAGGTTCGTCGGCATGATCGAGCGATAATCCATCCCATGTTGGCGGTTGTAGCTTTCGCAGAGCTTGATCCCGGCGATTTTGGCCACGGCATAGGGTTCATTAGTGGGTTCCAGCACGCCGGTCAGCAACGCACCTTCTTTCATCGGCTGCGCCACCGCGCGCGGGTAGATGCAGGACGAGCCCAATTGCAGCAGCCGTGTGACACCAGCAGCAAAGGCCTGATGGATGACATTGCATTCGATCATAAGGTTTTCGTAGATGAAATCCGCCGGATAGGTGTTGTTGGCGTGAATGCCGCCCACTTTGGCCGCAGCGAGGATCACAACATCCGGCATCTCAGACTGCATGAATTCACGCACGGCAGATTGGTCCGTGAGGTCGAGTTCCCCATGGGTGCGGGTGATCAGGGTGAAATCTTCTCCCGCCGCGCGCCGCGCCTCAAGCTGGCGCAGAATGGCGCCCCCGACCATGCCGCGATGGCCTGCTATGTATATTTTCTGCATGTTATGCCTGCTCAATGCTGATTGGCAATTCATAGCCGTGCTGTTTCAACAGTGCATGCCGGCGCGCGGTGCGCAGATCGGACCCAACCATTTCCGCGCACATCTCTTGAGCCGTTATTTCCGGCTCCCAGCCCAACACCTTCTTGGCTTTGGCCGGATCGCCGAGAAGTGTTTCAACTTCTGCTGGGCGGAAGTAGCGCGGGTCGATCCGCATCACGACGTCGCCTTCCTTTAGGCCCGGCGCTTCAGAACCTTCAATTGCGGTAACCGTTGCGATTTCATCAACGCCCTCGCCGGTGAACTCCAGCGTCAGACCCAGTTCTTTGGCTGTCCATGTGATGAATTCGCGCACGGAATATTGCACCCCAGTAGCGATCACAAAATCTTCTGGCCTGTCTTGTTGCAGCATCATCCATTGCATGCGGACATAGTCCTTCGCATGACCCCAGTCACGTAAGCTGTCGATATTGCCCATATAAAGACAGTCTTCGAGACCTTGCGCAATATTGGCCAGACCGCGGGTGATCTTGCGTGTTACGAAGGTCTCGCCGCGGCGCGGGGATTCGTGGTTAAAGAGAATGCCGTTACAGGCATACATGCCGTAGGCCTCACGGTAGTTCACCGTAATCCAATAAGCATACATTTTGGCGACCGCATAGGGGCTGCGCGGGTGGAACGGTGTGGTCTCGGTCTGCGGCGTTTCCTGAACGAGACCGTAGAGCTCGGATGTGGAAGCTTGGTAGAACCGGGTGGTTGTCTCCATCCCCAAAAAGCGGATCGCTTCGAGCAAACGAAGGGTGCCGACGGCATCCACATCGGCCGTATATTCTGGCGCCTCAAAACTCACCGCAACATGGCTTTGCGCGCCGAGGTTATAGACCTCATCAGGGCGTACTTCGCTCAAGATTCGGGTAAGGTTAGACGTGTCGGTAAGGTCCCCATAGTGCAGCTTGAAGCGCGCATGATCCATATGCGGGTCTTCATAAATATGATCAACCCTTTGAGTATTAAACGAAGAAGCCCGACGCTTGATGCCATGCACCTCATAGCCCTTATCGAGCAGAAACTCCGCGAGGTAGGAACCATCTTGCCCGGTGACCCCAGTAATTAGTGCGCGTTTGGTCATTTCCGAGTTCCTTTGCTAGGGAGAAATTGTTCAAGCTTCGAGAGATTTTTTGCCAGAAGGGTAGGAATGCCACCGACCCCATGGCGCCGCAGCGCGATATAATCTTCACGGCTTTTTCGCAAGATACGGGAGAGCGAGCGGTTGCTTTCACCCCCGACCCGCATTTTCACCAGCACGTTGGGGATATAAGCAGCACGGATGTCGCCCTTCACGAAATAGCGCAGCATCGCCTCGTAATCAGCGGCGATGCTCATCGACGTATCGTACAGCCCCCAGCGGTCAAACACCTCCCGGCGCAGATAGAGGGTTGGGTGTGGCGGCATCCAACCGCGCTTTAAAAGGTCCGCACGATAGGGTTCCGACCGCCACCGCCGCACGATTTTGTCGGTATTGCTGGAAGACACATAATCTAAGTCACCATATGCGCCATCGACTTCTGGATCCCTGAACGCCTCAGCGATCTTTTGCAGGACCAAATCATCAGCAAAGAAATCATCTGAATGCATAAGGCCAATGATATCCCCACTAGCCCTGAAAATTCCCTTATTTATCGCATCATATATTCCACTGTCCGGTTCAGAAACCAGCCTGCGAGAGGAAGCGCTGAATTGCCGGATGACCTCTAATGTGCCATCGGTAGAACCGCCATCTTGAATAATATGTTCGACGCTTCGGTAGCTTTGCGCCTCTATACTACGCAGTGCATCAGCGATTGTGTCAGCACGGTTGAACACGGCCGTCACGATTGAAATCTGCATTTTTTAAGAGCCGTTTCGGGAAATGAAGTTACGGGTTGAAAGAGGTTTAGATTGAATCTGTACGATCGTCTTATTGATGAATTTTTCCCGAAAGCTCAAGCACGTCCGGCTTAAAGCTTCGATAACGTCGGATATCGGACCTTATGTCCCAAAATCTTTGGCCGGCGAGATCACTCGGTATCGGCTCGAGGGCGAAGGTCAATGCCAAGAACATCTTTGATGGCTGTCTCCACATCCACACTGTTGTTCTTTAAATATGTCCTCACTTCGTCCAGTTTCATGTCGACGAGGTATCGATACCAGAATCCCTGCAGCACATGGAACGCTGTTCCTTCTTTGCCGTCTAAAAACCCCAACCGAAGAACATATCTATAAAGGAAATACGCAAATGCCCTCAACCCACCTGGAAGTCGCGCGTACACATTCTCCTTAATCCAGCGCTTGATCCCCGCCTGCTGACCACCACGCAACTTAGCGACGCTTTCTTGAGGCATAAATTTGTATTGTTGATTGAGAATATCGACCACTTCTCTGCTGGCATATGAGTTGTGCTTCTCCGTCCACCAACTCAGCGAATTGAGATTGTCGTCGATGATTTCGCCTGAAAATTCAGCTGTTTCGCCGTCCACAATAATGTGTTCATCCATCCAGCGGTTTTCGCAGTGCCCATGCCCGTGGCGGAAGAGCCGCAAAACGCGGACCGGAAAGACCCCACCCCATGTAATGCGACGGCCAAGAAAGTGCATGCGGCGAGAAACATAAACGCCCTTTGTTTTAGGGGAAAGGGTGGCGAGACCCTTTCGGATTTCAGCGGCCAGAGCCGGGGTCACAATTTCATCGGCATCTAGACGCAGCACCCACTCGGTATGGTTCGGGAGTTGATCGAGCGCCCAATTAAATTGGGTCGCGTGGTTGACCCAGTGATGCTGCAGCACTAAGGCACCCGCTACTTGTGCAATTTCCATCGTGCCGTCCGTCGACCCGCTGTCCACCACCACGCAAGTATCGGCAATCTCTGCGACAGAGGCAAGCGCACGGGCGATGTGGCTCTTTTCGTTTTTGGTCAAGATGACGACGGTGAGGGACAAGAGAGTATCTCTAGCAAAGGGAAAAGCCAGCTGGCCCAAGCTGCGGCGCTATTGGGCGTTTGACGTCAGGTCTTGGGCTTGTGGGCGATGGCGATCATGGATTTTGCCAACGGCGGGATACGTCCAACTCGTGCGAATCGGATTTCAACGAACCCCGCCTCCTCCAGAAGTGCCGTCAGTGTTGGGGTCGACCAAAACTTAATATGCCCATGATCCCAAAGTGCTGTAAAATGCCTGTCCATCTTGCCTGATATTGCGAGCGCCAAGTTCTTGAAGTAACCATGATAGGGCGTAGAAATGATTGCGGTCCCACCAGGTTCAACCAAGTCGAAAAGTGTACGAGCATATTCGCGCGGTGCGTAGACATGCTCGACTACTTCTAGGCTGACAACGACTGGAAATCGGCCATAAACTGAAACGAGGTCATCATATGCTGACCCTTCCTTCAACAGTAATTCAGGGTACATTTTACCCGCTGCCGAAATACCCTCGGAAGAAGGGTCAACACCGGTGACCTCCCATCCCAACTTTGTGATGGATGCCGCCACACTACCGTTGCCACAGCCCAGGTCAAAAAGCCGGGCGTCCCTCCCTTTAAATCTCTCTTTTACATTAAGAAGTTCAGCGTTCACTGCCGGCATAAGATAGGAATGCGCACAACTGTGTGTTGCATCTGAATATCGATAACCTGAAATAGCTTTCTGGTCCTTCACAGATTTTTCCTTTCAATTTGGCGAGCTGGATTGCCAACTACAACTGCATGTGCAGGAACATCTTTCATCGCTACCGCGCGAGCGCCCACGATAGCACCTTCACCCACAGTGACACCAGGCCCAACAAACGCGTCTGCGCAGACCCAAGCATCGCTCCCGATATTGATCGGAGGCTTCAAGAGGGGGCGTGCGGGATCGTCTATGTCGTGAGTCCCGGCGCAAAGATGCGCACCTTGCGAGATGGTCGCTCTGGCGCTGATGGTAATTGGTCCTAAGGCATAGAGAATCGCGCAATCGCCGACCGCGCATCCCGCTCCCAGATCGAGGTTCCATGGAACAATGATCCGTACGGTCGGGTAAACGTGCACTTCTTGACCCACGCTCGCACCAAAGACCCGCAACATTGTCCGTCGCCAGACCCAGAATGGGCGGGGTGAGAGCCGGAAAAATGGCATAGCTAAAGCCCAAAGAAGGCGTCCTGCATTTTCGCGACGGCTCCACTTCCTTGCTGTGCGGTTAGCCACAAGGTCCAGCATTAAATTGTTAGAGCTCATGCGAACGACTTTACTGCCGAGGTCCTAAGCGAGAACAAGAATTTGGTAAAGGTCATCATGAACTCGTTAAACAAAAAGGCCCGTTTGTTTTCAGATACGGATTATCTCGGTGCTACGCAACCAAACTCTTGATGATCCTCAGACGTCAGAAACAGAATGCATCTGCACTCCGAAATCAACTAGAACGAGTCGCTGCCTTCGCTACATTACTGGGGGGGCGTGTCTATGATACACAGAACAACCTACGTTATGATTTGGATCCAGCGGTTTCAGAGCTTTCGGCGGATGACATTCTGCAACATCTCCCGGTCCAATGTCAGGTCTTCGACAATCTTCTTGAGCCGATTGTTCTCGATCTCGAGCGCCTTCAGGCGGCGCATCTCATCCGGCAACCGCCCCCCATAGCGCTTCTTCCAATTGAATTAGGTCGCCTGATTTATGCCAGCCTTGCGACAGATCTCCGCAACCGGCGTGCCTTCATCGCCTTGCTTCAGGACGAACGCTTTCTGCGCCTCCGTAAATCTCGATGCCTTCCATGTTTCCACTCCTCTGCCACTAGGAAAGCTTAGCCGAAAACTCCAGTTTTAAACGGTCCAGTTTTCAGGGAGCAGAGCACGCCTGTTGCGTCCAATCCCGCAAGGCTACAAACGGTATAGCCCAGACCAATGCCCAATACTTCGATGCCCATTAGAATACTCCTCTCCAACCATGACCGCAACGATAGCTGCGATTTGGCGAGAAGGCAGTTCATCTCATTAGCTCATATTGCAATCACGACTCAAGTCCTTATATAGGACGGCCTATCTCCGCCAAATCGTATCCAGTGGTAAGCGCGGGACATATCTCGACCGATAGAACACCAGGAAAAGTCTCGCAGCATCCAGCTTCTACCTCGCTCCCCCATTTGAGCCAAGCTATGCTCAGGCAAAGCCAATGCATTGTTAAGTGCGGTCACTAAAGGATCCAGGCCTTGGTCTATCCACCAGCCACAGCGGTTCTCGGATAGACCACTCCAAGGAGCTCCTTTTGTCGCAATAACTGGAGTCCCTGAAGCGAGGCTCTCAGCGATGGTCATGCCGAAATTCTCTGAAGCGGAAGGCAAAACGAAGAGAGAGGCTTGCTGAAAAGCCTTGAACTTTTCCGGTCCATATAGCGGCGGGCCAAATGCGCATCGCGAAATGCCCCTCTTTTGGATATACTGCTGAATACGAGAGATGTAGCTTTCCTCCCCTGGACCACGGATTTCCAAAACCCAGTCGGAGTGATCCGCCTCAAGACGTGCCCATGCATCAATGAGTAATTCTACCTGCTTAATTGGATGAATGCGGCCTAAAAAAAGTATCCTTCGAAGGCGGGAGGGCTTCGCCACCGCCTGCTCCGGGACATCTATTCCATTTGGAATAACGGCAACAGGTTGGCTTAGCCCATAAGACCTAATATCCTCGAATTCTTGCTCACTGGTAGCGTGGAACATGTCGACACGCTTTACGGCTGCATTTTGGCAAACGTACCAGAAGAGAGATTTCGTATATTTTGAATAGGCTAGGGCGCGGGGACTCAACATACCGCGGGGCGAGAGAACCACCTTATGTTCGCCTTTAAGCGCTGCCGTAGATGGATAGATATTCGGCATTCTCCATAATCCGTGCGTATGAATTATATCATTTAAACCGGAGTATTCGGCCAATACCTTGCGGAGGTCTGACGATACACAAAGTTTGTCAAGTCGTCCTAATCCCTTAAAAGTTCGAGTATATCTTCGGTGGGGAACGCCAAGCACTTCGTTTGCTCCTTCGGCGGTGCCGGTTGACATTAGTTGAACCTTGCACCCATCGGCTGTCAGGGCCCTCGCAAGGCGCGGTACCGAATAAGATGGACCGGCTGCCTCTGCATCTAGCGATGCCAGCACCTGTAAGATCATCAACTTATTAACTAACAATGTCGTCCCCTGACCGTACTGTTTTTGCTGCTAAATGATAATCTAGCGCTATAAATTTGTTTACTTGACTGTATTCATGCGATTGTTAGGAGGGAAGAGTAAGTCCCTTCATTCCATCAGCGCTTTAACCAAGGGGCTAGGGGCCATGCGACTCCAGATTGATCTGCTCTAAAGATCGCATCGAGGTAAAGCGCTCCTGCGCTTGCTCCGAGTACGGCTGCCCACTCTTTTAAAGCGCTGCGTTGCTCGGGCGACGGGGGACCGGCCAAAATTGCACGCTCGAGTTGCGTCCTCAATGCTGAGACTTGCCCCATCGGATAAACACCGCCCTTATCACTGGCAAGCACCACGTCTGCAGCACCACAGCGATCGGAACAAACAACAGGTGTGCCCGCCATTAGTGATTCTGATATGACTGCCCCCCAACCATCGTGCCTACTAGGCAATACCAAAAGATCAGCTTGTGCCAGATGCTCTGGAATGCGCTCCATTGGCTGCATTCCGAACCACCGCACTCGCCCAGGTACAATCGCCTCGGCGAGACGGCTTAAACTCCGTCTGTCAGGTCCATCACCAAGCACCCAAAGCTCCCATGGTGGTAAATCAGTACCGATTTGTGACGCAGCTTGGAACAGATCTCCCACCCGCTTTCCGGGAAGCAGTGATCCTGCAAAAGCGATCCGAAATGGTCGGCCCTCGCAGGGAGCTGGCTGAAGGGGTAAATCCCGCTCCGCGAGAAAATACGCAAAAGGGAGAATGCGAGAGCGCGGCACACCGCAATTTTCGAGCCAGCCCGGAGTGTTGCGCCCGATAGCAAGTATGCCCTCCCCCTGGGAGATGAATCTTCGGCAGACCTTTCTGTAGAGCCAACGCTTGAGAACTCCCCCATACCCCTCATCGTCGACCGTCTCAAGAATAGCCCATTGGCGACGACCGAGCCGCGCTAGTTCTTGCTGTGCTACTCCCACTGTTCCATTCCCTCGCACACCCTGACAAAAATGGATTGTGTGATCCGGCATGTCCTGCGCCAGCACGCGCATACGCTGAGCGTCTGGGGCGATCACTAACTTCGCAGGGAATAGTTCCGGCACATCCCAACCCATCTTTCTGCGCGCTTCAGAAATAGGACGCTCCGCCACATAAGTGACCTTATGTCCAATGCGCGCTAATTCAAGTGCAAGATTCGCCATGTGGGGGCTGACAATGCGCTGCCAGAAAACAAACTCAGCCATGAGAAATTCCTTGCGTGCGGCTAGTTCGCTGATGGACGGACCAGCCTAAAAAGATGAGAGTCAGAAGCCCGACCCCTCCGGGAGAAAAAAAAATGGCCTCTCCGATATTGAGAGCCATAACGCTAAAGAACATTGTCAATGGTACAAGCCCTCCGGAAACGGCACGCCGTAATAGGACAAGCAACCAAACTAGAATCAAACCAGAAAAGACTAGCCCGACTTCCTCCAAGCTGGCGACAAAGGCGTTACCTTTTTCAATAGGCGCGCTAGTGGGGAATCCAAAAAATGGTTCGCGTGCAACTTTCATTTCCCGCACTATATCAATACCAAAGCCAATCCCTGTAAAGGGGTATGCGTAAAAATTATCTAGAGCGCGTTCATAGAGAAATCCACGCGAAGAAGCGTACAACTCAGACAACTGATCAACATCATACCCTTTAAAAATATAGCCAAGGGCTATTCGGAGCCACCAATCAATTGTAGATATGGCAAGTAGCGTCACAATTGACATCAAAACAACCATGCGCCTGAACACCGCTGACAGTTCCCTAAATTTTCCCACGAAAATAAGCAGCGTTATCGAAGCTGATACGCCCACGATAAATGCAATTCCGCCGGTCCTCGACTGCGTGAGAACTAACGCGGTAATACTAGATCCGAATACGAAAAGAGTTGCGGCGGATATCTTTCCCTTTTGCAAATTAATCGCCGCACCCCACGCACTAAGAAGTCCTAAAAAAATTCCATAAGCTTGAGGTTGGTTTAGCACACCTTGAAATCCCCTCCCATTCCGACTGAAACCTAAAGAAGAAAATACAAACGGCCAGCTAACAACCATAATGGTGACGCAAAATATAAAGAACCAGATAGTAAACTCGTGCATCTTTATAGGCGAGAGTTGTGAGAACGCCTGAAAGATGGTCGCCGTAACGACTGCCCATGAAATAGCTTTAAGCACAGAAACGTCTGGCATTTGGCTGAACAGAAGGGAGTGCATGACTAAGGTGACCCCCAAGCCAATCGTTAACACAGTTTCTCGTGGTAGATTGAAGCGGGACACCGAAATTGCGCGCCCAAACACTGAAGCTGCTGCTGCAGCGAATACGACAAGCCGTCCTATCCCCCCAACTTCGCTACCGTAGGAAACTCCCGAATTCAACGTCCCTATTAGCCATGCCAGGCACAACGCCTTAAGCGCTGACGAATACCCACTTAAAGCATAAACGGCAAGCAAAATGTAGCTGGCGTAGGCAGTGGTGGGAGAAACCGCGGCGAAGAGAATTAATGTTGCGGGAAGTAAGAGACTGGATAGCTTAATCCTTTTAATACCTTCTCCAACCTGTGAAAATGGGGAAGTGGTCATGCCCGAAACACTGTCAAAAAGCGTTTCGCCGCAGCTGATCCTATTATCTTCTTTAATGCATAACCAAGCCCTGCCCGCTTAACGTACCAGCGAAACCGGCGCAATCGATACAACCGGTGCAACCACCGACCTCTCCGGGAAAACTTATGGGAAACGCTGTGCTTTTCAGCAATATACTTATGTTCTGCGATAACTTTAGCGTCCATCCCTCGGGTTTTTTGAGATTCATGCTGGCGAAAACCAGCTAGGACAGTATCAGTCCTCAAAAAGGAGCGGTCCGTTTCGTTCTCACCAAACGACAGTATCATCTCGTAGTCCATAGTGCGATGAAGCTTCAGATCAAATTTTCCAAATCGTCGATGGACAGGTTTACGCCAGAACATTGCTTGTGAGTTGCAGTGGAAGCCCTCGTAGAGATGGTGTTTCGTCGAGAAATCAAAAGCGTGACGCCGCTGAATTACCCTGTCATTCTCATCAATGTCATTCCAATCGCCGAAGAATACTTTGATGTTCTTATGGCTTTCAAATGCAGCCGCCGCTAATTGGAAAGCCCCCGGCTCATAGATGTCATCAGAGTTTAGCCACCCAAAGACATCACCAGAGGCAAGCGAAAATCCCTTGTTTAGAGCGTCCGATTGACCATTGTCTGGTTCGATTAGGACTTTTGAACAATGATGGCGATATTTGTCTAGAATTTCATGGGTGCCGTCGGTAGACGCGCCATCGACAATAATTAACTCAAAGTTGTTATAACTTTGACGTAAAACTGATTGGATGCTCCGTTCAATAAATCTTTTCTGATTAAAGCTGGGCATAATGATTGAAAATTTCAAGTTACTTCTCTTTACGGCTTATGGAACATCGTTCCGGTATAGCGGGGGTTTTTGACACTTGGCGACTGTTGGCTGATCCGGGTGGGATCAGCGACGTGATTGTCAAGATACTGGAGTACGATGCCTTCTGGTATGGCGCCCATGGCGGTCGAAAAATACCCCTGGCTAGAACCAGCTGCCCTACTAATGCTTTTGAATGGCAGGAATTTGCCGTTGTACCTTATCGGACGAATGGCCTTTCATCTTACGGATCAGAACCGAGATGGCCAGCTTCGCCGGCACAAAACGAACATGTGGACGTGATCACTCGAAAGCACCCCCCGCAAGATGTCGACCTCGTTCTAGTGCCATACCAGAATGCAGAAGTCGCACATCCGCAGGAACAGCGGTCCAGTCAGCACTTTATGACACTATTTCGTCGACTGGACGATCTGATAACGCCGATAGAAGACGCGATGCTCACCAGTCATATACTTCATCGTCTATCCGCCCAAGATGAGCCTTTGACCGGCTATGGCTCATCTTGACTGGGAAAGACCATAGGCCCGGTCTTCGAGCTTAAGCGACCCCGTCGGGAAGACGGGGGGATCAAGGCATGGATATTTAATCAATAGACCGCCGAACCCATACAGGTCTTTATTGCCGGGCGCAGATATTTTTCCGGCGCCCCACTATGAATCACGCTTAATAAGCAGATTTGCGTGCCAGGGCCTTGAACCACAGTTAGACCGATTCAACTACTAAAACTTTTCACCTCTCAGATCATTCCATTTATATAAGCGCGCAGCACTGTAACCCAGTACAATAAATGTGATAATGGAGCCAACGAGCGGCACAGAAACCGGGAGCCAAGCGGGAAGAAGGCTGACCCCTGCGCATAACGTCACAAGTAATCCGGGCGTATATAGATTCTCTGAAGAAAATCTAAAATTCAATCTGCGACGAAGAAGAAAACAAGCAGCGCCGAGGTGAAATACATACATCACCAAATAGGCCTGCCCCGCGCCGGAGATACCATATACTTGCATTAGAACTAGCGCGAAGACTAAATAAACTATCATTCCAGCCAGATGCAGGACGAAGTAGCTTCGGCCTGCAGAAAGCGCGGTCAAGGCTACTGTCATCGGCTGGGCGACAACCTTTAGTACGTCCCCGAGAATGAACCATCGCAGTAGTGCCGAGGCCTCCATGAACTCCTCAGCATAAAGGAGCCAAAGCGCATAGGGGGCTAATGCCACTATTCCCAAGAAAAGTGGCGCCGCGAACAATAGTCCGATCTGCGTTTGCTCATTGATGATCCGGCAAGCTAGTCCTTTGTCACTAATCACTGCAGTAAGCCGTGGATAATAATCCATAGTAATTGCGGAATAAAGGAAGGTGATAGAATATTGGCTGATTAGCCAAGCAGCTGTAAAGAGGCCGAGCGACTCTGTCCCCAGTTCGCGTTGGATAAATGTACGTATCGCCAGGTGCCCCGCCAGCGTCACCAAAGAGGCCAGCATTATTGAGCTGCCCAACACCACCATCTTGCGAAATTCTTCACAAACTTCAAGAAGAGGCCTGGAGGGTATTTCGATGGGCGGCAATCGCGATACAAACCAATGCCCGAGAACAAAGCTCGCAAGCGGTGATGCAATCACAAAAATAACAATTGCTTGCTCACGCATTAGGAATAGGGCAAGGGCTGCGATTGCTGCTGAAAAAGCACCAGATATAACGGTTAGAAGCGCGATCGCACGCACCTCACGGAGCCCGTTCAGCAATGCTTCCTGCGAACTCGCTCCTACACTGAGGATTACACCTATCGCTAGCCAGCCCAATTCATGTTCGGGAACCGTATTTGTCGCAACGTGTTCAACTAATACTTCTCGTATGAAAAGAAATACAGTGCCCGCAGCTATTGCCAAAAATAGCGTTCCCCAAAAAAGCGCGCGCCTAGTGTTTGCAACCTCCTGAACCGCATTAGCAGCCTGTGCATTGGCAATTTGGCGCGTACCTGACTGTCGCAGACCCAGCCCAAAGAGCGTCGAAGTCATCGAAACTACTTGTTGGAACAGCCCGATAAGGCCTACGCCCGCTGGGCCGAGGAGCACAGCAGCGATCTTCATGCGTACAAGGCCGAAAAAAACGTTTAAGATCGAGGCAGTGCCGATTATTGACACTGCCTTAATATTAGATAGGGGGACCCTCACAGGAGCACCTGGATTTTGGTTGGCCGCTTAGAAAGATCGCAGACTAAAATCATCTATTATTTTCTCGCTGCTCGCGCCACGGCGCCTTATTTTCTTTCGTCCGAATTTAAGGCATTACCATATTGGCTTCGGGGACTTGGGGGTGGGAAGGTCATTTCATAATTACAATGCACGCGCATTTGTATATCGCAGGCAACTACCCAATTTCGGATTATCAGAACCAAGTTCGAGAGACGAATGATGCCATTCACGCAACACTAAGCCCGGCAATATTGCCATAATCCGAACCAAAGGCACCAGCTACATATACTCACACTAGCATCTACCTTTCGCAGATTAGCTTAGAATTGATAAGTACAAAGAGATTCCGAACTTATCATTACCGCGGACGTGAGAGCCCTAGATCTTCATGAAAAGGACCTCTAATAGCGCCACGTTGCTCTTAGGGCGACAGAAGCGTCCAAGCCGTTTTCACAGGAGTGTCGTTTCGTGCCATGACCTGCCTTCAAGTTTTGTGTCGACGTGCAAAGGCGATTGAATGTAGCTGACTTAAGTGCGAAGTTTTTTTCCTTAATACGCTTAGAATTTTTGGAGAGGGACCGCCAGCTGATGCCGGAGGCAACATTTAGAGTCATTATGTCCAGAGGTGCCCTCTTATCAAACCCGAAATTAGGCGGCCAAATAACATGTCAAAAAGTTATTGCCTGAAAGCTCGCAGACCATACGCTTGAGGTGAAGCTTGCACTCAATAGGTCCAGCTGCTTTTCATTGCTTTTTAGCTTCTCACGCACGGACAATATGGTCAGCTGGCTCACGATAGACACCGCGAGCGTCGATGATGAGACGCGCGTTTTCCTTGATTAGGTCATAGTCGAAGTAGTCGTGGTTGGTTGCAATGATGACGGCATCTTGCAAAGCGAGTGTCTCAGGCGTCAAATCTTCTGCAACCATGTTAAATGTGTGTCCACGCATTGGAGGAAAAACGGGCACATGTTGGTCTACATAACTTAGCTCGGCACCCTGCGCGCGGAGCAGTTCCATTATCGCGACTGATGGGGACTCTCTCATATCACCGACGTTTTTTTTGTAACTAATGCCAAGAACCATCACCTTAGCTCCCTTTACCGATTTCCCAACATCATTTAGGGCCCCCACGATTTTTTGAAACACAAACTGCGGCATTGCCTTGTTCACTTCGCCCGCCAATTCAATAAAGCGTGTGTGAACGCCGTATTCGCGTGCTTTCCAAGTCAGATAAAATGGGTCGATCGGAATGCAATGACCACCAAGGCCTGGCCCCGGGTAGAAAGGCGTAAATCCAAACGGTTTCGTGGCTGCCGCCTCGATAACTTCGAATATGTCAATGCCCATCCGGTCCGCGACGATTTTCATTTCGTTTACCAGCCCAACGTTAACGGCTCGATAAATATTTTCGAGTATCTTGGTCATCTCTGCAGCGTCGGTCGAGCTGACCGGCACAAGCTGATCGATAGCATGTGTATAAAGGCCAATTCCAGCTTTTAGGCAGTCCCGTGTGTGCCCCCCTAGAACCTTAGGAATTGTGTTCGTAGAAAAATTTGGGTTTGCGGGGTCTTCACGCTCCGGGGAGTACACGGCAAACACAGTATCTCCAGCGATTAGGCCATTACTCTCTATGCTCGGCACCACAATTTCGCGAGTTGTCCCAGGATAAGTAGTGCTTTCAAGCGATATCACTTGGCCAGACCGCAGGAAGGGTGCGATTTGCTCGCAAGACCCGACAACAAAACGCATGTCAGGCTCCCGGTATCTGTTCAGGGGAGTTGGCACGCAGATCATAATGCCGTCTGCTTCCGTAATGCGTGAAAAGTCAGAAGTTAGCTCTAACCCTTTACTTTTAGCCGTTATAACCAACTCATCATCTATGTGTGTAATTCCACTTTGCCCGCGATTAAGTTGATCCACCCGGGCGTCATCTATGTCAAAACCGATAACTTTGAAGCCTACATCGGTAAAGCGCAACGCAAGTGGCAAACCGACATAACCTACACCAATTACAGCAATCACAGCTGACTTTTCATCGAACTTTTTGAGTAGGCTTTCTAAAACTTTGTTCATGTAAGAAACTTTCTGAGTTTATCAACCGGGTTACAGTGGTGATACCGTGAAACAGCGTAGATCACAGACCCGTGATCTGTGGCATTGGGCGTATCGAGCCTGTGGCTATCCGTCTATGAAAGAGTGCCACCTGTCGGAGTCCTAGACAGCCGTAAATGTCAGGGTCTTACGATTGTCGCACCACTCAGAGGCTAGCGCGACGACTACAAGTCAAAGCTTGCCGGCGTCGAAGCCATCGACACTTTGTCCTTGCGCATGGGACGTATGACTTCAGCCGTCGCTACCTGGCCTGCATCGCGAATAGAGCGTGGATGCATTTACCATTCACTCGCAAACCCCCAATAACGTAAACTACCGAAGGTTTGTGCTAAGCTACTCACGCCGCGCCCCCTGCCCCGCGCTCTCAGCGCCTAGTTCCTCCTGCAACGCCGCGATCTCTGCCCGCAACGCTTCGTGCTCCGCCATACGCCTTTGGAGAAAATTCTTGGTCAGCCGCGCGCGCTCTAACACCCCGCGGGGCGTCAGCACATAAGCGTAGCGCAGCTTGTTGCCAGAGGCGCGAAAGTTGCTGACCTTCACCTGGCCCTTTTCGACCAATCCTCTCAGACAGTAATTGACCACCCCCAGACTAATTCCAAGCGTCTTGGCCAAGTCACGCTGTGAGAGCTGGGGGTTGGCTTCGAGCGCCCGCATGACGCGGAAGCGAATATCGTCATTACTGGGTTTGGTCATAGCCTCATTGCGCCACGGCTACCGCACCAGAGCATGCGGGAGGCAGCTCCAGGACAGAACGGTCGCAGCGTTCACAAATGAACGCATAAAGATGCCTGACAGCAATTGAAAGGCTGAATTTAAAGGCTGGGCTAGGTACCGCTTAGGAACGCGCCTCTACAAAACGACATTCCCCAGGAATGATATGCGCGGCCGTCAATCGCCCTGTCAGATAGGCGCCAGTGTCCACAGCAATCCGATCACTAGATAGATCCGCCCGCCTAACAACCGTATGGCCGTGCACAACAATATTACCATCCGAGCGCGGCTTCGTTAAAAAGTCGGGATGGCCCCAAAGCAAGACCGCTCCGCGTTGGTCTTCGGGCGGGCGATTGGGCGACATTGCCGCGTGCACGCAATGCATGTTACCCGTCGACCAATGTTTGGGCAGAACCCGTAGCCATTCTTGCAAGCCTTTGGGCAGCGCATCTTCGAACTGCCGGGCCAAGTCGACCGTCGCGCCTGAGTGAATGGCATCTTCGGGCACTTCGATGCCGAAACTGGTGAGCGTGGCAACACCACCATTTCGGAGCCACCCCACTCCCGTCCCCGCAGGATCGTCAATAAAGTTGAGCAACATGCGCTCGTGATTGCCCATCAAACAGATCACGCGATCCGGCCTTGCTTGGCTCAACTCATACAGAAGAAGCAAAACCTCCCGCGAGTGCGGGCCGCGATCGATATAGTCTCCTAGAAAAACGCAGGTCTCGTTTCCGCGGGCAACCTGATCCAAGAGGCCGAACATCTGATTGAGGTGAGCTGCGCAGCCATGAATATCACCGATCGCAAAGAATGCCGCCTCTGGGCGGATCCGCGCGGAGGTCACATTCTTAGGCGCCGAACGGCGGCGAGGATCAAGCTGTGATAGGATGCGGGGTAGCAAGATTTTGTCCCGGTGTATTC